>Ga0315281_10008635_pt1 | contig 14228 bp, 11 predicted proteins | sample YL17G07_0_MG_FD_204540 | JGI IMG/M metagenome (GOLD analysis project Ga0315281, IMG submission 204540) | Sediment microbial communities from Yellowstone Lake, YNP, Wyoming, USA - YL17G07_0 | ecosystem: Environmental > Aquatic > Freshwater > Lake > Sediment | place: USA: Wyoming | collected...
ACCTCGCACCTCGCACCTCGCACCTCGCACCTCGCACCTCGCACCTCGCACCTCGCACCTCGCACCTCGCACCTCGCACCTCGCACCTCGCACCTCAAACCTCGCACCTCGCATCCGAGCCCTTTCATTGCGCGCTTGCCAGGCGAGGGAATGACTGGTTAAATAACCAGTATGTCGCTCAAGACCGTCACTGGTGACCATGGCTCCGCCGTCAAGGGCAGGGGCGCGACGCTCAATCCGGAAGGCCGCTTCGAGAAAGGTTCGCGAGAAGCGTTCGATGACGGCTGGGAAGCGCCGCTCGACGACGAGCCGGCAAGGCCGCAGACTATCGTCACGGCCGAGCGCGTCAAGAGCATCATCTCGAGAAACGATTCGCCGGACATTCCCTTCACCTGCAGCATCAACCCGTATCGCGGCTGCGAGCATGGTTGTATCTACTGCTATGCGCGGCCTTCCCATGCTTACCTGAATCTTTCGCCCGGCATCGATTTCGAGACGCGGCTGTTCGCCAAGGTGAATGCCGCCGAAAAACTGCGCGAGGAACTGGCCAGGCCGGGTTATTTTTGCAGCACCATCAGCATTGGCGCGAATACCGATCCCTATCAGCCGGCCGAACGCGACTGGAAGATTACCCGCTCGATCCTGGAAGTGGTGGCCCAGTGCAATCAGCCCATCGGCATCATCACCAAGAATGCCCTGGTCGAACGCGATCTCGATCTCCTGGCGCCCATGGCGGAAAAAGGTCTGGCAACTGTGTTTATTTCGGTGACCACGCTCGATCACGATCTGGCGCGCAGGATGGAGCCGCGCGCTTCGGCTCCGGCGCGCCGGATAGAAGCCATCCGTCGTGTTGCGCGCGCCGGCGTGCCGGTCGGCGTGATGGTGGCGCCGATCGTGCCTTTCCTCACCGATTCGGCGATCGAACAAATCCTCGCGGCGGCGCGCGAGGCCGGCGCACTCTCGGCTGGGTATATATTGATGCGCTTGCCGTACGAAGTGAAAGATCTTTTCAAAGACTGGCTGATGCATCATTATCCGCTCAAGGCCGCGCACGTCATGAGTCGCGTGAAGCAGATGCGCGGCGGGCGCGAGAACGATCCCGAGTTCGGCACCCGCATGCGCGGCAGCGGAGAGTTTGCCGACTTGCTCAGGATGCGATTCGACACAGCCTGCAAACGGCTGGGTTTGAACGAACACCGGCGCGTACTGGACATTGCGCAATTCAAGCGGCCGCGCCTGGACGGACAGATGGGCCTTTTTTAACCTGGAAAAAGCAGTTGCACCGCCAAGGACGCCAGGGACGCAAAGGAAGGCGACGGGAAAGCATTTCTGTAGAAGAGCGGAAACTGCGAGAAGAGGGTGCGGTTGTATTGCCTCTCCCTCCGGGACAAGGGCACACTTGAAGCGGAGCAGAGGCCGACGCGATAGCGGCGGGTGAGGGACGATGGCAAAGAATGTGAAATGCTCCCTCATCCCCGGCCCTTCTCCCGGGGGGAGAAGGGAGATTTCGCGAGTCGGCCGCGAGGCCGACTGTTACCGGCTTGAGCCGTAATTTGAAGCCCTCGCCTTTAGGCGAGGGTCGTTCACGTTCAAGGATCCGAAAGCGAATACCGGCCACGAGGGAAGGGAACCTTCGGCAATGCGCGACGCGGGATTCATCAAGCGGCTGGAAAAAGCTCTGCCGGAATGGGCGAAGAGCGGATTTCTTTCCGCTGAGGGTGCCAAAGATATCCTCGCGTTCGAAAAGGAGCGCGCCGGCGGTGGAGTTCGCTATCTCACCGTAGCGCTGGCTATCCTAGGCGTATTGCTGCTCGGCTCCGGAATCATCAGCTTCTTCGCGGCGAACTGGCAGTGGCTGCCGAAGATCGCCAAGCTCGCCGTCCTGTTCGGCGGCATGTGGGCTGCGTATGCCATCGCCGGATACCTGCTTGGCCGCGGCGCCCATCCGCTGGTGGGACAGGCGGTGTTGTTGCTTGGCGTTCTTCTGTTCGGCGCCAACATCTGGCTGATCGCGCAGATCTATCACATCTCATCGCACTATCCGAACGGCGTGCTGATGTGGGCGCTCGGCGCATTGCTGGCAAGTTATCTGCTGCGTTCCCATCCCGCCCTTTGCGCTGCGGCGTTGCTTGCCATCCTCTGGACCGGCATGGAGGGCTTCGGATTCAATCGTCCGGTGCACTGGCCTTATCTGTTGTTCTGGATCGCTTGCCTGCCCCCCGTGGTTATGCACCGCTGGCGGTTTGCCGCTCATGTGGCGGCGCTCGGTATTCTGTTCTGGAGCGGGTCGACCGTATTTCACATCGAGTGGGCCGCGCGCGGAGGAATGCTCTACCTGGCCCAGTTGTATTTCCTGGCCTATCTCGCCGCCTTCCTTGCGGGCATGCTGATGGAGCGCGCCGCGAACGCAACCGACCTGGCCGGATTGGTCAAGCGCTATGCAGGTATCGCCGCACTTGCCGCGCTGTTCGTGCTGACGTTTCCCGAATTTCACAAGGAAACCGGCTGGTGGCGCGCCGGTGGCGACGTCGAACCTGCGCAGGGCGGAACCTGGGTCATCGCAACCCTGATTGCGCTGCTGATGGTCATCGCGTTGGCGTGGCGCCATCGCAATGTCGACCAGAGCAAGGAGGGCCGCACGCATCTCGACTGGGGCTGGGGTTTGCTGGCGATGCTTGCAGCGTTGATCTTCGTCAATCTGTTTGCCCGCGGCGCGTATCCGCAAGCCGTTCCCATCCTGTTCAACCTGCTGTTCTTCGGCGGGCTGGTCTGGCTGATCTACGTCGGCATCGCCGCGCACGATCGGGGCCTGGTGAACCTGGCATTCGCCTTCTTTGCGCTCGGCATTCTGGCGCGCTATCTCGATACTTTCTGGACCTTGCTGGGGCGCTCCTATTTCTTCATGGGCGGCGGCCTGGTGCTGATCGTCGCCGGCATGGTCCTGGAACGCAGCCGCCGCAGGATCACGCGCGCCCTGGAAGGCGGCGTCAAATGAACCGACGCCTTTTCGTCGTCGTCCTGGTGCAGACGCTGATTCTCCTTGCGATGATCGGCATGCGTCAGTGGACGCTGGCGACCGGTATTCCCGTGATCCTGGAGACCCAACCCATCGATCCGCGTTCGCTGTTTTCCGGTGACTACGTGCGGCTCAATTACAAGGTCTCCGACCTCAGGCTGGAAGAGCTGGCGGGGGACAGGCTGTTCAAGCGCCATGACACGGTTTTCGTCGTTTTGGCGCGCGATGGTGAATCCGGCGGCGAATACTGGAAGGCGGTATCGGTGCATCGCGGCCGTCCTCATTCAGGCGACGGACAGGCCGTGATCAAAGGCAGGGTCGAGTACACCGGCGACACGATGTGGGATGCCGCGCGGAGCAAAGCGGTCGAAGTGAAGCACCTGCACGTGAGGTACGGCATCGAGGATTACTTCGTGCAGGAAGGCACCGGCCGTGCACTTGAGCGTCCGCAGCAGAATGAGAAAGTTTCCATCCAGGTCGCCGTAGACCGGTACGGTAACGCCGGCATCAAGGCGGTTCTGGTCAACGGCCGGCCGAAATACGTCGAAACGCTGCTCTGATGCTGAAAATCTACTCCGCGCAGACGCTTCCCGATGCGCATCTGGTGCGTGGTCTGCTTGCGCAGGTAGGCATCGACGCGCGCGTATTCAACGAAAATGCACAGAGCGTCATGGGCGAAATCCCCTTTCACCAGGCCTGGCCTGAAGTATGGATCATGGACGAGGGTGACGCGAAGCAGGCGCGGGAGCTGATCCATCAGATCGAGCAGCCACCGACTCGCTCAAGCCCGACATTCTGTCCGCACTGCCATGAAGAAAATCCCGCCAACTTTCGCACCTGCTGGCATTGTGGACGGGAGTTCTGAAGCGTCCGCCACGCGCCGCGGCGTGCTGCGTGGAATCGCGACCGGCGTGTTGGGATTGCCGCTCATGCTGATGGCAAGGAAACCCGAAGCGGCAACCGTGCCGGATGCTTGCCTGTTTGTCGGCGAGCAGCTTGCCCGATATGGTTTTCCCAACGGACATCCGCTCGGCGCGGACCGTCAGGACACATTCCTCAAAGAAGCCAAAATGCAGGGACTGCTCGGCAAGGTCAGAAGCTGCCCGCCGCGCATCGCCACCACAGAAGAGATCGGTCGCTTCCACACGCAACACCATATCGACAGGGTGATGCATGCCGAGCGCGCGAAGCTCGAGTTTCTCGACAACGGCGACACGCCGGTATTCCCGGGTGTGTTCGAAGCATCGGCAAACGTGGTCGGCACGGCCCTGGACGGATTGGGGCGCGTAATGCTCGGTGAATCTGCCCGCAGCTTCCAACCGATCGGCGGACTGCATCACGCCGGACGTGCGCATTCGGCGGGCTTCTGCGTGTTCAACGATCTCGGCGTGGTGATTGAGACGCTGCGGCGGCAATACGGAATCGGGCGGATCGCCTACGTCGATATCGACGTGCATCACGGCGACGGCATTTTCTACGCTTACGAAGCCGACCCGGAACTGATTTTCGCCGACATCCACGAAGATGGCCGCTATCTTTATCCCGGCACGGGCGGCGAGGACGAAACCGGAAAAGACGCTGCAAAAGGAACCAAGGTCAACATTCCTCTGCTGCCGGGGGCGGGCGATCGCGAGTTTCTGCAAGCCTGGCCGCGCGTGGAAGAACATCTCCTGCGCTTCCGCCCTGAATTTATTATTTTCCAGTGCGGCGCCGACGGATTGCGCAACGACCCGCTTGCGCATCTGAACTACTCCGCGGCGGCACACGCGCACGCGGCGAGGAGCCTGAGACACATTGCCGGGCAGTGCGCGCAAGGCCGCATGATGGCTTTCGGCGGCGGGGGATACGACCGCGACAATCTGGCGAAAGCCTGGACCGCGGTGCTCAGGGAGTTCGTCTGAAGGAAAATTCGCGCGAGCGCGCTGTCGCGCCCTGTCCCTGGTTGGAACCGGGCCGGTGCTAAATGGAATGTCAATGACGGCGTCGCCTGGGACAGCCATGCTTCACCAGCGCAGGGTGCACAGCGCATCCAGTCGAAAATTGGCGCCGCAAAGTACGACGACGATATTCTCTTCTGGCGTGACTGGAATTTTGCCCTCGATAAGCGCGGCAACCGAGCAGGACGCGGCCGGCTCCGTCAACCGTTTTTCGATTTCCGGAATTTCAACCAAGGCGCGCATCGCGGATCTGTCGGATACCGTAACCAGATCGCAGACGTGATGGGATACGATTTCGAACTGGGTTGCTTCGGTCTTGCGAGCGCCCGGCGTTTCGGCGATGGACGTGATCGCCGGCAACATGACGTTGGTTCCGGCCTTGCGGCTTTGTTGTGTTGCAACTCAAGAGTGCCTACCGGGACGGCGCCACGCATATCCTCATGTCGCCGCTGCAATTCATGCAGCGCCTTGCTGCCCTGGTGCCCCGGCCGCGCTTGCATCTGATCCGCTTCCATGGCGTGCTTGCGCCCAACGCGAAGTTGCGCTGCGTGATCGTGCCAGGGCCAGCAGAGAATACGAGCGAACACGCAGCCGATCACGTTCACGCGCAACGTTTGTCAGCGCGCATGAGTTGGGCCAGGCCGCCAGGGCCCCGCCGCGCACCCCGGCGCGCCGGCTCGATCTGTTCCAGCCGGCTTGATCCTCAAACCAAGACCGGTTGCGGCAATGGGGCTGATCCGTCTGCCCGGGCGGCACTCGCGCCGGCGCTCGGGCTAGCCTGAATTGAGCGGATCGATCGGGCAAGGAACCCGCAACAAGGCGCCATCACCACACCGCGGCGCCCAATAACACTGCGATTGACCGTTCGCCGCTACGGCGATAGATTGACGGTACGCGAAAAAGGGTGTTTGAAATTCCTATTCGCTTCTTTTTTTTCGCATCCCACGATTACGACGATCGGCGTATTGACAAGCGTCTGCCCCTGCCGTTGAATGACAACGGGGTTCCGGCGCGCGGCGCGCTCACCAGGCGGAAGCAGCAATGATCAAAACGATTGCGATAGCTCTTGTGTGTCTGGGCGCGACCTTTGGCATTCACGCCGCGATGTACAAGTGGGTCGACGCCAGCGGCGTGACGCGGTATTCCGAAACCCCGCCGCCGGGAAAGAAAGCCCTCGAAATCCAGATCAAATCCCAGCCGGCCCTTTCCGATGCGCCCGCGCGTGCGCCGGCGGACCTCAAACAGCAGGAGCGAACCGCGGCATCGGGTGAGGAGTCGGTTCGCGCTGCCGTTTCCAGCAGATGTTCGGCTCTGTTCGACCGCAAGGATTTTGCAGCCCTCAGTCAACAAATCGATCAGTATCAGTACAAAGATGTCAGGACGCCCTCGGGGGCCTGGAAACTGGAGGTCTGCCATAAGTCGCTCTATCAATTGTCGAAGGATGGCAGCGGCCAGAACGCCGCGTTTTGGAGCGACTACCAGGTCGCAGTCGACGGTTACATCAAGGCCCATCAATCCGACCGAAATCTTCCCATCATATATGCCGCATTGTTAATGAGGCACGGATGGGCCTACAGAGGCGGCGGATACGCCAGCGACGTGCCGAAAGACAGCTGGCCTCCATTTTTCGAATACATCGCCAGAGCGAGGAAAGTGCTGGATGACAACAAAAGCATTTCGCTCACCAATCCGATGTGGTATCTCTACCGGCTCACGGTATTGAGTGTTGGACGTGATGACACATTGCAGTTCGGGTCTGTTTTCGCGGAGGCCACCGGACGATTTCCCTCATATACCCCGATTTATTTCAGCGCTTCGGAGGCTCTCGCGCCTAAATGGGGTGGTTCATATGAAGCGCTCGAAAAGCTGGCGGCTCAGGGGGCTATCCTCGCACGAGGCACCGAGGGCGAATCGATGTATGCGCGAATTTACTACCACGTCGCCGGGGGCTGTTGTGGTAGCGATCAGAATATCTTTCGTCAGCCATGGTTCGACAAACGTCGGCTGGCGCGCGCGATCGATGATCTCGTAACGCGATACCCGGACCAGTGGAACTACAACATCTACGCCCAGCTCTCGTGTGCCGCCCTCGATCGGGAAGGAACCGCAAAGCTGATGTCTCAAATCGTTCCGGGTTCCATCTCGGCGGCGTGGGGTTCCGATGAGGAGAAACCGGCGTCGCATTATGCGAGATGCAGAACCTGGGCGTCATATGCGCCTGGCGTTCAGCCCCCGAATCGTTAGAAGCACCACGGCGACCTCGCCTCAGCCGCGCGTTCCGAAAGCCGCTGTTGCAATCGGGGTTTCCCGTTTTGACTCTGTTCAAAACCAGTTCGCCTTGTCCACGACGTTACGCAGCGGCGCGCCAGCGAGAAAGGAGGGGGCGATGGGACCTTGCATTTTGCCTCCTCAGCTCCAGCAATCAGTCGGCTTACGCGGGATATCGACAACCCAAGCTCGCGCGCGATCGCGCTCATGGTCATGGCGCTCTGCGTATTCGCGTCGTGAAGGGCTTGTTCTCGATTCGCGCAGTTCTCCAGCCATTGGGCGAGGGTGCGTGACTTGCGACGCTGGATCTTTGGGATGTCCTCATCGGTGCTGTTGCGCGGTTCGGCCAGCGCCTGCATGCGCTCGACAAAGGCTTCGTCTCCAAAGATAGATCTGCTGGCGCAGCGCGCGGTCCCATAGGCTCGCACCAGGCACCGAGGCCACCAGCCGGGCGTATCGATCGGCCGCGCGGCGGCGATCGGCGCTGCTGCGAGCGGGATGCCCCAGCAGGTAGCCGTGCAAGCCTTCGGTGTCTAGCCAGTCCGGTGCTGTCGCCTGACCCACAGAAGAAAAAAGGACGCACACCTTTATTGTCGCCGCAGAATAAAAGAGAGAAAAGGGGACGCACACCTTTATTGTAAGAAAAGGCAGTAAGAAAAGGGGACGCACACCTTTATTGTCGCCGAGACAAAAAAAGCGAAGAAAAGCGAAGAAAAGGGGACGCACACCTTTATTGTCGCCGAGGCAAGATGCGCTGGAGAACGTGTTCCGGCCGTTACACACGCGCTATGCGCAACACGTGAACCGCGCAAGAAAGTGGAAGGGGCATTTGTGGCAGGGCCGTTTTTTCTCCTCGGCGCTGGATGAGCCGTATTTGTGGGCGGCATTACGCTACGTCGAGCGCAATCCCGTGCGTGCGCGAATCGTGAGAAAGGCGGAGAATTACTTGTGGTCGAGCGCGGCGGCCCACTGCGAGCTGCGCGAGGACGGGACGCTGACGTACGATCGGGTTTGGTTGACGCAGTTTGAGTCGGTGGGCGACTGGTCCAAATGGCTTGCTGAGGGTGATCGGCCTGATGAGATTGAGGAATTGCGTCGGCACGTGGAGAGAGGCTTACCGTGCGGCTCGGAGAAGTTCGTTCGGAAGCTGAAGCGCATCGCCGGGCAGACGCTACGCTATCGTCCACGAGGACGACCGAAGAAACCGGAGCCGTCAAGATAGATAGGAGAAAAGGTGTGCGTCCCCTCTTCTTTCTCTCGATGCCATCGAAGGACTCGATGATGCCTCTTTCCTCTTCGGGTCACAGGTAACAACCTATTTGCGGGAAGTGCTCACCATACGAAACGAGTTGCGCGGCATCGACATGCGGGCACAGGCCAACAACGGCATGGTGCAGCCGCACGAGATTGGCCGTCATCAACAACTGAATCAGTGGCTGATTGACCGGCGTAACCGGCCCTGCCGCGTTGTTTTCGCCCAGTACCTCGACTTCGGAAAGTGGCGCTGAGACAGTTACCGCCGCCGCTTTCCAACGGGCGAGTCATAGAGCGGCGACCGCAGGATAAAGGGGACGCACACCTTCATTGTCGCCTATGATAGTCATCCAAGATGCCCAGGCTTGCGCGAACCGTTTTCCCCGGCGTGCCGTACCATGTCACGCAGCGCGGTAATCGGCGAGAGGATGTTTTCTTCACGTGCGGGAAAGCGTACTTCGGCATTGCGGAGGTGCCGCGTCCTCTGCGCGATATCGACAAATGGGTACGACGCAGGTTACGTTGTTATCTCTGGAAACAATGGGGGCCGTCGGGCTACCGGGAACTGCGCAAGCGCGGTGTCTCTGTGCGCGAAGCGTGGCATACCAGCAAGTCGGCCCATGGCCCATGGCGGCTGTCCAAGACGCCGGCGCTGACGATCGCGTTACCATTGCGCTTCTTCACCAACCTGGGACTACCGACTCTTGCACCACGGTAGGAATTCCATTCATCGAACCGCCGGATACGTGACCCGTATGTCCGGTGGTGCGGGAGGGAGGAGCCGTGAGGTTTCTTCCTATCCCGATTATGCATCTGTGGACTAATGGTGGTATCGTAAATGAATGGGTCTCGTAAACGGAAAGGTCTCGCTTAAGAATCCACGGCTTCCGGAGTTGGCGCCGGTGGACGTCGTGGCTCTCGCTGACTCAGGGGCGGTGCACCTTTGTATTCCTGAGCACATTCAAATTCAGCTTAAGTTGGAAGCAATCGACAACAAGGAAGTTACCTTGGCGGACGGGTCCAAAAAACTAGTCCCGTACGTTGGTCCAATAGAGATACGTTTCAAGAATCGCATCGGATTCGCCGGAGCCTTGGTTATGGGAGATCAGGTTTTGCTTGGTGCAATTCCAATGGAAGATATGGATCTCATCATAATCCCGAAAACCCGCACCCTGGATGTAAACCCGGATAGTCCGAACATCGCATCATCAATCGTCAAGTAATAGACGCATGACTTTAGGTCGAACGGACGGGCCGCAAGCATCGTCTTGTTCTCCACTATCGAGAGGGCCCGCCGTTCACCAAAACGTTGGGCCTCAGAAACGGACGCAGGCGTTTGGGGAGCGGGTAGGCGACAGAGAGCGGGTAGGCGTCAACGGGTAGGCAACGGGTAGTCGTCAGGTCTTGCAATATAGCATCCTCTCCCGGTAGACTCTGGAAATATCCCGCCCTTTCCGACTGGAACTCTCTGGCGGTCTTTATCACGTCACCTCGCGCGGCGACCGGCGCGAGGACATCTATCACGACGACACCGACCGCGAAACCTGGCTGGAAACCCTTGCCCAGTGTTGTGGGCGCTACCACTGGGCGCTCCACGCCTGGTGCCAGATGAGCAATCACTACCACCTGATTGTCGAAACCGCGCAAGGCAACCTTTCCGAAATGAAAGGAATGAAAGGGGACGCACACCTTTATGAAATGAAACGAATGAAAGGGGACGCACACCTTTATTGTCGCCGAGGCAAGATGCGCTGGAGAACGTGTTCCGGGCGTTACACACGCGCTATGCGCAACACGTGAACCGCGCAAGAAAGTGGAAAGGGCATTTGTGGCAGGGCCGTTTTTTTCCTCGGCGCTGGATGAGCCGTATCTGTGGGCGGCATTACGCTACGTCGAGCGCAATCCCGTGCGTGCGCGAATCGTGAGAAAGGCGGAGAACTACATGTGGTCGAGCGCGGCGGCCCACTGCGGGCTGCGCGAGGACGCGACGCTGACGCACGATCGGTATTGGTTGACGCAGTTTGAGTCGGTGGGCGACTGGTCCAAATGGCTTGCCGAGGGTGATCGGCTTGATGAGATCGAGGTATTGCGTCGGCACGTGGAGAGAGGCTTACCGTGCGGCTCGGAGAAGTTCGTTCGGAAGCTGGAGCGCATCGCCGGGCAGACGCTACCCTATCGTCCACGGGGACGACCGAAGAAACCGGAGACGTCAAGATAGATAGGAAAAAAGGTGTGCGTCCCCTTTCTTTGACGGGGACGACCGAAGAAACCGGAGACGTCAAGATAGATAGGAAAAAAGGTGTGCGTCCCCTTTCTTTGAGATAGATAGGAAAAAAGGTGTGCGTCCCCTTTCTTTGCTTTCTTTGCTTTTACCGCGCCGGCTGCCTTGAGTTCGGAGTGCGCGCGTGATACGGTCCGCGCTCTCATTGCTGGCGGTATCCCGCATGCTCCCTCTTTTTCGTGCCCTCGTTCCAGGCCTTTTCCTGCTCGCCTGCGCCGCCGCCGCGGCTCCCGCCGATCTCATGCGGCTCGCGCCGTGCAACCAGGCGGTGGCCGTTTCTCCGCAGAGCATGCACGGCATGTTCAACGTGCACCTGGTGTGCGATCGGGTCATGTTCGAGATCCCGCCCGCGCTGCTTGGCCGCGAAATGCTCGCGTATACCGAGTTCGCGGCGCTCTCCGGACCGCAGGGCGAGGTGGGGCCGGGCACGGCGGCCAACTACCGCTTGATCCGCTGGGTGGAGCGCGGCGGCAAGGTGCATCTGGAGGCGATCAAGTTCGAGCGCTTCGCGCGCGACGACCCTCGCCTCATGCGCGGGATCGAGCGCTTGTCGCTGCCCACGGTGATCCGGATCTTCGAGGTGATCGCACGCGGGCCGGGCGGGGCACCGATCATCGACATCACCGCGCTGCACTCGACCGACGTGCCCCGCGGCTTCGCGCTCGAGATGCGCCGACGCTTCGGCACGCGCGACGTCGACCCGGCCCGCTCGTACATCCAGGGCGTGCGTGCGTTCCCCGACAACGTGGAGGTGCGCTACTACCAGATCTGGACGCCGAGCGCGGAGGAGTTGTTCCGCCCCCGGGTGGACGAGAACGGCCCGCCCGCAAGCGTGCCGGTGCTGCTACACACGACCTACCTGCTGCTGCCCGAGCAGCCGATGCAGGGGAGATGCGCCGACGACCGGGTCGGCTACTTCGCCTCGCCGTTCGAGGAATACGATAGCCACTACCACAGCACACAGGCGCGCGCGTTCATCGACCGCTACCGGCTGGAGAAGAAGCACCCCGAGCAGGCGGTGTCGGAGCCGCGGCAGCCGATCGTGTTCTACATCAGCGACGAAGTGCCCCACAAGTGGCGCTACTGGGTGCGGCAGGGGATCCTGGACTGGAACCGCGTGTTCGAGCGCGCCGGCTTCCGCGACGCGATCGAAGTAGAGGACGCGCCGAGCCACCTGATGGACCCGAACTGGCATCCGGAGAGCGTGCGCTACTCGGTGGTGCGCTGGATTCCCGCCGCCCGGCAGAACGCGACCGGCCCGAGCGTGGTCGACCCGCGCAGCGGGGAGATAATCTCCTCGCACGTGCTGCTTTGGAACGACGTGCTCAAGCTGGTGGAGACTTGGTATTTCACGCAAGCCGGCCCGCTCGACCCGCGCGCGAGGAAGCTGCCGCTGCCCGACGAGCTGCTCGGGGAGCTGCTGCGCTACATTGTGGCGCACGAGATCGGGCATGCGCTCGGCCTGCGGCACAATTTCAAGGCCCACAGCGCCTACAGCGTCGAGCAGCTGCGCAGCGCGGCCTGGACCCGCCAGTGGGGCACCAGCGCGTCCATCATGGACTACGCGCGCTTCAACTACGTGGCCCAGCCCGGCGACGGCGCTTGGCTGCTGCCCACCTTCGGGCCGTACGACTACTTCGCCGTCGAGTGGGGCTACAAGCCGATCCAGCCCGGCGGCGATTGCGCGAGCGAATGGCCCGAGCTGGACCGCATGGCCGCGCGCCAGGTGAGCGAACCGATGCTGCGCTTCGGTGGCGAGGACGACTTCGCCGCGCTGGACCCGAGCGTCAATACCAATGTGTTGGGTGCAGACCCGATCGCGGCGGCGGATCTCGGGCTGCGTAACGTCGACCGGGTGGCCGCGCTCATCGTGCCGGCGACCTCGCGTCTGGGGGAGAGCTACGTGCGCACGGAGGAGATCTACCACTCTCTCATCGTGCATCGGCATCGCCAGCTCGCGGCGGTGGCCAAGCTGGTCGGCGGCGTCGAGGAAACACGCTATCAGGGCGGGCGCGGCGGCGTGCCGTTTCGCCAAGTGGCCTGGATGCGCCAGCGCGAGGCGGTGCGCTTTCTCCTGGGCCGTGGCCTGACTGTACCCCGGCCGCTTCTCTACCCTGACCTGCTCTGGCGTATCACCCAGCAGGGCGGGGCGGATGCGGTGCAGGGCTCGGCTGCGCGGCTGATGGCGCAGCTGCTGAGCAAGGAGTTGCTGCAGCGGCTGTCGGAGCAAGCGGCGGCGCAGCCGCAGGGTGCGTACCTGCCGGCGGAACTACTGCGCGATCTGAGCCGGGGCATCTTCACGGAGCTGGAGCAGCCGCAGCCGTCGGTCGAGTTCTTCCGTCGGGAGCTCCAGCGCAACTATGTGGCCCTGCTGCTCGCGGTGTACAAGGGCGAAGAGGACAAGCTCCCGATCTTTCGCGCCCTCGATCGCGCGGCCTTGGAGGGTGGCTTTGCGCAGCCGCTAGCGCCCGCGGAGCGCAGCGTGTCCTCGGCCTCGATCGCCTCGGCGTTGGCGCTCACCGCGCGCCAGCTCGCGATGAGCCCCGACCGGGCCAATGAGGCGCGGGCGGCGATCGCGGGCGCGAGCCGCGAGCTGGTGAAAACGTTCGACGATGCGATCAAGCGCGCCGGCGACCAGACCACGCGCCTGCACTTGCAGGACTTGCGCCAGCTTCTCGCGGAATGACACAGGAGGGTCTTGGGAAGATCAGAGAATCAGACCTATGGGAAGATCAGAGTGGGAAGATCAGAGTGGGAAGATCATAGGGTCAGGCCTATACTTTGTAGGTGTGTCTCGCGGTTGATCTGTTTGAGAGTCGACCGGGTCAGGTTTGCGATCTTGCGATTTGCGCAGCCTTGGCGTAGCCTCTGGGGATGCCTCGCAAACCACGCCTGCACCTGCCCGGTGGGCTCTAGCATGTCATCCTGCGCGGCAACGACCGCCAGGATATCTTCTTCGAAGACGAGGACCGGATGGTGTTTTATCGTCTGCTCGAGGAAGGTACTCGCCGCTTCGCCTACCGTGTGCATGTGAGGATCGGTTTGTCGAGCGGGCGCTGCGTGTAAACGCAGAGTCTGTTCGCAGGCATGGCGCGGATCTGGACCACATCGTAGCCTACGTGTGCCAGGGCAGCGGACTGATCGAGCAAGAGCTATCAAGGCCCGGGAAGAACAGATTGGCATCCCAGGCCCGAGCACTGATTGGCTGGCTCGCCGCCAGCAGCGGGGGCGCCAGCCTGAGCCAAGTAGCGCGGCGCCTGAAACGCGATGTTTCGAGCGTGAGTCGTGCGGTGACACAGATCGAGCGCATAGCCGCCGAGGGCGGGACTAAAGCAACGTCGTTGCACATGCATCAAATCGCAATATCGCAAACCCGACCCGGAAGACGCGCTGTTTTCAGGAAACCCTGTGTGAACAGTTGACCGATCACGAGTTTTGCTTCCCTCCGGCCAGATCGAATTCGCTCAGCAGC
>Ga0315281_10008636_pt1 | contig 14228 bp, 16 predicted proteins | sample YL17G07_0_MG_FD_204540 | JGI IMG/M metagenome (GOLD analysis project Ga0315281, IMG submission 204540) | Sediment microbial communities from Yellowstone Lake, YNP, Wyoming, USA - YL17G07_0 | ecosystem: Environmental > Aquatic > Freshwater > Lake > Sediment | place: USA: Wyoming | collected...
AATTCTTCCATAACTGACCGGGTCAAAAAGATAATAATTTCTTTTTAATTCCTGTAAATCCATAGTATGCACTTAATTATTCTCCTAATTTTCTGTTGGCCAGTTAAATTTCATAAAAACTGCTCAAGTAGTTGAAAAATAACTCCAATAGAAAGTAAAATTGCTCCAATAATACCATATTTTCTCTGTTTTAATCTATCTTGTACTGCTGGTAATTTGAGATTTTCTTCCTCGGTTTCGCCACAAGCTCGAGAAACTCCAAGTTTAATAGCTTCCTTTTTGCTAATCAAGAGCCCGCAGACCAGTGACATAGCCCCAAGAAAACTAAAGATGATTCCTAAGATATTTAACCAATTTATCATAATTTTATTTTTTAACTTGTCCCGAGCTTGTCGAGGGATTAATTTCTTGACTTTTTGGTTAGACTTTTCAATTTTTAGGAAGTCCTACTTCCTCAAAATTTCTTCCAAAACTTCCCAAGCACTTGACAAAGATTTTAGATCTGCTAAACTGATTATGGTGTTATTTGAAAGCCGCAAGGCTGACAAATAACACTATTGCTGTCTCTTAAAAGCCGCAAGGCAGATAAGAGGCAGCATTTTTTTATTCCCAAATTTCCAAAACTCGAAAATATTAATAGTGTTCCGATTAATTAAGATTAGCTATAAATTAATCAAAGAATGGCGGATTTTATCAAATTGACTTATTAAAGCATCACGATTAAACTCAGAAACACTTCCTTGGGGATAATTTTCAAGAGCCATATAATGAATGAAATAGCGCACTGCTAAACAAGGATTAGTTCCTGGTAATGCCCAAACATGTTCTTCATAACGATTGCCTGCTCCGGCATCAGTACTAGAGGCAAAAGAATATTCAAAATTATTATCAGTAATCATCTGCGGTTTAACTTTATCGCTTAAGAAAAGACTAGCATTACAATCTAAAACATTAGGTATTGCCTCTACTGAAACGCCAGTATCAAAACTTGATAAATTAGTACCAGAAGCAAAACTTTGAGGAATAATAAATTTTACGCCACTAATATCTTTACCTGGACCAAGAGCTTGATATTTGTAGGAAGAATCAACAGAATATCCTTCCGGATAACGAATGGTAAATCCCATTTTACTATCTAAATAAACATTCGGTAATCCTCCAGAATCTTGAGAAAGCACAATACACCCCTTATAATCTTTTTCAACATTATTTTCTAAAACAAGTGCTCCATTACCCTTGCTCCAAAAAATAAATGATTCATCGCTATTGGCATAACGGCTACCATCAGCAGAAATAGTTTGGGGTAAATCAAAACTTCGTCCATCGCTTAAAACAATTTTTACGCTTCCTGAAGGAATGGGCATCTCCCCTGGTTGAACTGGTTTTGGTTCTCCTTTATAAAAAGCAGCTTCAATGGTTTTATTATTATCACAAAGATAAGTAACTTTGATAATAAGAGATAAAGAAGAGGAAAAATTGATATTGCCTTTTGTATTAAAAAACCATATTCCTCCGGCAAATATGACTGCTAAAATAATTACCATTAAACTCACACTAAACTTTTTTTTCATTTTATTTTTCAATTAATTTTTCGAATTAGTGTAAGAAAAACACCACGCGCTACCCATCGGGATTGGTTACCCGCTAGAGTTTTAAAGCTCAAGCCTTGTCCGTGTTTTTCTTACAATTCTATTATACCACAGGTTCGAACCTTGTTTAACCCCAATTAAAAAAGCCTTTTAAATAAAGACTTTTTAAGTTAGCTCCGTGTACTGAACGATGTTAGAACCTGCTTTAAACAATGCTTAACTCTTCAATTCCCTCACTTTTTTGTTATGCAAGTTACGTACCTCTTTATCAACAATATTAGCATTCTTAAGTAATTCAAAAATCTTATCCCGTTCGGCATCAACATAAACAATATTAGTATAAGTTTCGATCTTTCGAACAATATCACGTGTATATCCAACTGAATCAGTGCCAGAAATTTTTAATTTATCAGCATACGGAAAAGCTACAAGGGAAACAATAGGCGCTTTTAAGCGTTGTGGTCCTAATAAATCTTCGATTGCTTTTACATGAGCGAAATTTTGTCTCAATGGATTATAAAACCTTTTCTTGTATCGGAAGATTACCTGCGTCCAATATTCTTGATTGGCATTACCAAAAATCCAACCTTGATATGCTTTTGTTTCAATACAAAAAATACCATAGTTCGAAACAACAACTTGATCAATCTGTGTTTCACTTGTATTACCTCTAGAAGGCAACAGCAAATCAGTTAAGATTTTATAATGTATCAGATCTAATTTATAATCAGGCTCATCGAATACACGCAGTTTTCTAGTAACAAAGTGTTCACCAACTCGCCCTCTCCATTTCGGAAGCTTCTTCTTGGATATCAGTGTTTTTAATATATCAAGAATCCCTCCGATAATTATAATTGGGAGGATTATTTTGAAAAAAGCAGAAAGCATGGACTCACTAATTGTTTTATTCAATTCTATGATTTGCGGATCAACCATAAGTTCCTATTTCAAATTTTTTACAAATTTTTATTTTTAATTCATTTCTTGCCCTTCCGTAGTCCTTCGACACGCTCAGGACGAAGGAGGATTCGACTTTTTGGTTTCTTCATTTAGTCATTGGGTAAATTTTTAACATAAGGAGTGAATACTTCTTTAAATAAATTCATTTTTTCAATAGCCCAATCAATTAGAACTAAAAATTCTTTTTCATCTAAATTTTTTATTGACGTTGATAGTTGATTATAAAGTGCGATACGCGATGCTCTTTTATCATCTAATCTTTCCCAACTTAATCCCGGTATTTTTTTATCAATTTCACTACGTTGTTTACTCAATTCGTCAAAAATCATCTTTACCTCATCTTTATCGCCAGTATCAATATAAACTTCTATATCAAAGCGATTACTCCCTCTGAATGCCCAATTGATAGTAACACCTGACCTACCCCCACCAAATCCGATCCAGGCGTCTGGTCGTGCTTTTAAGCGTCGCCAAGGTAATCCTTTCTCGGAATACGTATTGACGAGACGAGAAAAGAATTCTAGATACCGCACATGACACTCATCTAATTTATTTGATTTTATTTTTATTTCTCTTTGCCATTCATTTGGTTCTACAATTACTTCAAAATCGACAGCAGGATGTCCGTCATCAATGCTTAAAGCAAAAACCTTAATACCAAAAAAGGAAACATTTTCGGTATTATTTTCATTAAGCCACTCCAGGGCTTGTTGATGTTCTTCTCTAAATTGTTTTGCTATCCATATAACAACCTTGGCCCCTATGCCAGACGCATAAGTTATAAGTTTCCCCAAATGCTCATGGTTAGTGGGCTCAAGCTGATTCTCAATTATTATTTTTTCTCCAGTATTTTCATCTTCTGCGATAATATCAACACTAAAGTCCCCCACATCGTTCTCTCTCTTTGCATTAGTAATATCAATACCTATTTTTTCTGAAAGTATAGATATATTATCAACGAGCCAAGGGGTAAATTCTCCTGCCTCATCGACAAAAATACTTCTTAAATCTAATTTTTTGATTTTTCCTAAATTCTTTTTCATAAATTTATTTTCCTAATTTTTTTGTTTGCCAGTTGGATTTCATATTTTTCTCCAAGTTTCCTCTAATTTATTCTTTAGTCCAATGAGTTTATTTTGAAACCAAGTATTGAATAAACATAAATAAATTAAAACAGGCGTTCCTACTATAAAAATAGTTATTTTATAGTTCCATCTAATGGGTAAAATATTTATGAAAGTGAAGCCTAGGGCAAGTAAAATCCCAAATACAAAATAAATAAAAGACCAACTTTCTTTTCCCCGTTTAATTCTCTTTTCTAAACTAGGTTTTGATTGTTCTTGAACGTTCATCATTTTCTCTAATTTTTTTGTTGACCAGTTATGTTGCATTTTCATCTAATAAGCGCATGAGAAGGCTGGCCAGGGAAAGATATTCGATAGTTTTCAGCGGATCTTTTTGAATAAAGTTGATATGCGCTTTTTTGTCTCGAATTCCAACTATACCCTTAAATAAATTCATTAGGCCTCGCTGTTCTGCTTGGTCTAGGCTATCTTTGAGTTCGTTAAATTTGATTATAGGTGCTTGACCATCACAACCAAACACATGATTCATCAGATCATCTCCATCTAACTCATATGGTCTTCCATTTTTTATAATTTTAGGGTGACCTGCTTTAATCTTTACTTGGTCAACGACTTCAACTAATGCGTTCTGAATAGCCTCCTTGTAATAACCATCTTCGAATTGACTAAAAGAGACCTCTTTTATCCGTGGATGAAAATCATATCGTGCAAAAAGTTCAATCCTTTGCCCCGATAGCGAAGTGGCTGGAGATTTTTGGATGTATTCCCACTTCCCGCCCCTCACCACTCTGATTAAAATACCTCTTTGCACAATGCGTACCAGAGCAACTGCCAAACTCGAACTGCTAAAATGGAAACCGTGTTTTGCAAGTTCATTTTTAATTTCTATTAAATTCTTGCTCTTAGTAAAGAATCCTTCTTGCCAAAGAGTTTTCAAAAGTTGAGGTAATGAATTTTGTGATTTTAATTTGTTCAAATCATCAAGTCTTTTTAATTTTGCATCCGTAAATTTAATCTCCTAATTTTCTGTTAGCCATATCATAAACTAAATTTACGAATTATTTCTTCTGCTTTTAAAAATCCCTTCCCAAATAAAACCCAGCGACCATCCTTTATATGATGGACCATATCTTTAGCATCGAGATTATTAAGATTCTTCCTAAGATGGTCCTTATTTTTAATTTTCCTCTTAGTTCCTTCTAATAATTCCTCTTCGGTTAACCCAGTAGGCTTAGAATATAAAAGCAACAGAACTCTCTGCGTTCCTAATAAATTAGGATTTGTGGTACGTAAAATTCCATCAACTTCTTGTACTAACGGAATTTTTCTGGTAAAAAGTAGTTTTATTGCGGATTCTGCCTCTTTAATTTTCAATTCTTTTAAAATCTCAATAAAAATCCAAGTTACTATATTAAAAATCAAATTTGCATCAATCTCCTGGGGATCTACTTCTTTAAGATGAACTGACTTCTTGCGTGATCTGAAATCATATGCCGCCCTGCTTAGGCGGGCGGCATGTATTCTAATACCTTCTACTCCCTTTGCTTTTTCGAGTTTCTCTACCAAATTATCAATTGCAAGGTTGGAATTAAGAGGAGTATGTTTTTTGAAAATAATATGTTCTATAATCCGGAAACTAGATTCAATAAACAAACCAATATTTTGAAGAAGTCCGACGGGATCGCGACTCACAAATTCCTTTGAAATTTCATCGTAGCTATATAAAAAATTCTCAATTAATTTTTGGTCTCCGATTTTTGAAATCAAATCTTTTTTTATATCTTCAATCATAAAATTAAGAATTTATAAATGATCCAAAGAATTTTTCCCAAAACTGGGATAAACTTTCTATCTTTAGATCTCGAGATAAACTATTTTTTAATCGTTATTACTTCGTTTTTCTAAACATCCACTTTTCTCCTTGTCTTCTTTTTTCTTTGGGGATCTCGTCTCTCTCTAATCTAGTTTCTGGGTCTTGACACATTCGAGTTAACATTTGACACACCATCCCAACTTTTTTTCCTTTAATAGTAAACCCCCTTTGAGTGAGTTTCTTTATTACATCGGACGGGGTTCTCCATTCGCTAAAAAAATTGCTTGATAGCAGATTGTCAAGAATGGTTTTGATTTTCGATTTTTTTATTTTTTTTGATTTATTCATATTTTAAAAGAAAATTTTAAAATCGGTCCTGAACTATCCACCATTTTTAATCTTTCTCACATAATTGTTTAATCAACTCTCTAGCCTTAGATTCTCCTAAAACTGTTAATCTATAAGTAGTTTTCGGACTTTTAGTCTTCCCTTTTCTACGAATAAGCGAGGGCATTATTTCATTTAGAACAGAGGCAAAGTTATCAAGAGGAACACCATTCTCGGCTACATTTCTTCTTATTTCTTGGGAAAATAGCTCATTTTTTTTAAAAAAATATTTATATCCTAAAAGTACAAGTAAGGATATATTTTTTATTTTTTCTTTATCATCTTTCCCTACAGATTCCACTACAGTCAGAATATTCTCTTCTAAATCAAAAATCTCTCTGATTTTTTCTTTGGGGATACCTGTTTTTTGAACTAATTTTTCAATCCCTTTTATCTCTTCCTGAAATAGAGGTACTTCCGCTAGACGTTTCTCTTCTAACTTAGATATTCTTTCTTCATGATTCTTCAATTCTTTTTTTATTTTATTAAGTTCTTTTTCTGTCTTCATAAATATACTACTAACTTATTTGCTTTTTAATTTTCTTTCGACCATCTTTAAGGTTTTCTCGATTAAGTTAATTGAGATTACATGGTAACCCTTTTTTACAGCTCTAATGAGATTTTTATCTCGAAGATCTTTTAGCCAAGGGAGTAAGGAACCCCGAGGGATACCCAGTTCTTCTTGTAATTCTTTATTCCCAGCGTATTCCACCTGTGCAAGCTCAGCCTCCTTTGCATATAATTTTCCAATAAGGTATAATAAGATGCGTTCTTTTCCTGGCAATTTGTCCTTTATTATTACGTCGATTTCGCCTTTGGAAGTAATCCGAATAAATTGTTTTACCAGTTCAAAATTCTTCTCCAAAGCATTAGCATAATCGGTGGTCATTTCCTGAAGGATGCGTCTTTTTAGATTTTGATTATTTTTAGCCATATTATTATATTGATTACTTTTATTATAGTCATTCCGAAAAGCTTGTCAAATCTCGAATAAATAAAATTGCCCAACGAGAGGGCCTTTCTTATTAAATTTCTTTTAACTTCGGTCTAAATTTTAGTTATTTAGCAATTTTTACACTAAATTTACCGCCTAATTTTTTTGTTGGCCAGCTAGACATTTTGCATTTTCTTTAAATCCTGCCAGGTGTATTGTTTAACTTTACCGTTGTAATCCACTGAAAAAATATACAGACAAACTTTTCTTGCAAATTGCCAAGGAATTCGTCGAATAGCTATTTTTGCACTTCTTTCTGGCAAACCAAGACCGTATTGATAAGCATATCTAGCATCAACCACTTTCATTCTGGTAACCAATTGACCTAAAGAATAAACAAAAGCAACTTCACTAACCTGTCGAGCAGATTTACTACTTGACTCTCCTTTGGTTTCAACAAAGAAATATCGCGACGGCGCTTTATCATTTTGAACTTTTATATCAACCCTTTTCTCGTTTTTTTGTTTAATGTAGGGTCTTGTTCCCCAACCGATTTTATATAAATGACCCAATACTGCTAATTGCACCTCCCTTTCAGTCAAAATTTTTATATTTTTATTTGTTTTTTTCTTCATAATTCTAAAACTTTCCAATTTGATAAATCGTTTGGGTTATACTTGTACTTTTCTTCTTCATTAATAAAGAAACTATCTCCCTTTGTAATTATTATTCCTCCAAATACCTTCTTCTTTTTTCTATTTTGTTCTTTTATATATTTCTGCAATCCTTTTGCTCTTGGACCAGCTTCTTTCGCGGTTATTCCACTCTTTGTATCAAACAATCCAATTCTTTTGTCCTTAAATTTAACAATGAAATCAACGTAAAAAGCACTTTCAATGCCGTTCTCATCAATGTACGAAACTGCAAAATATTTCCTTTCGCCTTCTCTGTTTTTGTACCACCACTCAACACTATGAGAATTATTTAATAATGACATAAATAATTCTTCCGGTTCGCTTAGATTGGTAGTAAAGAATGGTTTCATGATTGACTTTAGCTGGATTTGTTTACTCGCATTGCTCTTATAAGATTCAATTATAGGAACTTCCCATTTCGACTCTTCAATTTTTTCTCGTTTTTCGCTTAATTTCTCAACAACTTCTATTTTGTATTTCTCTTTTGCTTGACTTATAACATCTGCAAAAAATTGCCTATTCTCTTTAGCGACAACTATGTTCTGGGTTTTTGGATCAAACTTTTCCAATTTGTAGTTTTGCTTAAAGAATTGATATAACGCTGTTTTCATTCTATCGCTTGAATCGAATGGAGCATAGGGAGAACAACTTTGAATAATAAATTTATCAAAGACTTGTTGTAATTCGGCTTCGTTTAACTTAATTTTTATTTGGCCTTTGCGTTCTATCTCTCCCTTTTTGTCAATATCCACAATTTTACCATCGGCAATAATAGGAGTTGTTATCTTGTTTAACTCTGTTTTGATTTTGCCCTTGAGATTTGTTTTTTCTGCTATATCCATAAAGATTTTTACAAACTCTCCCGAAAGCCTCGTCCTTTCTCTTTGCCTTTTTAAGTAAATAGAAAACAATTCTACATTTGTATATCTTTCATTATTTCTTTTAGATTCGTAAGTAGTAACATAATCTTTCGCATAGTCTTCGGTAATCTCTATATTGGGTAAATTGGTAAAAACGAATCCCTTATTTAATTCATCAGAATTATAATATTTCAATTCTGGCATTCGCATTATTCTGCCTATTGTTTGAATTGTAAAAGTAAAACTCTTTGATTCTCTGAATATCACAAGAATTGATGCTCGCGGGCAATCCCATCCCAATGCTATAGCTTGTTTAAAAACTAAAACCTCAACTTCGTTTTCGTTCTTATTTATATTCGCCAAGTTATCAGTCTTTTCTTCAGAAAGCCATACTGCAAGTTTTCCGTTTTTTTCTGTTATATCGAATTTATCTTTTAAAATTCTCAAGACATCCTCCTTTTTATCAAGTAATTCTCCTCTTTTATCCGGAAGCTGGATTAAAACCAGTGGATTAATATTTGCTCCCTCTTTTTCATAAAGCTTAACTAACTCTTTTCTTTTCTTTAGTGCTTGTTCAATAACGACTGTATCAGAATCTTTCGGACCTATTTTAAGATTCATGAACTCAGGGTTTACTGCAATTTCTGATTTTATCATTTCTTCTGCTTTAACAGCGGACAAATAAACTTTTTCAATTTCCGAAATGTTATCTTTTAATTGAGGAGTGGCAGAAACTTCTATGGTTACCTTTGGACCAATTACCTCAATTAATTCTCTTGATTTTTCTGATTGTGCGGTATGGTGACTTTCATCGATGATTAAAACAATTTCCCGTCCTTCTTCTTTTGTATTGTATATTATGCTATTTAAGTTGTTATCTTGCTCGTTTTCCCTGACGTAAATGTTGATGTCTTTTTTGTTTATACTGTGCCAATTTATGAAAAGAATTTCATTTTCTCCTATTTTTCTATCTTCTAAGTCTTCAAAATAGGAACATTCAATTAATCTGTCATCTTCATAATATTTTTCCAATTTTTCTTTACTTTGTTCGTGCAGCATTCTCACAGAAATCCATAAAAAAGAAAGTTTTTTACCCCATTCATTATCTCTTACTAACTGCTTTAACATTTCAGACACCATAACAGTTTTACCACTTCCTGTCGGGGCTTGGAAAATAACTATTCCCGTTTCAGGACTTTTTAAAACATTCTCAACTTTTAATTTAAGACTTTCAACTGCCTGTTTTTGATAATCTCGCAAATCTATCATTTGAATATTTTTTTATAAACATTTAATATTACGGCCGGTATTGGTTTTAATTCAACCCACTTAGCTACATCTTCAAACTCTTCTTCTCTTGCACTTTCGTCTAAGGAGAATACATAGACAACAAACTTCTTTTTTAACTTTTTTATCTTCTTTTTAAATGGTTCAATTCCTTCATCATCATAGATTATGCCTAGATTTTTACCTTGGCTGTTTGTGAATATCTTAAATTCTCGGCCTTTCATAGCTTCATTAAAACAATTTTCCTTTAAGCAAAGCATTTCTGTAGATTTATCTACCAATCTTTTTTTATTCTTATCCGTGGACTGTGCATCTACAAAACCTGTTTTGAAATATTTTAAGTTCCCACCCAGACCATTTACCTTCTCTTTTTTTGAATTTATATATCCATTAATTACCTTTTGTATTCTAGGATAACATATCTCCGTACATATATTATTTTCATCATTAGTACATAGTATAAATTTTCTTTTACCACCATCTTTACTGTTTAAGCTTAAAACTGATTGCGCTGTCGTTCCAGTACCAGCAAAAAAATCTAAAATCAACGCATTTTTATTTGCGCCTATTTCTATTATACGTTCGATTAATCTCGATGGTTTAGGATAATCAAAATCTATTTCCCTTCCGAAGAGATCGTTAAATTCTTGCTTCCCTTCTTGTGTATGACCTACTTCATTGTAAAACCATATTGTATTGGGTACATATCCTTTTTGTACTTCAGATAAAAATCTCTTTAATCTAGGAAAACTATTTCCATTTTTGCCAAACCATATACGATTTTCTTTTCTGAGTAGTTTATAATTATCTTTATTAAAAACCCACCTTTTACCTTTTGGGGGCAAATATCTTCTCTTTGTTGGACTTATTATCTCGTATATGCAATTGGGGGTAGGGCCTTCAGCAGTTAAATCTCCGGAGGTCCAAGGACCTCTTGAATCATTGTCGGAATTCTTATAACTACTATTATCAGGTCTAGCCAATAAGTTTCTTTGCCAACCATCAGCATCCTTTTTATTCTTTTTTTTCTTCTTAGCTATACATAAAATGTAATCATGCATAATTGAGAAATAGGTAGCATCATTTTGAGGAGAAAATTTTTTTTGCCAAATAATATTGGCAACAAAATTCTTTTCAGTAAAGATCTCATTGCATAATAATCTTAATTGAGCATATTCATTATCGTCAATTGAAATAAAAATAACCCCACCAGTTTTTAGAAGAGGTTTAGCTAAATTAAGTCTTTTTTGCATAAATGAAAGCCATTTACTGTGTCTATATTGATCATTCTCATCAACCCAGTGATCGTTATATTTCCATTCCTTCTTTTTCCCGGTATTATAGGGCGGATCAATATATATAAGATCAACCTTACCTTTATGCGTATAATTCAAAACAGAGAGAGCATGATAATTATCACCTTCAATTAGAAAATTTACTGGTTTTTCTTTATCTGCTTTAATTTCTTTATTTTTATCTTCGATCAAAACTGGCAATTTCTCTTTACAGAGTAATGCGACTTTCTCGGGTTTGTCTTCCCACACTACTCCGTATTTTTTCTTTAGTAATTTATCTTTTTTCTCTACTTCTTTAACCAAGTCTTCTTTAGACCAATTTGAATAATCTTTTTTTGCCATATCTTTATATTAACTTTTCTCGCGGCCTCTCGATTTTAAAGATATCTTTTATTTTCATAAATCTTTTTTAAGATAACCTCCTGAGCTGTCATTCTTCATTTTTATCCTGAGTTTTGAGTTAATTAATAAATAAAAAACCACCTTAATACGGTGGGCTTTTAAAAATAAATATCCCCACCGTTTTCCCCACCCCTCACTTGGAAGGCACTGAGCTTCGCCCCCCACTTGAAACAGATCAATTTTATTGTTTTTTGGCAATAGCCAATCTTTTTCAAGTGAGGGGCTTTGCCTAAAAAGATGAAATCTTGTGCTTTCCAAGTGAGGGGCCCACCGTTTTCACTATCTATTTTACCCCTTTTAAGGGGTATTTTCAACTGCTTTAAGATAACAAAAAAAGCGGCTGAAAAGCCGCTTTTGTGTTATAGCTTTATTTTATCATTGAATAATCACCATTTATTATAGTGGGTTTTACCGCCTCAATCTCCGATTTGTAATAAGGAATTTCCGGAATTGGATTATATAAAAATATCTTTTGATTTAGCACATAAGCAAAACCAATCTCCATGAGAGTATTGCCACCGATATAATTTTTAATTCCATGCTTATCAAAATTCATCACGAGTACTGCGTCAGCACCTTGCATTAGACGCCAAAATTCTCTAATAGCATCGAGATTATTTTTCTGGTAAATTTTGATAGTTTCTTTTTCTTCATCACTTTTCCCTATAAACGGATCAGCAAGATTTGTAACAAAAGCGTCATGCCCACGCTTAATAAGTTCGTCGCGAGCTTCAATCATTTTCTCGGTAAATTGCATACTTCCGATAATTCCAATTTTCATATGAGTTTTTGAATCTTACGAAAAATCCCTAAACCTTCCTCCTTGAGTATAGCAGGAACGAATCGCGTTTTATCTTTATCTGAAATATTAAAAATCTTTTCGAGCAGCCACGACTCAAAACCGATTGCCTTACCTTTTTCCACTTTCAAATCATTAACTTTTCCCTCGTAGCGATAAGCATATATTGCCCTAATAACATTATTGATTTTGTTCGTGGCAGTATCAAAAGTTTTACTCCGAACCATTTTGATAAAGGTGAGATTATTTCCCCTTGCTTGTATTCCTGTTTCTTCCGCTAATTCCTGCAAAGCGGTATTTTCGTAGTCAGAACCTATCTCGACATGACCACCAACTGTTGCGTCCAATAAATCGGGGTAAGTATCTTTGTCCTTTTCTCGGTGCTGAAAAATAATCTCGCCTTTTGGAGTGTAAAACCACACATGAATTTCTCGATGCAGTAATCCATTGTTATGAATATTTTCTCTCGTATCTTCACCGATTATATTTCCGGCTTCGTCAACAATATTTAATTTTCGGTTATCAGCCATAAATTTATTAGTATTAAATGTATGCTCAACCTTTTTAATCTTTTATATTTTACTCCCTTTAAGGGGTATTTTCAACAAAGGGATTGCTTCGTCCCGATAAATCGGGACTCGCAATGACAAAAATGACAAAACAGATTCCCAGTGGAGTTTACCCCGTTAGAAATTTGCGATGATTTTAAGAAATAATCCATTATATTTTTTGTTATATCTCTTTAACTCTCGCAAAAAAGTGTTTTCACATTTTTTTGCCCAAAATAACAATGGCGAACTTCTAACGAGGTTTACCCCCCATGAATACGGGGGCGGGAATGACAGGACAACTACGAGAATGACAAAAATGTGAGAGGTTTGATCTCCCAAAATAATTAAATTCCGTTACCAAACTCCACAAAATTAGTCAATTTCGTGGAATCTAATTCCTTAAAATGAGTTTAATCCTTTGATTTCCAGCCTTATTTTTGGATTTTGACATATTCAATATTGGTATTCAGTAATGAGATTATTGCTGGCATCATAAAGAAAGGCATGGTCTCCGGTATTATTCCAGATAGCATATTGACCTTCTGGACATTGCCAGTAAAGTTTATCTTGAGTATCTTTCCCGCAGCCAGAATAAATAATTGCGCTCTTTGAACCTTCGAGAGTAAAATCTTTAAATTCGTATTTGTTGCTGGCAGAACTATCTTTAAGAAGCCAGCTTTTCATTGAAATTGCTTGAGAACAGGTGTTTTTTATTTCAATCCATTCGCCATTTTTGTTTTCGTTGTCATTGCCCGGCGCATCAGCATTAATATTAACAATTTTGAGACAAGAAACCTCTTTGTTTTGTGAACAAAGACCAGCCCATAATCCCCGACAAGCATCTCGCGCTTCTTGTTGGGCTTTTAATATCAAATCCTGATATTTTACATTGGGTTGAATTGTTTCAATAACCGCATACCCATTTCTAACAATTTCTTCATTGACTAAAACATCGCCTGCCCAAACATAAGCCAGTAATCTCTTGTAACGATCTTGCGTTTGAACATCAAATTCAAGAGTAATAGTGCGACCAGCCACCAATCTTTCATTTTCTCGAGTTGCTTCAGTAGAAAATGGTTGTCCTGATTCCGGAGCATTAATACCAAGATATCTCACTCGCTCTCCGCCTTCAACTTCAATAGTATCTCCATCTAACACTCGAATTACTTTAACAGAACGATTTGCATTGATACTTGACGATTCGCTACTATCTTTAACGCTAGCTCCAAGATTTGCGACTGGCTGTGTTTTTCCAGCAATTGAGGTGTTGTTGGTTCCGCTTTTACCAATCAAAATTCCCATAATTAAAACCGCTATTAATACAAAAACATAAATAACTGATTGGGGAATACGTTTGGTCATAATTTTAGTATTATTTTCACTTCCCACCGTTTTCACTATCTATTTTACCCCTTAAAAGGGGTATTTTCAACTAGCCTAAAATAACAAAAAAGCAGCCTTTTCAGGCCGCTTTGTAAACATAAAAACTATTTAGAGAATTTAGTTTTCTGGTGTTTCGTGAAACTTTCCAAAATTGATACGAAAATCTTCAAAATCTTTTTCTGTTTCTG
>Ga0315281_10008637_pt1 | contig 14227 bp, 10 predicted proteins | sample YL17G07_0_MG_FD_204540 | JGI IMG/M metagenome (GOLD analysis project Ga0315281, IMG submission 204540) | Sediment microbial communities from Yellowstone Lake, YNP, Wyoming, USA - YL17G07_0 | ecosystem: Environmental > Aquatic > Freshwater > Lake > Sediment | place: USA: Wyoming | collected...
CGCGCCAGAGCATGCGGTCGGCCTCGGGGTCATTGACAAACTGCTCCCGGGCCGGGTCCCAGTGCAGCGGGCGCTTGAGCCAGTATGCAATGTTGCCGAGGTGACACACGGTGATCGAACGGTAGCCGACATCCGCGTCGCTGGCCGGCCGCTTGCGCGTTCGGACGCACTCCAGGAAGTTGTCCGGGTGCTCTTTGCTTTCGTACAGATGAATCTCATTGGGCCCGATCTTCTGGCGGCGCAGCGTATCCGGCTCGGTGAGGAGAGCTTCGCGCGTCACCTCGACCATGCCCTTGGTGCCCTCGAAGCGGACACCCGGCGTCGGCTGGCTGATGGCCTCGTGGGTCATGATGGTGCCGTTGGCGTAACGGTACGTCAGCACCGGGTGGTCCTTGCCATCCGGCGGAATAATCTCGACCGGGCCGGACTCGTCCATGCCCATCGCCCACTGGGCGATATCGAACATGTGGGTGCCCCAATTGGTCATCTCACCGCCGGAGTAGTCCTTCCACCGCATCCAGCCCAGAATCTCCGGATGGAACGGCCGCCACGGCGCCTGGCCCAGCCACGCATCGTAATCCAGCCACTCGGGTGGCGGCCCCCCTGCCGGCAAGTTGCACTCCTCCGGCGGACCGCCCACGTTGACCTTGATCCGCCTGACTTCGCCGATGTACCCATTGCGAATCAGCTCGCAGGCGAAGCGGAACTCGTACCAGCTTCTTTGCTGCGTCCCGGTCTGGAAGATCCGGCCGTAACGCTTGATCTCGCGGGCGAGGGCCCGCGCCTCGTAGACCGTCAGCGAGATCGGCTTCTCGCAGTAGATATCCTTGCCCGCCTTGGCCGCCGCAATCGAGACCGGCGTGTGCCATCGGTCGCCGGTCGCACACAGAATGATGTCGATGTCGCGGCGGGCCAGCAGCTCGCGAAAGTCCTTATATGTGGCGCAGTCCTGATTGCCGTAGTACTTGTCGATGGTCTTCTTCGCGTTGTTGAGGTTGTTGCGATTGACATCGGCGATGGCGACGACTTGCACGCCCGGCTTGCTCAAGTACCCGCTGCCCTGCACCCAGATGCCGCCGCCGACGTGCCGCATGCCCTGCCCGCCGCAGCCGATGGCGCCCATCACCAGTCGCTCACTGGCCGCCGGCCGGCCGCTGCCGCCCAGTGCCGAGCCCGCAACCACGTACGGCAGGGCAACCGTGGAGGCTGCCGCCTTGAGGAACTCCCTTCGTGTCGCTCTCATCTGATCGACCATAGTCAACTCCATCATGCTTAACGTGCCTATCCCCCACCAGGGGAATCAACGGCGGTATTATAGCCTCCGACCCGCCCGAGATAAAGACGCTACCGCCCACACATATCGCCAAAAAGCGTGGCCGGGACATCGTGGCGAATTCGGAGTCATTCGTATCCCCTATCCTTGTGCCCCTACGCAATCCTCTTCACCGACTTTTCCCGCCCTTGCAGAACTCCGAACGAGTCCTGCCTATATCCCGTATCACCTCCCTAAACCGACCGCGCGTTGCACCGCTCCCCGGTCGAGCCTGCACCTTGGCCAGGCACTGTCTCAAGCCGAGACTGTACCGCGACCCGTCACCATTGCGAACGCGCAACCTGCCTCATACCGGCGCGAGGAAGCGCCGGCAACACCAGCCAGGACACAACGCTCATCCGCAATGGTGCCAATCAGCTCGAGCGCGGCGATCTATAGCCGTGCAACTACGGGGCAAGCGGTCGGCCCAAAGCGATATCGTCAATATAGAGAGTGCCGGTCCCGCCGGCGGTTGGTGTGTCGCGATTGCCGACGCCGATACATATCGTCTTGACCCGGCTCAGGTTCACCCCGGCCAGATCACTGTAGGGGATCGTCCACTCCTGCCACGAGGGACGTATCGTGATGGCCTCATCGGCGTTCACGACCGTCACGCTCGCGCCGGCACTGTCCTCGATCCGCACGTACATCGGCTCGGCCGAGTTGCCCTTAGGTTGGGCGGCCCCGATCTCGGCGGTCTGCCACGAGCCGGTCACGTTGCCGGTCGTCGAAAGGTTGGAGAACTCGGACGCGGTCAAGGTGGACGCATTGTGGCTCGTCAGGGCCAGACCAATGAGGACATCGTTGGCCATCGGGATATTCACTGGCGCCGTGAACGTAACATCGACCCACGTGACGCCGTCCGCCGATTGCTGAGCGGTGAAGACGTTGCCCGTCCGGGTCAACTTCACCCAGCGCGGGGCCACCGTCCCGGCCTCTGATACCTGGCTCATCACGTTGCCGGTCTCCGGACGCTGCTGGAACGAAACGCCATAGTCCGGCGTGACACAGACGAACGCGTGCCTCGAGCCGGGATGGAGGCTCTCGCGGATCATCACGCCCGCCTTGGCCCAGCCGTCGCTGCGAATCAGGCTGTCGACGCGGACCACCATCGAGCCGTTTCCGCTCAGGTTCTTGTAGGCATAGCGGAACTGGTCAGCGGTGTCCCAGATGTCGACGCCGATGGCGCTCATGATCATCTGACCGTCGGCGGTCTCCGTGAAGTTCCCCGCGCTGCCGCAGACGTACAACACCAGGGAGTTAGCCCCCTTGTCCATCCAATTCTGAGCGGTCTCGAACTCGCGCTCGGCCTCGGAGTAGAACGGCGTGGCCGTGTTGTCGTACTGCAGCGGCATGGCCTGCTGGCCGCCGTGCACGATTTTGCGCTCGGCAAACGGCGGGGCCGTATAGCCGACTGTGGCGCCGTTGCCGTTGGTCCAACCGTCGATCCAGCTCTCGTAGATGCGCGTGCCCTGGTTCTCCTCGTCGTTGTAGCTCTCGAAGCCCTCGATGAGCGCATACTCCTGGGTCGTGAAGCTCCAGACGTTGCCCGCGCAGGTCTCGGTGGCGCCGACTTCATCCACTTTCCAGTAGTAGGTGGTCCCAAACTCCAGGGATGCAGGCGTGTAGCTGCACTCGGTCTGCGTGGCGGCCGGGGCGGTTCCCGCGGCCACAGCATCGGCGTCGGCGCCGAAGTACACTTCATGCGACTGGGCCTCGCGGCCGGGCCGCCAAGTCAGGTCGGTTGCCACGCTGACGTCCGTCGCACCGTCGGCCGGCTGGGGCTCACGGGCCTGCACGGGCACGTGGAAGAACCGTACCTCGCTCAGACTCGCCTGCGGCATCATGGGGCCCCAACTGTTCTGGATCGTCAGCTTGACATACTGGGCCAGGACACCGCCAAAGGAAACGGTGGTGTTGTGCGTGTAGGTCGGCAGGCTTGTGGCCTGGGCAAACTCAGGAACTCCCGCCAGTTCGGTCCAAGCGTTTCCGTCCAGCGAGTACTCGATTTTGACGGTCTTGGCGCCAAAGCCCATGGCCGATTCGAGCAGCGAGTTCGAGTTCCACACCCACAGTTCGTGCAGTCTGTAGGCCTTGTCAAATTCGTATTGAATCCAGTTCGGCTGGGCCCCGGTGCTCACCCACATCTGCATTAAGTCGGTGGAGTGTTCGTCGTTCGCATTGAGTCCGAATCCGTCAATGGTCTTTTCGGCCTTCATGCTGCCCTGCGCACTGGAGGCGCGAGCCGTGATATTCCCAATCGGATAAGCATATGGCTCCGTCGTGAAATTCCAGACGTCGCCTTTGAAGATGGTACCGTCGGGCGGCGCATTGACCTCATCGATCCGCCAGTAGTACTTCGTGCCGTATTCGAGATCGGCCGGACCGAATGTCGTGACCGTCTGGCCCTGACCGGCCAGGACCTCCCTCGGGTCGAGCCGACTGGCATCGTTGACATCGTCATAGGCCGTCCCGAAGTACACGTCGCGCGTCGCCGCCGTCGCCAGCGGGTCCCAACCCAAAACCACGTCCCGGGGTACATCGGTCGCCTTATCTTTCGGGCGGGGATTGGAGGCCCTGTCTCCGCCGTAGCCGGCCATGACGAGCGCAACCTCCTCCTCGGACAGTACCCGGTTGTAGATGCCGACTTCGTCCATATCCCCTAAGAAAACTTCGCCGTTCCCGCTGTAACCTGCACCACCACCCGTAACACAGCCTATGCCCATGATGGATCCCGTGCCTGCCATATTGAAGGCAAAAGCGCCGGACATTACCTGTTGACCATTGAGATAGAGCCTGGCTGTGGTTCCGTCAAAGGTGGCTGCTACGTGCGCCCAGGTCTGGACGAGCGGAGTCAGCGTGTTATTGGGCGAGACGATCGCATAGGTTCCTGTTTCCAGGCGAAAAGTACCCCCATTTTCCGGTCTGACCTGGAACTGAAACATCGTCGTGTCGGGCCAGGTATTTCTCTTGCCGATCAGACCTTGATAGGTGCCGCCTCCGCCGGCCCACCTGATCCATAACGCCAGAGAAAGCTGCCCCGTTCCCTCCGCCGGATTCCAGTTGCCAATTTGAATCCTGGTGTCTGTCGTGCCGTCAGAGTGGACTCCGGCGCCCTGGTATGCCTGCGCAATCCATGTTATGCCATTATAAAGGGTCCCGTCGTGTCCATTGCCCGACATATCGTGAGCGACATTACCCGTCCCTTCATCAAGAGGGTAGTATCCCACCAGGCCGCTCCTAAGATCGGCATTCGCCACACCTGCAGCCGGCACGATAGCCAAACAGACCAGTAACACAAGCAATACGATGTTCGTTCTCATTGCTGTTCCTCCTCGAAAGATATGGATGGTAACCTGCAACGCTCCACACAGTGGTATCTGGTCACTCTGACGATGCCAATCTCCTTCCATTCCGACGGGAATGATGATTCATCCCACACGGCGCTCCGGCAATCCATGACGATCTTGCAGCCTCCAACGGTTGCAGGACAAAGACACTACGCGCCACACGCGCGGCTCATTCTGTCAGGGGGTTTCGGGAACGGGAGTGTATCCCAGTTTGCCCCAGACGGCCTGCTGCACACGATGCAGGTCGGGATTGCCCGGTTGGACAGAATTCGCGCCGGGTTTCAGCGTGCCGTAGTCGATCGTGCGCTGGTCTCTCCATTTCCAATATTCGCTGTGCCCGTCGGCAAACGAAAAAGTAGTCCCCTTGCCGTGCCGAACAGGGGGCGGGTCGAAATTGCGATTGGTCGACGACGTAATCCCGCCCGGGACGACCGTGGAGCCCCACCACGACTCGCGGTCGTACGGGATACTCCAACTGGCGAGCGTGGTCCAGCCTTCGTCGAGAAAGACCATTCTCTCGCCAGACCGGGTGATCTGGGTGCGGTTCTTGATATGGGGACCCGCGCTGGGCCAGCCGTTCATCGAATCCACGATGGAGTAGGTTCGCATTTCGCCGCGCAGCCCGCTGGGACATTTATATAGTTTGGCCGTCTGGCAATACCGAAACAGGGCGCCCTCCTCGATGGCTTGGATTTGTGCCTCTTCGGTGGTCTCGTTCGAGTAGCCCGCCCAATGGACCCAGCCATCCTCGTTCGTCGGCACCTGGTATTCACCGGGCTTGCCCGTGCAGCCATGGACGATTTTGCCGTCGTTCTCGTCGGCGTACATTATCCACGCCACGGTCAATTGCTTGAGATTGCTCAGGCACGCCGCACGCTGTCCCTGCTCGCGGGCCCGATGCAGGGCAGGGAGCAGAATGGCCATCAGAAGGGCGATAATGGCGATGACAACCAACAACTCGATCAAAGTGAATCCCTTGCCCTCGTTCATGGTCTCACCTCTTCGATTCATCCGTTGATTTCACCGCACATGCCGCGCGATATACGCTGCATCCGCCAGCATGTCCAATCCTTCACACTCAATATCCTATTAGAAAATCGGTGGCGCATCCTTGCACAAGTCCACCTTCTTTGTGTACAATTTCACCATGACCCTCGGGGTCCCGTGAGTGAGTTGCCTGGAACGCCGGTGTCGGATATGCGCGACTCGAGCCTCAAAACTCGGCTGTTGCGGCGATTGGCAGCCAATTCGGACCTGTTTCGGCTGTTTGATTCGCTGGCGGACGTCTGTTTCTTTGCTAAAGACCGCCGCGGCCGGTTCATCATGGGCAATCGCGCGTTTCTGGAAAAGCTGGGTCTGGATCGCGAGGACGACCTGATCGGCAAAGACGACTTCGATTTCTTTCCCGCGCGGCTGGTGGAAATCTTTCTCCGTGACGATCAGCGCGTCATGAAAACGCGCGAGCCGCTGATCGACCGCGTGGAGCTGGTCTCCAACAGCGACGGCAGCATCGACTGGCACATCACCAGCAAGGTGCCGCTGGTCTCCCGCAACAATTTCGCCCTCGGCATCGCCGGCGTGACGCGCGATTTTCGCAAGGCGGGGGAACACTGGCGTCCGCATCGGCAGTTTGCCGCCGTCATCGAGCATATCAACCAGTACTACGACCGCCCCATCCAGGTCGAGGAACTGGCCTCTCTCATGTACCTCTCCGTCAATCAATTCGAGAGGAAATTCAAACAGGTCTTTCAGATCTCTCCGATGAAGTTCCTCACCGGCTACCGCGTGCATCGCGCCTGCTATGACCTGCTGCACACGGACCAGACCATCACCCAGATCGCCATCCGAAACGGGTTCTACGACCACAGTCATTTCATTCGACATTTCCGTAGCGCCATGGGGATGACCCCCAATCAGTACAAGCGAGGTTGAACACCTGTTGAGAGGGCAAAGCATGAATATGAAACCGAATCCGACGAGAACGTTGATCTCCCTCGTATTGCCGAGCCTTCTGCTGGGAGGCCCTGCCTTCGGGGCGTTTCGGGCGGCCAGCGCCGTACGGGACGTGACGCCGGAGAAGCTTCTGCCCGTCTCCGGCGGCGTCGGGCCCTCGGAGCCGGTCACGTATAAGATCGGTCAGTTGACCGTCCGCGCGCTGGTGCTCGAAAACGAGGGTACCCGCGTGGCGATTTGCAGCACGGATTTCCTGGGATTTCCGGGCGTCCTGTGCAACAAGGTCCGCCGCCGGGTCCCGGGCATTCCGCCGCAGAATATCCTCATCGGCGCCACACACACCCACAGCGCCCCCGACTGTTACGGCTTTCCCGACCAGACCGGCAAGACGGCCGCCGATATGGAGTATATCGACAGCGTCTGCGTGAAGCTGGCCGATGCGATCAACGAGGCCGTGGACCACCTGCAGCCGGCCCGCGTGAAAATCGCGACCGGCAAGGCCCAGAGCAAAATCGCGTACAACTACTATGCCGAGAAGCTGTATGACCCGCGCTGCCACGTCATACAGATTCTGAACGCCGCGGGCGAGCCGACGGCGACCCTCGTCAATTACGCCTGTCATCCGGAGGTCATCGGGCCGGACCAGGGGATTCTGTGTCCGGACTTTGTTGGACCGCTGTACGACCGGATCAAAGAACGAGGGGCGGGCATGGGCATCTTCATGAACAGCGCACAGGGAGGCATGGTGACGGCCGACTGCCGCGGACCCGACGGCAAGGATATCCAGACCTGGGATGAGTGCGTCCGCATCGGACACCTGCTCGCCGATGAAGCAATCCGCATTATTGGGGACGCCCCGGTGCAGGAGAATCCCGCGCTGTTCTGCGGCAGCACCACGCTGGAGTTTCCCGTCGAAAGCGAGCTGCTGCGTGCGGTGGTCAAGCTGTCTCCCCTGGGTCTTCAGTTGACGGAGAATGGCCGCGTGGCCACACAGGTCAACGTCGTGAATCTCGGCAACGCCCAGATGCTCACCATCCCGGGCGAGGCCCTGCCGAACATCGGATACTATCTGAAGCGAAACATGCACGGCGAGCACAACCTCCTGCTCGGCCTGACGAACGACGCCTTCGGCTACATCCTCACCCGCGTCGATTGGAAGAGCTTCGAGCGCTACGACTATATCACCCGCACCTGCCTGGGCGAGATGACCGGCGAAATCTTCATGGACAAGGCCCTGCAGTTCGTCAACACCTGCCCCCGCCCGGCCGGCACTCGCGGCAAGTAATCCCAATTGTGGCTGAATTCATCACTGTTCATTGTCATTTCGGCCGGAGGCCTGTGCCGTGAGCTCCGCTCATTTGTCATTTCGACCAAGGCCGAAGGCCGCGCGGAGAAATCTGGCCGCGAATGAACGACGCGCCATATTCGAGGCCAGATGTCTCGACTGCGCTGCGCTCCGCTCGACATGACATGTGCCGTCGGACTCGTTAGCAGCGTGCACGATGGGTGTCTCGCGCTTCTCGGCTTGTCAGCAGACCGAGCGAGGAGCGTTTCCGCCAAGGCCGAGCAGCACATTACCACACTTATCGCACGCGGGGCGGGTCGGTGACGCGAAGGTCGTCGAACCAGAACTGCACCCCGGCGAAATCCTGGTACTCGGCCACGATCTCGAAGCGATCCACCGCGGCCCAGTTGAAGGCCCCTTGCGGATTGAACCAGCCGTTGTCCCAGGAGCCGCGGTCCAGGAGGTTTTCCAATGGAATCCGCACCTGGTGCCACTGGCCGTCCCAGGCGGCCGTCTTCCCGTCGATGGCCGTACCCATGCGCCAGGGATGGTCGCGAGGATCATCGGTCTTCGTATCGAGGAATCGGACCTCGAACCGGGCGCCCGGTGTGTCGCCGCGAACCCAGAACTCGAGGGCACAGCCGTTCTGCACCAGCGCTGTGAGGTCCTTGTCCGGCCGGAAATCGAACGCGATCGCGTTGTACCGCGCAATGCCCGTGCAGTAGATGCAGTACGCACCCTCCGCGGGCTCGGCATCCCAGTAGAAGTCCACCGTCCCTTGACCGATCCACGTCGCATTCGACACGCCCGGGGCCATGTAGTCCGCGTAAATGGAAAAGCCCGTGCGATCCGGCGTCAGGACAAAGGGCGTCTGCTCGGGCGCGGTCAGCCCCAGCGCCTCGACCACCGGCACATTCAGATCGTGCTCGAACAGCTCGTTCGATCCCGCCTTGAACAAGCCGAAGCCGCCCTGATAATCCCAGCTCGTCCCAGCAATCCCCTTCTCTTCGAGGTACTTGTGAACCACGTCATACCAGTAGACGCGGTACTCGTCCTTGCTATTGCGCATGTAGACGCCGAACTCGCCGCAGAAGATGGGGGCCTGCCGCTCGTTCCGGAACTTGACGGCAACGTCAATGAGTGTCTTCACGTGTTGGACCGTGCCGTCGTTCTTGTACGAGGCCAGACTGCTCTCGATCCAGGTCCCCTTCAGTTCCCGCGGGCACTCCGGCATCGCGGCGGCCCCGTACGGAAACGGCACGCCCGCCAGCGGCTCCATAGATGGGTCAGTCCAACTGGCGCCCTGATGCGTGAACATGAAGGGGTCGTAGAAATGAAACGAATAGATCAGGTTGTTGTCCCTGTAGTAGGGTAGATTCTTGAGATTGTTGTAGCTGCCCCAGCCCGCCCCCGTGACGACGATTGTGTGCGTCTCGTCGATGGCCCGAATGGCATTGATGACCCGCTGCTGGACCTGGCCCCACCGGGCGTCCGTGATCCCGTGCGGCTCGTTGAGTATCTCGTAGTAGAGGTATGCCGAACGGTCCTTGTAGTGCTCCGCCATCTGCGACCAGACCGGCACCAGAACCTTGTCGACGTTCGGGTCCGTGTTGGCAGCCACGTCGAACGTGTGGTTGTCGAGAATCAAATGGAGCTCCAACTCCTCACTCCAATCGACGATCTGATCGAGGAAATAGAAGAAAAGCGGATCGATCGTGTAGTTCGGCTCCCCGTCGGTCATGAAATGCAGGTTGATGGGCAGCCGGATCACGTCGCAGCCCAGACTCTTGATGTCGATGAGGTCCTGCTTCGTGAACTTGGTGAACTGAATCTGCCGGGCACTGCCGGCTTGCAGCCAGCTCGTGAGGTTGACCCCGCGATGGAATGGAGTCTCCGTGTTGACGACCACTCCCGGCCTCTGCCTGATCTGCCCATGAGCACAAGCCCCGGCCACCAGCATCAGCACCGTTACGATGCGAAGTCTCATGTCCAATTCTCCTCCTCAACGAACGCCATTCGACCAACGCGCCTTTCCACTCCTGTTCCCACACCTCCATCATACCGCCCGAAGCAGCCATTTCCAAGCCGACTCCCCCGGCTCAGCCGTGGAAATTGGCTTTGTTTTGCAGAACCCGCCTCGACATTGATTCTTCTCCAACTCCTTGCCCAAAAAGTGGTTAACGTGTTTTTCTGCACCTGGAAATTGGCTTTGTTTTGCACAATTCACCCTGCGAGGGCTGGTGGATTTCCCCCTGTTCTGCTGGCTGGTGAGGATTCGCACTTCGCTGGTCATGACCGGACCCTCCGAATTGACCATCTACCACCTACGATTCACCATTGAGTTGCGTTAGCATCATACAACCGCATAGGTTTGATGTCAAGTGAAATTCACCGGTGAGCCCATCGGCCGCAGCCAAAGGCTAACCCTCGCGAAGACGCTAAGAGCGCAAAGAAAGCCAAGACAGGAACGCATCTGAACCTTGGCGACCTTTGCGTCTTTGCGAGAGATCTAATCCTTTGTATTTCCAAGCCTTACACTATCCTGGCGAGGAAACCTGCACAGGAAAACAGGATTTGAGCAAGTAGCAGTGCGAAAACACTATGCCCAAGCCCCAGCCGCTGTCACCCGGAAATGACCATTCTTGAAGCCACCCGTTTTCTCAGTTGACAGCCGGACGCACAGGGCATAGAATTTCCCCTATACAAGGCCATACGCGGCTGTAACTCAACGGTAGAGTGCCACCTTCCCAAGGTGGACGTTGTGGGTTCGAATCCCATCAGCCGCTTTTTTCTGGTGTACCACAACCCCCGAACGCCGATTCACCCAATATCAATTCTGACGAATCGCAAAAAGCCGCGTCATGCCTGACACAAGCGAACATCTACGACCCCACCCTATCTCCCCCAACGGCTTCCGCGTAAGCTACGCACAAGGCGGCGCGCTCCCGAGCGGCCGCGAGGGTGGAACGGACCAGCAGAGCGGCTCTTGGTTCCAGCGCCGTGTTAGGCGCCATCATCGTACCTCCCCTCAACACCGCTCAAGTAGTGAACAGACTCAGCGCGACCGTCCTTGAATCTGACTGTGAGACTGGCATCACGATCTGGTGGGTCGACCTGAATCATTGTGCCGTCGGCCAGTTTGATCACGAAATCAAGTACCTTTTTCTCCTCCTGCTTTGGTCTTAGCCAAGAGACAAGCGCCTTCACCATTTCCGACGTTGCGTGGTCGATCGCCTTCTCTGCCAGCTTCTTGCCGAGAAACTTGACGCCAGGAACGATCGCGTAAGAGAACGCGGCTGACACGGCGGCACCTAAAACGACTTCGACGTACTCGTGTGGTACAGTGTCGTCCGTATAGCCCCAGTCGAGTACCCGTACGGATTTTGAATTATCCAAGACCTCGTGCAAGGCTTCACGTCGCCAATTGTGTAACTCGAGCGCGCGTGGTGAATCATCGCTGAGCCCCTCGAAACGATTGTCAAGGCGTCGATATATGCCAACGGTTACTTTGGGTTGCATCTTTCGTTCCTCCCTGGTAGCTGCTTAAGGGCCTGCGGTTCGACCACAGCGCTGTCACAGACAAGGCACACTATGCTAACCAAAGCCATTCATAGCTATTTGTCGTGTGCTCACCCGCACGGAGCGTGGTCGGCGGGAACCGCTTGTCAGGCGGCATCCGTTACAGCCAGTGGCCAGATAGAAAGCCTCGTTGTCCACCGGATACCGCCACGTGCTTCATATCACGCCGATCTCTTTTGACTTCAGAATGTCAAGCACTAGCGTGAGACCTTCCGCCTCATCAGCGGCCAACCAGCGATCTACGTTCGTCATCGCAACCAGAGGATAGAATTTCCCGTCTTCGCCATTTCCGACGATCAATATGGACTCGCACCTCCATCCAGCGTCTTCCCCGCTGTTGTCATTCCTGAGAACAACTGTCCCAGGAGCAAAATCGGCCGTGTCCAAATCGGGGACATTGAAGAGATAAGTCGTTGATGCCGCCCGCTCCAAGTCGTTCCCAGGCTGGTCTGGGAGCATGAATGACTTGCCAGTTCGGTTGAAGTCGAGGAACAAGTTTGTATTTGTTCCTCCTTTCGGCCAATCCTGCGTCCTTAGAGCAATCCAAAGTTGTCTTAGAAGCGCCATTGTTTATCTCCTTACGCTGCAAATAGCGTGCAACTCACAGCGAGTTGCATCTTGGTTATTGCCAGACAAACGCGTAGACGCCAATCTGTCACCTCATAAAAGTGCCTCCTTTCTCGACCCAGCGCGCTGGACCGACGCCCCTTGAGCGCAGTCAAAGGATCATGGGATTGCAGCAAAGGCCTTTGGCGCCCAAGAATGATTGGAGAGTCTCCAAAAAATGAGAAACACAGACCGTTCCTTTCTGTAGAAAAGGTCCCGGGCACTCCGAACATCTGGTTCCCTTTCGCTATCGTGGAAGATGATAGCAGAGCCCCTGCGGGTATGTCAACAGAGTCGGCGAAAAAATCGCGAGTCGCGTCTTGGGGACATCGTGTATTGCTGACATGGTCTCTGGGCATCGCCTCCGGTGACTGTGGTGCACGTCACGGCTTCAGCATCTTTTCGATGCGGCGGTCGGGGATGAGCCACATGATTGCCACGAGGACGTACAAAGCACAGGAAATCCAGGAGTTCACGAAGGCCAGGGGAATGGCCACAAGGTAGAGCACGATGGAGACCTTGCCTTTGAAGTCGCGGCCGAGGGCGGTGGCGAGAACGGAATCCCGGCCGTGCAGAGCAATGAGGGCCCGGGTGAGGATAAAGTAGGCGACCGCCGCCAACACCATCACGACGCCGTACAGGGCAACCGGCCACGGGGCGAATCGGTTCTCGCCCATCCAGCCGGTGACAAAGGGGATCAGCGATAACCAGAATAGCAGATGCAGGTTCGCCCAGAGCACGCGGCCGTCCACGTGCGCGATCGCCTGGAGCAGGTGATGGTGGTTGCTCCAGTAGATGCCGAGAAAAACGAAACTTAGCACGTAGCTCAGAAAAATCGGGATCACCGGACGCAGGGCGGCCAAATCGGGTTCATGCGGCACCGTCAGTCCCAGCACCATGATGGTGATGAGGATGGCAATCACGCCATCACTGAACGCCTCCATGCGTCCTTTGCTCATGTTCTCCCTCGCCGGCGCTCAAGCTCAGCGCCGCGACTTAGTGCGTCTGCCGGAGCGGTTCGTTCGCCTGGCGAGACTCCTTTTCAGATCAGACAGCCCCATCGTTGGAGCTTTCTTTTCCGACTCCTTGGCTTCACGGAGAGAACGCAAATCCTCATAGTCCTCCAAGTCTTCCTGAATTTTGAGGAAGTCTGCATAGGGGAGAACCACGAACTCCTTCTTGCCATTTTTCTTAATGATCTGTGCTTTCCGGATACCCACGGCAACCTCCACTACGGGACGGCCGGCTGGATTACTTCTTCCCGCTTGACCTCGTAGGTTTTGCCGCGCCAGGCGAGGGTGGTCGGGCCGAAGGCGTGGAAGATGCGGATGCTGGCGGAATCCTTCAGAGGTTTATCATCTGTCGAGCGCAAGGTGAACAAAGCCCCGGTGCCGTAGTCCCGGCCGTTCCATTGGCGGGCGTGGAAGGCCATGAAGCGCGGACCTTCGATGAGGAAGCCCCAGGGGGGCAGGACCGTGCGGCCGCCGATCTCGGAATCGACCTCGGCGGGCGCCTGGCCGAAATTGACCGTGACCTTCACTGCCTGCTCGTCGGTGCCGTACGTGGCCCGGCGGACGTTGTTATCCTCTGTCAAATACTCGAAGTCGGTAAGCCGGTCGTAGGCGGTGGTCCGGTGCAGCGGGCCCAAGACCTCGTGCGTATTCTTGAGGAAAATATCGAGCGGGTGCATGCCTTCGGCCCAGCCGCTGTCACCGCGCGTGTAGCACGCCTGCGCGCTCGTCCGCGGACTCTCCTGGCCGCGGGCGGCCTGCCAGTAGAGGTGGTCCGGGAAAGAATGGTAATGCAGCGGCCGGGCACACAGGACGTGGTGGGCCACGTACTCGCCCGCCTCCTCAGCCTTGTAGCCATACTTGCCGAAGCATATCTGACAATCGTGATAGACCATCTCGAAAAATGGAATCACCCGGGCCCCGAGCTCTTCCTGCGGCTTGAGGTTGTGATAATAGTGACCGCTGACGCCGACCAGCCCCTCGAAGAAATCGCTGTGCGGCAGGGCCCATTCCCGGCCGCACTCGCTGCCGAAAATGCCGAAGATGTTCCGGGCATAGTCGCTCAGGCGAACCTTCCACGCGATGTCGTCGTTGCGGCCGATGGCGTGATTGGGGTCGTAACATTCGCGCG
>Ga0315281_10008639_pt1 | contig 14227 bp, 11 predicted proteins | sample YL17G07_0_MG_FD_204540 | JGI IMG/M metagenome (GOLD analysis project Ga0315281, IMG submission 204540) | Sediment microbial communities from Yellowstone Lake, YNP, Wyoming, USA - YL17G07_0 | ecosystem: Environmental > Aquatic > Freshwater > Lake > Sediment | place: USA: Wyoming | collected...
TGGATGTCGCGAGTTCACGACTTACGGCCAGGAATAGTCCCATGTCACTCTCCTTCTTTGGCTCGTTCGATTTTAGTAAACAACCCCCTGCAACGCCAGCGCACACGATGAAAGGGCCGTCTGCGCCGATGACCGGTCGGGACGGTGACGGATCGGTCGCGGAAATGTGGAAAAAATCACGCGTGCCTCGAATGCCGCGCGCATGTCGCACCGTCCTCGGGGTCTATCGGGCTCCAGTCCCACCATACCGCGCGCGGCCAGGCCCATTCAGGCGCCTGCGACCACGCGCCTCAGCCGCCTGGCGGCCAATCCTCATCAGCTGCTCGCGGCCAATCCCTTGGGCAGCGGAAACACCACGTTTTCTTCGATGCCTTCGAGCTGCGCGACGCGGGTCGCGCCCAGCTCGGCCAACTTGGCGATGACCGCCTGGACCAGCACCTCGGGTGCGGATGCGCCGGCTGTCACGCCGATGCGCCGCTTGCGCGCGATCCATTCCGGCCGCAACTGCGTCGCGTTGTCGACCATGTAAGCCTCGATTCCGCGGCTTTGCGCGACCTCGCGCAGCCGGTTGGAGTTGGAGCTGTTCGGCGAGCCGACCACGATCACCAGGTCGCATTGCTGCGCCATGAACTTCACGGCGTCCTGCCGGTTCTGGGTCGCGTAGCAGATGTCGTCCTTCTTCGGCCCGACGATGGCGGGAAAGCGCGCCCGCAGCGCATCCACCACGGTCGCCGCATCGTCCACCGACAGGGTGGTCTGCGTCACGTAGGCGAGCCGGTCGGGATCCCGGACCTCAAGGTGGGCGACATCCTGTACCGATTCCACGAGGTACATGCCGTCGGGGGACTGGCCCATGGTGCCCTGCACCTCGGGGTGGCCGCGGTGGCCGATCATGACGATCTCGCGCCCCGCCTCGCGCATCTTCGCCACCTCGACGTGCACCTTGGTCACCAGGGGACAAGTCGCGTCGTACACCATCAGGCCGCGGGCCTCGGCATCCGCGCGCACCGCCTTCGCCACGCCGTGGGCGCTGAAAATGAGCGTCGCTCCCGCCGGCACCTCGGAGAGATCCTCGACAAAGATCGCGCCCTTGCGGCGCAGATCATCGACCACGAACTTGTTGTGCACCACCTCGTGGCGCACGTAGATCGGCGCGCCGTGGATCGCAAGCGCGCGCTCGACGATGCCGATGGCCCGCTCCACGCCCGCGCAGAAGCCGCGCGGGTTGGCCAGCACTACATCCATATCCGTGTCGTCCGGGTTCATATCCGCATTCTATTGCAGGGCGGCCTCAGCCTGCCGGCGGCCCGGGCGCGCGAAAGCCGTCGATGATGAGCAGTGCCGCGCCGACCGTGATCGCGCTGTCGGCAAGATTGAACGCCGGCCAGTGGTAGCCGAAGGCGTGAAAATCGAGGAAGTCCACCACGTGTCCGAGCGCGATGCGGTCCCAGAGGTTCCCGAGCGCCCCGCCGAGGATGAGCGCGAGGCCCGCGCAAAACAGTCTGTCGCCAGGCCTTCGCCACAGCAATGCGAAGATGAGGGCCGAGGCAATCAGCGCCACGCCACTGAAGAATTCACGCTGCCAGCCCGCGGCGTCGGAGAGAAAACTGAACGCCGCACCGCGGTTGAAAACGAGCACCAGGTTGAAGAAACCGGTGACGCCGCGGGTTTCCCCGGGCGCGAGCCATGAGCCGATGATCTGCTTGGTGCCCTGGTCGGCCAGGGCGATCACGAGGGCGACGGAAACCCACACCGCCAAGCTTTGGGGGCGGGTCGTATTCATCGCCTCAGCCGGCCCTGCGCGCAGCGTAGGATGCGCGTCGCAGAATATTGTTCACGCATGTCTCCGCGATTCGCCCCTGCCATGGAGATTGTCCTCGCAGCGAGCACACAGGGTCGGGTGTTCGGGGTTCGCGCCGACGTCCGCGCGGTAATGCCAGCAGCGGTCGCATTTCACGTGCGGGCTGGGCGCGGCGAGCACTTTCGCCTCGGCCTCCGAGGCGACCTTGCGCACCACGGCCTGCGAAGTGATGAATGCGAAGCGCAGGTCTTCTCCCAGCGCGGCAAGCGCGGCGTATCTCTCCCCCGCCGCGTCAACTTCGACCTCGGCCTGCAGCGACGAGCCGATTTTCCCCGCGACGCGCAGCGCTTCCAGTTCCTTCTGCACCTCGCCCTTGGCCTGGCGGATGAGTTCCCAGCGCGCGAGCAGCGCCGCGGCATCGGGATCCTCCGGCAGTTCGTACCAGGTGTGCAGGAACACGCTTTCGCTCGCCGCCCCGCAGTGGCTCCAGACCTCCTCGGCGGTAAACGACAGGATCGGGGCCATCAACCTCACCAGGCTCTGGGTGATGTGATGAATCGCGTTCTGCGCCGACCGGCGGGCGCGCGAATCCGTGCCGCCGGTGTAGAGCCGGTCCTTCAGGATGTCGAGGTAGAACGCGCCGAGGTCCTCGGAGCAGAACGTCTGCAGCCGCGCCGCGATCAGATGGAACTCGTAGCGGTCGTACTCGGCGATGACCGCCTCCTGCAGCCTTGCGGTGAGCGCCACGGCGTAGCGGTCGATCTCGATCCACTCGGTGAGCGGCAGCGCGTGCCGGACCGGATCGAAGTCGGCGGTATTGGCGAGCAGGAAGCGCAGCGTGTTGCGGATGCGCCGGTAGCTCTCCACCACGCGCTTCAGGATTTCGTTGGAGATCGACATGTCGCCGGAATAATCGGTCGCCGCCGCCCACAGGCGCAGGATTTCGGCGCCGAGCGTGTCGGCGACCTGTTGCGGGGCGACGACATTGCCCCGGGACTTGCTCATCTTGTAGCCCTGGCCGTCGACCACGAACCCGTGCGTGAGCAGCGCGTCGTAGGGCGCGCGGCCGTTGATCGCGCAGGACACCAGCAGCGAGGAGTGGAACCAGCCGCGGTGCTGGTCCGAACCCTCGAGATAAAGGTCGGCGGGAAACTTCAACTCCTCGCGCTTTCGCAGCACGGTGTCGTGCGTGGAACCGGAGTCGAACCAGACATCCAGAGTGTCGGTGGTCTTCTGATACTGCGCGGCCTCCGCGCCGAGCAGCTCCTCGGGTTTCAGCCGCTGCCAAGCCTCGATGCCTTCGCGCTCGACGCGCTTGGCGACTTCCTCGAGCAGTTCGGGCGTGCGCGGGTGCAACGCGCCGCTCTCCCGGTGCAGAAAGAACGGGATGGGCACTCCCCAGTTGCGCTGGCGCGACACGCACCAGTCCGGGCGGTTGGCGATCATGCCGTAGAGCCGCGCCTTGCCCCATTCGGGATAGAAGCGCGTCGCGTTCACGGCGTCGAGGGCGATCTCCCGCAATGTCCGTCCGGTGCGACCGGGAACCTGGTCCATGCCGATAAACCACTGCGTCGTCGCGCGATAGATAATCGGCGTCTTGTGGCGCCAGCAGTGCATGTAGCTGTGACTATAGGTGTGTGAAGAACCGAACAGAGCTCCGACTTCTTCAATTTTCTGAACGATATTCGGGTTGGCATCCCAGATATTCATCCCGCCAAAGAAGGGCAATGAGGAAACATACTTTCCGTCTCCCATCACCGGCGTCAGGATCTGGTCATCCTTCATCCCGTAGTCGCGGCAGGAGTCGAAGTCCTCGACGCCGTATGCAGGCGCGCTGTGAACAATACCCGTCGTCTCCTGATCCAGCGTCACGTAGTCGCCGAGATACACAGGCGAAAGTCGATCATAGAACGGGTGACGAAAGCTGATGAGCTCGAGCTGCGCACCCTTGCACGAGGCGAGCGTTGTCCCACGCAATTGGTAAAGCTCGAGGCAAATATCCTGTAGATCTGAGGCCAGAATCAACAGCCCGCGCTCGGTCTGGACGAGGTTATAGGTGTAGTCCGGATCAACGTTCAGCGCCTGATTCGCCGGGATTGTCCAGGCCGTCGTAGTCCAGATAACAATGAATCCTTTTTCAGTAGGCAATTTTTCCAGGCCAAACGCCTTCGCGACTTTTTCAGGTTCGGCGAACGGAAAACCGACATGGATGGCGATATCCGTCTTGTCCTGGTACTCGACTTCCGCCTCAGCCAGCGCCGAGCCGCAGTCGAAGCACCAGTTGACGGGCTTCAGCCCGCGGTAGAGGAATCCCTGACGCATGATCTTGCCGAGCGCCCGGATCTCGTCCGCCTCGGTCTGGAATTCCATGGTCCTGTAAGGCCGCTCCCAGTCCCCGAGCACGCCGAGGCGAATGAAGTCCTGTTTCTGGCGCGCGATCTGCTCGGTCGCATAGGCGCGACACAGCGCCTGCACGCGCTCGGCAGTAATGTTCTTGCCATGCTGCTTCTCGATCTGGATCTCGATCGGCATGCCGTGGCAGTCCCAGCCCGGCAGGTACTGCGCGTCGAAGCCCGCCATGTTGCGGCACTTGACGATGAAGTCCTTGAGGATCTTGTTGAACGCGGTCCCGATATGAATATCACCGTTGGCGTAGGGCGGCCCGTCGTGCAGGACGAACTTCGGCCGCCCCTTCGAGACTGCGCGGATTTTCTGATAAAGCCGGCCGTCCTGCCACGCCTTGACCCAGCCCGCCTCGCGCTTCGCCAGGTCGCCACGCATCGGGAAGGGCGTGTCGGGCAGGTTGAGCGTCGCCTTGTAGTCGTTCTTCTTGCCGGTTTTCTTTTCAGCCATTTTCATGTTCCGCCAAATACCTTCGCGCCGCTTCGGAACAAGGGGGTCAGACCCCCTTGTATATCCCCCGATCAGTGTTCCCTCAAGAAATTCCTCGCCGCTTCGCAATCGCGCGCGATCTGCGCACGCAGGCTATCGAGGTCCGGATATTTCTCCTCGTCGCGGATTTTGTGCAGAAAATCCACCCTCAGGTGCCGGCGGTAGAGTTCGCCCGTGAAATCGAACAGGTGCACTTCGAGCACCGCCTGGCCCGCCGACGTGATCGTCGGGCGCACGCCGAGGCTGGCCACGCCATCCTGTGCATCGCGCGGCTTTCCATCCGCACCATGGACGCCGTACACGCGCACCGCATAGATTCCCATGAGCGGCGGCCGGTTGTGCTGGAGCTGTATGTTGGCAGTGGCGAAGCCCAGCTCGCGGCCGAGCTGGTTTCCATGCACCACGCGGCCGCTGATGCTATAGGGCCGGCCGAGCAGCGCCTCGGCGCGCCCGAGTTCGCCCGAGCTCAGCGCCTCGCGCACCGACGAGCTCGAGACGCGGCTGCCCGCGTGTTCGACCGTCTGCACCGTTTCGACTTCGAAGCCCGAGCGCTCGCCCAGCGTGCGCAGCAGCGCCACGTCGCCGGCGCGCCTGGTGCCGAAGCGAAAGTCATCGCCGATCAGAATCCAGCGCGCCTGAAGCGCGCGGCACAGGACCTGCTCGACGAACGCCTCGGCCGGCATGGAAGCGAGGGCGCGCGCGAACCGCTGCACATGCACGCGCCCGATGCCCTTCGCGCCGAGAAGCTCGAGCTTTTCGCGCAGCGACGTCAGGCGCGTGGGTGCCGATTGGGGGGCGAAGAACTCGCGCGGGTGCGGCTCAAAGGTCAGCACGCACGCGACGAGCGAGCGTGCCGCCGCCGCCCGGCACAAGCGATCGAGAATGGCCTGGTGACCTTTGTGTACGCCGTCGAAATTGCCGATGGTCAATGCGACCGGCGGCAATGCTGCAGCGCACGCACCACGAGTGACCAGCATGGGAAAGACGCGACTGAGACGCAAAGTTTTGAATTATAGCGGCTTATCCTTGTGCCCGGCATGCTGTGCGGGGTCGCGGCGAGCGTAGAACGCCGCGAATCGACCGCGGGTCGACTGCGGGTCGATCCACGCCAGCCGGGCGGGCAAATTGAGCGTTCTTCTAGGCCCCGAGCTTCGGATTGAGCGTGTAGGTGCCGGTGAGAACCACGCGATCGAGGATGTGCCCCTCCATCGCCTTGAGGGCATCCCGGCAGGCGAAATCGCCCGAGACCGACAGCCTGGACACGTCCAGCGCGTATGCAGTGAACACATAGTGATGCATGATCTCGTCGTTCCACGGCGGACACGGTCCGTCGTAGCCGAAGTAGTTTCCGCCCATGTCCTTGTCGCCCGCGAACCACGCGGTGTAGTCATTGATCCCCTGGCGTGCGCCGTGCGCCGCGCCGGGCCCCTTTTTGCCGCGCGGGGTCACGCCGTCGGCGAACTCGCCCTCGCGGATTTCGCCGATCCCGCCAGGCGAGGCCGGCAGATCGATCAGCGCCCAGTGGAAGAAATCCACCCGCGGCAGCGACTTCGGCACCGTCCGCCCTTCCTGGTTCACGTCGTCGGGTTTGCTCGGCACGTCCGGATCGTGGCAGATGACCGCGAAGGATTGCGTCCCCTTCGGCGCATCGGTCCACCTGAGGTGCGGGTTGCGGTTGGACGACAGCCTGACGTGCTGTCCAGGGTCCGGCACTGCAAACGCGAGCGCACCGGGAATGCGGTCGTTGTCCGCGAAGTTGTTGCTAGTCAGTTTCATGGTTTCTCCTTCGTTTGCGAATCGTCAATTCAATTTCGCGCAGGCCTGCCGCAACTCGACAATCTTGCCGTGCATGTCCACTGCGTCCGGCGCTTCAGGCCGGCGGCGCAGGTAGTTTTGCAGGTCCGAAAGCGCCGGGCGGAAGCACTCGAGCTGTTGGTACAGCATGCCCCGGTCGCGCAGTTCTTCGGCCGACTCCGGTACCACCAGCAGCATGCGATGCATCACGGCCAGTGCGTTTTCCAGTTTGCCGTCCTGCATATAGATGTTCTTCAGGTTGCGCAGTACCCGGGCGACGATCTGGCGCGGCGTCGCCGCCTCGAGGTAATGGTCGAGCGACGCCTTCTCCGCCATCGAGGAAGGCAGCACCTTCGCCAGGCGCTGGCGCAGGTCTGTTTCAGACTGCGCCTCGCCGGCGAGAAACGGGTCGAGCACCAGCTGCCCTCGCCTCACCGACAGCTTGACCAGGAAGTGCCCGGGAAAGGACAGGCCCTTCAGGTTCAGCCCGAGGCGCCTTCCCACCTCCAGGTAGAGGATCGACAGGGTGATCGGGATGCCCGTGCGCCGCTCGATCACCTCGTTGAGGTAGCTGTTTCTCGGATCGTAATAGTCATCGATGTTGCCGCTGAAGCGCATCTCGTTGAAGAGGTAATGGTTGAGCGCCAGCACTTTCTGCTCGATGAACGCGTCGCTCGCGAGTCTGCGTCTGATCGCCGCTGCGATGTCATCGAGCCGTCCCAGATAGGCCGAGACGTCGATGTCCGGATACACGTCCTGCGCCAGCATCAGGCTCGCCTGGGCGAGGTCGAACTGGTCCCGCGAGACCAGTTCGGCAAAGCGCTCCAGGCCCGTATTCACGCGGCCGCCTCCTCATCGCTTTCCGGAACGTCGAAGCCTCGCTGTCCGCGTCCGGCAGCATTCGCGGCCGGTCGCATCCCCGCTGCGCGTGGCCCCTGCTCCCTGCTCATGCCGCCGCCGCCTTCCTCACGAAGTCCCTGACGCGGAAGCCGAGCAGCCACAGGCATGCGAAATACGCCGCGCCGCCACCAGTGACGATCGCGGTGAGCGCGAGCGTGCGCCTTGCGCCGGAGGCCGCAAGCCACCACTGCTCGGGCCCCATCGCCACCCAGAGCCCGCCGCTCATCGCGGCGAGCGCGACCAGCACCTTTAGGAAAAACGCGAGCCATCCCGGCTGCGGCTGGTAGACGCCATGCTCCCTGAGTTTGCGGTAGAGCAGGCCGGCGTTGAGGCAGGCGCCCAGCCCGATTGCGAGCGCGAGACCGGCGTGCCTGAGCGGCACGATCAACGCAGCATTCATGGCCTGGGTTGCAAGCAGCGTCACAATGGCAATCTTGACCGGGGTGCGTATATTCTGCCGCGCATAAAACCCCGGCGCCAGCACCTTGACCAGTATCAGGCCTAGCAGTCCCACGCTGTAGGCGGCAAGCGCCTGGCGCGTCATCCACACGTCGCGCGCGGCGAACTCGCCGTAATGGAACAGCGTCGTCACGAGCGGCACCCCCAGCACCGCAAGCGCCGCCGAGGCGGGCAGCGCGAGCATGAGCGTCAGCCGCAATCCCCAGTCGAGCAGGCGCGAATATTCGTCGGTTGCCGCCTCGGAATGGTACTTGGCGAGACTGGGCAGGAGGATGGTGCCCAGCGCCACGCCGAGCATGCCGGTGGGAAACTCCATCAGGCGGTCGGCGTAATACAGCCATGACACGCTGCCGGACTCGAGGAACGAGGCGAAAATCGTGTTGATGAGCAGGCTGATCTGGCTTACCGACACGCCTACCACCGCGGGCGCCATGAGCATGAGAATGCGTCGCACGCCCGGATCATTGAACGCGAGGCTGGGCCGGGGCAGCATGCCGATGGCTGCCAGCGACGGCAGCTGAAGGGCGAGCTGCAGCACGCCACCGATAATTACCGCCCATGCGAGCACCATCGCCGGCGGGTCGAAGTACGGGGCCGCGAACAGCGCGCACAGGATGAAGCTCAGATTAAGCATCGTGGGGGTAAACGCCGGGATGACGAAACGGCTCCACGTATTGAGGATGCCGCCCGCGAGCGAAACCAGGGAAATAAAAATGACGTAGGGGAACATTACCCGCAGCATCGACACGGTGACGTCGAACTTCGCCGGCTCGGCGGCAAAGCCGGGCGCGCCCACGTAGACGATCACCGGCGCCACCGCGATGCCCAGCGCCGCCACAGCCACCAGCGCTACCGATAGCATCGTCGCGACCCGGTCCACCAGCCGCCGGGTTTCCGCATCGCCCTCGCGGGTCTTGTATTCGGCCAGGATTGGAACGAAGGCCTGCGCAAATGCGCCTTCGGCGAACAGCCGCCGCAACAGATTCGGGATGCGGAAGGCGACGAAGAAGGCGTCGGTGTAAAGCCCAGCCCCGAAAATCCGCGCGATGACGGCGTCGCGAACGAAGCCGAGGATGCGCGAGATCAGCGTCATGCCGCTGATCGTGGCGAGCGCCCGCAACAGGTTCATGGAACGGGATTATACGGGGACCCCGAGCCCGGCCTGCACGCCCGGTTGGGGACCCACAGGTTGGGGACCCGAACTTGACGGTGTTATGACCTCGTCATAAACTGGATTATGTTGTCGATCGCGTACAAGCCATAATATCCGTCCGCTTGAGGGCATCTCCCATAAATCGCGACGCAGACTGCGGAGTTGCCGATGGCATTCTCCCAGATGGCGTCAAGTATGCCAACGCCAATGGAAAGATAACTGACACCACAGTCAGAACCGCGGCATAGATCGTGACCAAACGAGAAGAACTTGAAGCCGCTCTCGCCAAGGCGCAGGCCGCTCTCGCCGATGAAGTAATCAACACGGCCAAGCTTGATGGGGACCGAGCCGAGGCATACGCCAACATCGACAAGATACGCGCCTACTGCCGCCGGGCGCGCGCCGAGCTCATCGAACTGAAACATTCAGAATCAAAAGCTAGATCGGGTGAAGGGGTCGACATCCTAATCAGGCAATTGGGAGAAGTCTCCAAACGAAGGGCTACGGCGAACCCGCCTTCGAGACAGTCAAGCAAGCACGCTGTTCGCGGCGAAAGATCACACGATGAATCCAGGCAACCGATTCACCGATTCGATATTGGTTTCTCGGTACAAGAACTTGGTCCCAGAGATGCGCTCACAAGGCCATCACTTGCACGGCAGGCCATCGGCTTCGTAGCCCTGATACTGGCATACCTTCAATACTACTATTTTGACGTTCAGCTTCAAATCTTGAGCCTGCCATCGAACTTTTCAGGGCCACTCCGGTAAAGACCTACTCTGAAACAATTGTGGCCATCAGGGTCCGGAAAGAGTCCACTAAGACCTTGACCTGAAATAACCGGTGCTGGCCGAGAGCGGGCTTCTACTCGAATCAGATTGACGCAATTATCGGGGGACAGTTCAACCAAGTAAAACAATCGGGTCCGGCAGAAGACAAACAGATAAGTCCGGCCCCACACGCGCGGTGCGACCAGGGGGATAACTGCGTCATGAATCAGATCGGGAAATTCCAGCTCAGAAAGGTGCTCGGTAAGGGCGCATCAGGGACGGTCTATCTCGCCCTCGACACGTTCTCGGGAAGCGACGTTGCACTGAAAGTGCTTCATCCCGAAGTGGTGAAGAGTCCGGACTTCGACCGGACAACGACCGTGCAATTCATGACCGAGGCGTCGCTAGCCGGCAAGCTCTCGCATCCGCATATTGTGTCGATCCTCGAAGCCTCCGTGAGCGAGGACTCCGGCTACATCGCGCTCGAGTACGTCCCCGGGGGCGATCTGTTCCAATACACCGCGCCCGGGAAGCTTCTCTCGCCGGAAGACGCCATACAGATCGCCTTCAAGTGCTGTGGCGCGCTCGATTATGCGTTCCGGCAGGGTATCGTCCACCGTGACATCAAGCCGGCGAACATCATGGTGGTAAGCGGCACCAACATCAAAGTGTCGGACTTCGGCGCAGCGTACCTGCGGACAGACCCGGGTACGCAACTCGCGGACATCGGCTCGCCCTCGTACATGTCGCCCGAGCAGGTAAACAGCGAGCCGCTCGACTATCGCAGCGACATGTTCGCGCTCGGAGTGGTGCTGTATCAGCTGTTTACGGGGCAGCGGCCCTTCGTGGCGTCTACACTCGAGGCGCTTTTTGGAAAGATTCTCGGCGAGATACCAGCGGCGCCAAGCTCGCTGCGGCCCGAGCTCAGCAAGGACATCGACGAGATTCTCCTTCGGATGATGGCGAAGAACCCGACGGAACGTTATCCGTCCTGGGCCGACCTGGCGCTGGATATCGCGAAGGTCGGGCGCCTCAGCGTCTACCAGATCGCGATTCCGGACAGCGAGAAATTCCTCGCCCTGAAGAAGGTGCGGCTACTCAGCCAACTCGACGATTCCGAATTGTGGGAGCTCGTGCACACAGGTAAGTGGTCGCGGGTGCCGCCACGCGCTGCCCTCGTGCGCGAGGGCGAGAGCGGCAAAAGCCTCTTCTTTCTTGGCAGCGGGCAGGCCAAAGTCACCAAGCAAGGCCGGCTGCTTAACGTGCTCGACGCGGGCGAATGCGTCGGCGAGCTGGCTTACATAAAAGAGGGCGGAATCGTCCGGCAGTCAACGGTAGAGACCATGACGGACGTCCTGCTCGTGGAGTTCGAGCGAGAGATGCTCGACAAGGTTAGCCTGAAGTGTCGCTATCAGCTTTCCCTGGCATTGATGCACTCGCTGGTCGACCGGCTTTCACTCGCCGATGAGCGGCTCGTACGGGCAGAGTGATCAAATGAAGCGCCGGAATTTGGAAACGATGCGGTAGTCGGCGAATGGCCGTTTCTGGCGCGCGCCGTGCAAAGGCGGCGCTTTCCAGTGGGTGCACGCCCCACCCGGCAATCGCTCCAGCCGGAAGCAACCGGAGCAGCTATGGAGGTAACGAAATGGTTTAAGCCTTCGGATAGCGTGTTACGAAATACGGTGAACGAGAAGACCCGCGTAACGCGCATCAAGGTCGGAACCAGTTCCAAGGACGACGCGAACCTTCCTTCCTGCAACTGACCGCCCGTGACCCCGGGGCCGCCTCCGTACCCGCGCGCATCGATCCATCCAGCAGGCTCCTCCGGTTTTGGTACCATAGCGGCAAAGAATCAGGGGGATCAGCCATGGTTGCGCATGCCGGCGTTTCGACGCTGCTGCTTCGAAACGTTCCGCTTTTTGCAATGCTGCAGGAGAGTCAGCTCTCCCTGCTCACAAGCGTGGTGAGCCGCAGGAGCTTTGCGCGCGGCACGACGATCATCGCGGCCGGCGACGTCACCGTTTCGCTCTACCTCGTGATCTCGGGCAGGCTCAAGGTCATGATGAGCGACGACGAGGGCCGCGAGGTCATCCTGTCCATGCTCGGCCCCAACGAGTACTTCGGGGAAATGGGGCTGATCGACGACAGCACGAGGTCTGCGAGCGTCATCAGCCTTGAGATGTGCGAACTTCTGGTGCTGTCGAAGCACGATTTCAGGAAATGCCTTTCGGAAAACTTCGAGATGGCGATGACGGTGATGCGCGGCCTGGTCAAGCGTCTGCGTGAGGCAGACCGGAAAATAGGCAGTCTCGCGCTGATGGATGTGTACGGACGGGTGGCCCGTCTCCTGCTGGAAATGTCCGAAATGATCGACGGACAACATGTCGTGACGCGAAAGGTAGCCAAGCAGGATATCGCCAAGATGATCGGCGCATCGCGGGAAATGGTGAGCCGGGTGATGAAGGACCTCCAGGTCGGCGGCTACATCGACGTGCGTGGCAATTCGATCTACTTACGCGACAATATCGTCGACATCGACTGATTCGGCGGCGCACGCGGCAGCGGCCGGGACCATGCCTCTCGTCGAGAATCACGTCAACCTGCTGTATTTATTGAAATTGTTAGCGTGTCTTATGTGATAAACTTCCTGTCGTTCCACGCCGTAACAGGATCTAATATACAAGTTAAGAAGGAAAAGGTGGAGCGACTTATGCGTGGGATGCTGCGGCTATTCGCGGTCTTGGGGAGCGGAATGTTGCTTGGGGCAGCGGCGGCAGCCACGTATGCCAACTCGGGCAATGTCTCGCAGTTGTCGGGCACGCTCTCGGTGAAGAAGCTCGACGGGTCGATGCGCATCCTGGCGCAGAAGTCCGAGATCCAGAGCGGCGATACGCTGAACACGCAGAAGGACAGTTACGCCCGGATCAAATTTGCAGACGGTGCGCAGATTACGCTCAAGCCCAATACCAGCGTCAAGATTGAGGGGTTCACCTACGTCGAATCCGAGCCGAAGCAGGACGGTTTTCTTTTCAGTCTTGTGAAGGGCGGCTTGCGCGCCGTCACCGGGCTGGTCGGCAAACGCGGCAACGCCGAGGCGTACAAGATGAGCACGGCGACCGCGACAATCGGCATCCGCGGCACGAGCTTCGGTGCAGACGACTGCACCGGGCCCGCAGCAGGCGAGGGCCCGTGCAAGCGGTTGGAACCGGCAGTGTACGTATCGGTTACCGACGGCGAAATCGTGGCTACGAACAACGCCGGTTCGGTCTCGTTCCTGGCCGGGCAGTTCGGGATAATCGACAGCCGCGACCGCCCGCCGCGCTTCCTGTCCACCGACCCGGGGCTGCAGTTCACGCCGCCGGCAAGTTTCATCGCCAGCATCAGCGGCGGGTCAGCGGTGAATCAGGGCAAGTCTCTGGAGTGCGTGGTGCGTCGCTAGCATTGCCAGCAGCGGCGCCCCGCGCCACAGCCAGGAATCCCCGGCGGCCGCCGAGCCGACCCCGCTCCGACCCCGAGCGGACTGCAGGGCTGGCCTTTCCGGGTTCCGCCCACTAGAATTCCCCCATTCGGCTGGCGGGCCCTCCATGGTCCATGGACCGGCGCCAGTCCGCCAAGAGCGACAGCTGCATTTGAAAGAAAACCAGGCACCCCTACCCGGCAAAATCGCCGCGTTACTGCGTGAATCGAGATGGTTCATCCTTATCGCGGCGGCCGCCTTTCTCGCGCTCATTCTTTTCACCTATGATCGTGCCGATCCCGGCTGGTCCAATTCCGGTTGGTCCGGTTCGAACGCCACCCAAATCCACAATTCCGGCGGCCGCGCCGGGGCGTTGCTTGCCGACGTCCTGCTGTACGTGTTCGGGATATCCGCCTACTGGTGGGTGATGCTGCTCGTCTACGGGGTCGTCTGGGGCTACCGTCGCCTGGACGGCAGCTCGATCGGCGACCGCAGGCCGTTTGTGATTGCACTGGCCGGTTTCGTCATGCTTATCGCCGCCAGCAGCGGTTTGGAGGCGCTGCGTTTCCATTCGCTAAAGTTGGTGCTGCCGCTTGCTCCCGACGTGGGAGGAGTGGTCGGGGCGGTAATTTCCAAGCTGCTCCTCCCGCTATTCAACTTTCCTGGCGCCACGCTAATCTTGCTTACCGTGTTCGCAATCGGCCTGTCGCTTTTCACTGGCGTTTCATGGCTCACTGTGGCGGAGTCGACCGGAGGTGCACTGGAGTGGGCGTACAACTTTGCACGGGACAGGTTTCAGGGCTGGCAGGACCGCAAGGCTGGCGAGATTGCGGCCGGGAAGCGCGATGCGGTGGTGGAGGAAAAGAGGGTCGAGCTCATTGTCGAGCACGAGCCGATCAGGATCGAGCCGGCGGTGCTCGAAATCCCGAAATCCGTGCGCGTGCAGAAGGAAAAACAGGTGCAGCTATTCCACGACCTGCCTGACACCCCGCTGCCGCCGC
>Ga0315281_10008640_pt1 | contig 14227 bp, 10 predicted proteins | sample YL17G07_0_MG_FD_204540 | JGI IMG/M metagenome (GOLD analysis project Ga0315281, IMG submission 204540) | Sediment microbial communities from Yellowstone Lake, YNP, Wyoming, USA - YL17G07_0 | ecosystem: Environmental > Aquatic > Freshwater > Lake > Sediment | place: USA: Wyoming | collected...
CCTACGTTGTCTGTTCCCGTAGATTAAGTTCATTGCTGTGTTTTCAAAATATGTTCAATTTACTGCACAAATCAACGATATTCAAAAATTATCTTAGTGGCAATGGATTTAACGCTGCAATGATGAAGATTTTCTGATTTTCGACAAGCGAAAATACAACTGAATAAGTTCAATAAATGCCGTCAAAACTACATTATATCGGGCTCCGGATTGCTGCCCGTGTTCCCTGGGGAAATGATTTACCCCGATCTCTTTCATGGGCACACCCATTCGCTTGATTTGAACAAGTATTTCGGTGGTGGACACGGCCCCGCAAGAGACAAATTTAATTTTATCCATTAATCTTCTGCTGAACAACTTAAATCCGCAGTCAAGGTCCTTTACCCGCAATCCAAAAAGAAGCCGGACGAGAAACATCCAGCCTTTTGCGTATATTTTTCGCCGGAAATCGTCCGCCCTTTTTAAGCGGTAACCGATTACACACTCGTACTGTTCGGAACACTCCAGAAAATATTTCATTTCACCGATATCAAATTGCAGGTCGGCATCGGTGAACAGGATGAGTTCGTTTTTTGCCGCTATAAAACCCGTCCTTAACGCGGCTCCGTATCCCAGATTTTTGGGATGATGGATCACTCGTATCTTCCCGTCGTCCCTTGCCATCCGGTCGGCAATTTGCGGTGTCCCGTCGCTCGAACCGTCATCGACAATAATAATTTCATAATCGCGCACGTTTGCACTGAGCAAAACCCCTGCCGCGTTTACGAGTTTTACGATGTTCTTCTCTTCGTTATGCATCGGAAAAAACAGTGAAATGCTTTTAGTTAACATTTATAATTGCCTTTCTTTATCGCATTGATACAGAACGTGGGGATAGGGATACCCCTTGTCAATCCTATGATAACTAACCTTAAACCCGGTATCCTCGAGCAATTTTCTAAAACCGGAATATGAACGGCAGTAAAGCCTTTCCCGGTTGTAAAGCAATTCCTGGAAATAGTGCCATAAATATTTCCAGGCCGGACGGGTATCCACTTCCTTTAGAATGAGCTGGCCCCCGGGTCTGAGTTTTTTAAATACTTTTCTTAACACCTCTTCCTGCACCGGATAGCGAACGTGATGAAGAACATCGGAAATGACTACGCAATCGCAATCCTTGACATCAAGTGCGCCGATATCACAATTACGAAAACTAACGTTGGGGATGTCACGGGAGATCGAGATCGCATGGTTTATGCGGTTCTGTTTCCAATCTATGCCCAGGACGTTGCGTTCCGGGGCATTCATCGCCATAAACATGGTAAAGAAACCGGACCCGCATCCGATGTCTATAAAAACGCCTCTACCGGGGAGAAATGACTCTATCTTTTTAAAAGGGCACGTCAGCAGCCTGAACCATATGTAAAACGATCTCCATATCCCGCCGTTATTGAATTTGCTTTTGGCTTTTTCATACGCCGAATCCGGGGCTTTCGCCAGCATTATTCGAAATAGCGACAAACCCGCATACGCAAATGCTCCGCATTCCGACAATGTCCGGAACCTGAACAGTTGTTTAAGGAAGTATGAGGGCCTCAAATAAAATCTCCTGTTTGCGGAAGCGCATAGTTTATCCAAATCGACTTCTGGAAAATTCTCAAGAGACTGCTTTACCGCCGCATCAAAATATTTGTAGTTTCCCCATGAACCGGCGGACGTATCGGTAGCTTGTTGTTGATATACCTCGGTTCCCGGGTAGGGTATCATGCGCGTAAAAAGCGCGATGGATGGGTTCAACTCAATTGCAAACCTGATAGTTTTTTCAACGGTCTCAGGCGTATCGCCGGTACAGCCGAAAATAAAAAAGCCGAGCGTCTTAAGTCCCAGTTCATGGCTGATTCTGAAAGCTTCCCGGCACTGATCAAGGGTGATCCCCTTCTTTATGGCTTTGAGTACGTTTTCATCTCCCGATTCGACCCCGTAACCTATAGAAAAACACCCCGCCTTTCTCATCAACGTCAGGAGTTTCCTGTTAACGGTATTGACGCGCGCCCAACACGACCAATAGATCGAAATTTTCTCCCGCAGCAATCTCTCGCAGATTTCCGTCACCCGCGGTTCCTGCAAAGTGAACGTATCGTCCTGAAACACTATATGTTCGATACCGTATGATTCTCTAAGAAACTTGATCTCGTTAACGACGTACTCGGGGCTATGCGGACGAAAGCCCCTGCCGGAAGTCAGATGTGAAGCGCAAAAAGTGCAGCTGAAGGGGCACCCGCGCGACGTTAACATCTCCGCGTAACGTTTGCCTATATCCATGTGTTTGTGCAGCGTAAATAGCCGCAAATCTATTTGAGCGCGGTCGGGGAAGGGCAGAGAATCAACGTCTTTGATGAATTCACGCGGCGGAGTTATTGTTATCGATCCGTTCTCCCTGAAGGCGATCCCGTTTATTTTATTCAGTTCGGCGCGTGAGCACCCTCCCCCGGGAATCCGCGACAACTCCGCGATAGTCGCTTCGCCTTCGCCGATAACGATGACATCAAATTCCGGGTGGTTCTTGAGAATTTCACCCGGCATAGTGGATGCGTGAATGCCGCCTAAAATAATTTGCGCACCGGAAAACGATCTTATTTTCGTTGCAATAGCCGCAGCGTTATGAAAATTCGGAGTGAAAGAGCTTATGCCGATTATATCGGGATTTTCATTGCGCGCTATTGCCGCGATTTCACCCATCTCCATCATCTGAGCATCAGGGTCAATCAGCCTAACTTCATGCCCTGCTTTCTTTAGATATGACGAAATATATCCCAGGCCGAGCGGAAAATACCTGCCGGCGATAGACTTCATGGAACCGTAGATGTCCCCCGCCGGAGAGTTAATCAACAATATCTTCATCGACGAATCCCTTTTCTTGTGATTGAAACAGCGCGTTTTTTAATGCGCTTATTCCGCCACGAATGTAGTTCAACGCTATCCGGGGGGAACGAGCCGAACGCATAATTCTCAGCAACGCCTGCGGCCTCAAAAGCATCTTGATCTGCGCCTGCCGCTCGAACGCCCTTATCCGGTTATTACTCAAATAACGAGTCCTGATCACAGGCATGAAAAAGTCGTGCCGGAACAGAGAACTATGCTCAAAAAGTTTCTCGCGGACGCATATCTCATAGAGTTCCGTGCCCGGGAAGGGATAGGCAATAAAGAAATTATAAAAATCACCGTTTAACGAAGCTGCGAATTTTATCGTATTCCGTATCGTGTCTTCGCTGTCGTCCGGCATCCCCAGTACAAAAAATAAATATGTTTTAATGCCGTGTTCCCTGCATAACGACACCGCCGAAACACACTGGTCAAGCGTTATTCCCTTTTTCATCCCGTTAAGTATGTTTTGATCGCCGCTTTCGATTCCCAGCCCGATGATATCACATCCGGCTTTTTTCATCCAGATGATTCTCTCTTCGTCAAGCGTATTTACCCTGCTGTTGGTACCCCACCTGATGGAAAGCTTCTTCTCAATGATCCCTTTGCATAATTCCAATAGCCATTGCTTGTTCCATGTGAATGTGTCGGCCCTGAAGAAAAAATCACGAATGCCGTATTTATTGACACATTCTTCAAGCTCCAACACTATATGCTCCGGCTTTCGCTGCCTGACCGTCCTCCCGGAAACTACCGGCGAAAGGCAGTATATGCAGTTATTGGGACAGCCTCGGTTCGTCAGGACAAGCGTTATCGGCTTGCCCGTGTCGGGAGCGCGGTAAAGGTTATTATTCAATAAATGCCGGGCGGGAGAAGGAAGACCGTCAATATCTCCAAATTCCGCGGCCGGCTCATTTTCAATGACACCGGAACCGCTCCGGTATGTAATGCCTTTAACGAGCGACAAATCTCCTGAAGCAACGATATCCTTAACGATAAATTCGCATTCCCCCCTGATGGCGACGTCAAGGTCGGGGTATTCTTCCAGAACGGCTACGCTGAATTTTACGAGATATGCCCCCTTAGCAACGACAAGTATGTTTTTGTTATATGATTTTGCAACCGCGGCAGCCACCAAATCGTCTTTCAGTGTGGGAGTTGTCACGCTTATGACAACCATGTCAGGCGCGAATTGTTTCAAATCGTCCCTGAACGCATCCCAGGTCGTAATCCCCAGGGCCGGATAATCCTGAATTTTACACTCAATTTGTTCCTGTTCTAAAACAACAGCCATGTATGCCAAATCCATGGGGGTCCGCACAAGATTAATCGTCTCCTTTTTTACGGGAGACTGGCATCTGTTTTCTCGGTCATAAATACCGGTGGGCGGATTAATAAGCAGCGCTTTCTTTATTCTATGAACCTGTTGCATAACCCCTGCCAAAGCCTTCGTAGAGGTGGCTTTAGCCACCTGCTATCGACGAAACGGGCGGCTAAAGCCGCCCCTACGACTTCCTTAGATTTTCATAATTGGAGTACCGGCTCTCGCAGGTACGGAACCTGTTATGCAACAGGCTCCTATCCATCACTTTATTTTCCTGTATATTGTAACGTCAGCATCAGCAAATGGTATCAATTTATTTGAAAATATATAATCAAGCAGGAAAATTTTTCTCTTAAACACCTTTTCAACGGCATATTCGGGATTTACCCCGGCATCGCCGACAACAACATAATAATCCGTTCCAGCTTTATCAAAAGGCGTAACTGCCTCATTGTACTCCAATAGCCTGAACGGCGGATATCCCCTGTAGCCGGAGTTCATAACTGCCTGCGCACCTATAGTCGCGTTTGGCCTGATGTTATCATTAATCCATTTTCCGGCAACAATTTTGTTATCGCCGCCCATAAAAATCATGTCATAATAAAACGCATTCAACCCTGTAATAAAAATAATTAGAACGGCCAAAACTGAACCCGGATTTTTTAGCTTGTTCCAGGTAAATATCCTGACAAACGAGTTCGCCGCAATAAGGAGTATCGCCGGGACTATGGCCATGCTCATATGCAGGTTTGAATGCCACCAGTCCGCGTTCGCGCCCGAAGCATATAAAGTAAACGGCACCGCAAGAAACAGCAGAATACCGGTTGATAAATCCGGCCTTGCGAGAAACATAAGCGCCCCGGCCCAGAATAAAACGCCGGCCGCGTATCCGACACCTTCCGGGATAGTGTGAAATGCATACGCCGCAAATCCCCGGACAGAAAGATGATATATCGACACACCGCGCCTGCCAAGCATAAATATTTCACGCCAGGCATCCTTATAATCTATCACCCAGTAAGGATTTACCATTACAAATCCTATTATCATAAAAACAATCAAAGAAAAAAAACTAATGCTCTGCGGGTATGTAAATCCTTTCCGCCATATTGCGGAATAATATTTCGCGAAGTACGCGCCCAAACTGAAAAGAATTATCGCACCGCTGTAAACGAACATTCCCCCTGCAAAACCGGCGAATATGCCCGCCAACATACACCAGATTATGTTATCGGATCGCAAGAGTTTCGTTGACGCCCACATACAGAGCACTATCCAGAGCAGCGCCGGCGCATGCGGCTTTAAGAAATGACAATAGGTTATTGAAATAGGCGCGAACGCATACAGAGCGGTTGCGATCAGTCCGGTTTTGCGATTGTACAAATTTCGTCCGACGATATAAAAAAACGGTATAGACAAGACAAACACTACGGCCGACCAGACTTTCGGAATAACGAACAACAATGCCGCCTCACCGGGGTTCTCCAGATAAAACGGGATTGCATTGGTCAGGGTAACAAAACCCAGCATCGAACATAATTTCAGTGAAATCCCGATAGGATAAATGAACATGCCGCCGTACACAAAAAAACGGGGATTAAAATCGAGTTCCTTCCATTTAATACTGTACACCACTTTCAAAGTATGGTTTTCATCCGGGAGCTGTGATTGTAAATGGAACGTACGAAGTATATCCAGTCGCTCTTCCGGCAGGGTAATCGTCCGGCCGGGCATACGAACGGTTACATTCTTCCCCTTAGGAATAATGTTTTGATACGAATGCAAAACATCCTGCGTGGCATAACCCTCATATATGTCATTCCTGCGAGACGCCATGTACGGCATGAGCGCCCTCGCTTCGTCATAGTTATTATATAACAAATCCGTTTGTTTCTTTGACGGCAGGCCAAACCGGAGCCCCAGCGTGCAGAGAAAAAACGAAAAGACCATGCAGCCGGCCACAAAAATAATTGCTGTACTATTATTGGGTTTCATACGTGTCCAAATAATTAGTTTTTCCGTACTTGTAAGAACATTATTCCGGTTTATAACAATCTAAGACGTAGGGGCGGGTTTGAGACTGTGTCGCAATCTACTTTTTGACTTTCGTAGGGGCGGGTTTACCCGCCCGTTATCGTCGATACAAGGCTGGACGGGCGGACAAGTCCGCCCCTACAACACCCATTACGACACAGTCTCAAAGCCGCCCCTACGCTGCAAATGTATGTCATTTCTCTTTTTTAACGACAAGGACGGATAAATTATCTTTTAGATAATATATCCCGGCAACGGCAAAAATGAACAAATAGGGATAAACGGGCAAAACGAGCCTGTTGCAGAAATCAAAAAGAATATGCATGTTAAAATACAATATAGTCATTAATAACAGCAGCGCTGTTTTCCACACCTGCAATGATTTATACATACCCACGAGCGCCAACAACAGCACCGCGGCGTGAAAAGCAAGGAGTCCGACCCTGACAGATATGCGCATATAATCTCTGGTTCCGACGTAGTCGCGCAATGGCCTGTCAACACCCAGGACAGACGAAAAACTCGACCACCATAATCTCAAGGGCCGCCTCACGACAAGCAATGAATACCTGCCGATATTATCCCTTATCAACTGCATTCCTTCTTTCTTAAGTACCTTGTCTAATTGAATGTCCACAAATTTCTTATACTTGTCTTCGCAAAACGGATGCGATGTTTTCAATCTTTCATATTTCGTTGATATTACGTCCATTGCTTCCTCAAACGTGTAACCGCAGGCCATATATGCGGTATAATAAATATTGATCCCCCCCCCGTTGCATACGGGCAAAATAATATTAAATTCCCTGTAATTGCGGGCTGTCCATGGGATCATACTGATAATGAACACCGCAAACACCATTGCCGACTTAAGGACGGGCTTGCGTGTTTTGACCAGAAAAATGACAAGCGCCAGCACGAAAGGATAGAGCACCGTTGTGGCGCGGGTAAGGGTGGTTAATCCCAGAAAAAAGCCCGATGCAAGCAAAAATATCCTTTTTTCGCCATAATCACTTTTCATGAACAAGAAAATGGTTGATGAAAAAAGAAAAATAAACAGGGTTTCACTGAGGATTAAATTAGTGTAGGCTATAATTATCGGATAAAAACACATAAGCAGCCCGGAGGCCCGCGCAACGCGCTCATCGTAAATCATCCTTGCAATATAATAGATAAGAATACAGGTTGCAGCCCCGATAAGAGACTGAAAAACGGTCACGGCCGCATAAGAATGCCCGAACATAAAATATATCAAGGCAAGCATGAATGGGAATCCCGGCGCTCTTTTGGAAGCAGGTATATTTTGTTCAATTGAATACCCCGCCCCCTGTACAAGATGCCAGGCGATAGTGTCGTACTCGTAGGCATCCCCTACCAGCTTCCCTTGCGGAACTTCCAGCACATAAAACACTCTCAAACTCAAAGCAATAGCGAAAAGCATCATCAAATATTTATTCATATTGTTTTGATCTCGAAGCCGTTCTTGAGCGGAAGGATTCTTTCAGCAAGGAAAGAAATACCGGGATTATATGACCAAATCCTATCATCCTGGCAGCCGCGAACATCCTTCGAGGGGTGAGGTGTATTCGCAATAACCCCAATTTCTGCAATTGGACGAGATCTTTTTGTCCGAGGTCGTTGACAGCTATAGGACTGTGATCATAGCGGCGGTAATCGGAAAAATCTTTTATCAAAAGATGTATCCCGTGCTTGCCGTGCATCGCCCAGTCGTACATCTCCGTTCCGGGATAGGGATTGGCTATGGATAAGTTCGCGTACAATATCTGAGGTATTTTACGCACAAATTCAATTGTTCTCCTGGCGGAGGCCCTTGTTTCACCGGGCAGCCCTATCATAACCGAGCAGGCGGCTTCGATGCCGGCCTCGGCCGTAATCCTGAAGGCGCGCAAGATATCTTCATGAGAAACTTCTTTTCTGATAATTTTCAATATTTCAGGATCGCCGCTTTCTATGCCGTAACTGATTCTTATCAAACCGGCTTTCTTTAAAAGGGCCAATATTCCCTTGTCTACAAGGTTTGCCCTGGTCCATCCTTCAAACGTGACCTTCAGCTTCCGGGCGATAATTTCTTCGCAGATCTTTATTGCCTGCTCCCGCTTTAGAGTCAAGTTTGAATCCATGAAAAAGAAATGAGTAATACCCAGATCTTTGACCCATTTCTCCATTTCATCAACGACGTTCCGCGGCGACCTGAATCGTACAAAAGGATTTGTCAGCGGTTCACTGCAATAGACGCACTTGAAGGGGCACCCCCTCGTGGCCATAATGGGCACGTACCTGCGGGGTCCGAATTTTGCAAAGGTCATTACATACTTGTTATGACTGAGAAGGTGCATCGCGGGAAATTCAAGGGAATCCAGGTCTTCAATGCGCGACGAGGGCGGCGTTTCAATAACCCGCCCGTCTTTTCTATAAATGAAGCCTTTCATATTTTCAAAATTGCCGTCGTTATTTTCAATGTGTTCCAGAAAATCGGCGAAACCAAGATCGCTTTCGCCATAAAAACCGAAATCAAAGCAATCAAAAAAAGCATCTTTCCTGAATATATTCAGGTGTTCTCCGCCGATAACTACAGGGTTCCAAAACCCGTTTGCTTTTAGTGCGCCGGCGAGCAACACCGCCTTGTGAAATATCGGGGACGTAGCCGTAATGCCGACGAGATCGAATTTATGAAGGAGTATTTCGTTCGTCAGCGAATCTATGGTATAATTCTCGACGTCGGCATCAATGACCCTGACATCGTGCCCCCGTTTTTCGGCTACGGAAGCCAAATACAATATTCCCAGCGGGGGTTGAGAATTGCGCTTTTTCGCAATAGAAGAAAAGATGCCGAAATCCTCAGTCCAGGTGGGGCTTACAAATAAAATTTTCATTTCAACAATACCGTGTATTACACATTTTTCCTGATCCGTTCACAAACCAGCCCCAAAGCGAAAATCGGAATAAAACTTGACACGCAAATCGCCGAAAGAATCGACAGAAACACCGTATGAACAAGGAAATAATTCACCACTGAAAACAGTATTCCAAAAAGCGCGTTGAAAGAAGCAAGAAGCAAAAACAGCTTGACGGGGTTATAGCAAACTATCGTTTGGACTATAATCTGTCCGGCGCGAAGAGTATCTTTAAAATGGCTTACTTTTGAATTTCCTTTTCTTTTGAAATATTCTATAGGAACATATTTGACATAATAGTGATTGAGGAGAAATAGCAGCGTAATGGTCGTGGTAAAAGAAAACCCCGTACAGAGCGAATCTTTGAAACGCAATGCGATATTCTTATTGAATATTCTCAGTCCCGAATTGACGTCGGGCACCTTTCTTCCGGTGGCATACTTCACGAGATAATTAAACAGGAGCCTGGCCGGCCTTTTAAATAATCCTCTCGTATATTCCCTGCCCTGACGCGCCCCTACTACCATGTCGTAACGGGGATAGTGCGCATACAATTCCTTTATCTGCCGGGGCGCATAGGAGCCGTCCCCGTCAATAATTGCCGCGCATTCATATTTGGCGGCAAGCAGCCCGTCCAGCAACGATTTGCCGTAGCCGATATTCTCGGCATGATCGATTATGGTTAAATTATCCAGAGACAAAGACCGTAATATCTCGGGGGTACTATCCGTGGAACCGTCATTGACGACAACGATCTCATGCTTTGGAAAATGTTTCAGCTCCAAAGATAACTCTTTTAGAAATAATTCAATCGCCCCTTCCTCATTGTAAACAGGAACTACAACGCTGATCATGATTTACCACCTTGTATGTATAAATGCCTTAACATGCGCCAGAAAAGTTCCGTTCCGTAATGTCCTGTAAATTGTTTTCAGGACATATCCAAGGCGAAAATAATATTTTCTATGAAGCATGTTATAATAATTATCGATCATCTCCCACGACAGGGTGTCGTGATTGTAAAGTTCTTTCGGCGAAGCGGAAAAATTAAATTTACTCCAGTCCCGGGTTTTTATTTGCCCCTTTTTTTCCATGGATTCAAACATTGAAGTCCCCGGCAAAGGTATGGTTACGGCAAACTTGGCGTAATCGGGGTTAAGTTTAATTGAAAATTCCATCGTTTTATTTATATCATCAACAGTTTCTCCGGGGAGGCCGATCATAAAATAACACTCCGTTTCAAGTCCGGCTTCTTTCGCGAGTTTAACCGCTTTTTCAGCCTGTTCAAGAGTGATGTGCTTGCCGATTATATCAATGATACGCTGGCTTCCCGATTCAATGCCAAATGGTATGCGGTAACAGCCGGCGCGCTTCATAACCTTCAAAAGTTCGGCGTTTACCCTGTCAACCCTGATTCCTCCCCGCGGATACCAGGAAAACTTCAATTTTCGGTGGATTATTTCTTCACAAATAGTTTGCGCCCTTTTCATATCAGCGGTGAAAACATCGTCGATGATATGGATTTCCCTGAAACCAAGCCGCAGTAACCGTTCAATCTCGCCGATTACCCGCGCAGGGGATTTCATCCTCATCTGGCAGCCGTGTATGTTTTTGTTGCAGAATATGCACTTGCCATAGCATCCCCTGGAAGTCTCGAGATATCCTACAGGAGATTTTCTGGCGGATATGCGGGGCTGCACGTATTTGCGTATGTCAAACAACTCGTAGGCCGGGAAAGGGAGTTTATCGATATCATTTACAACGTAATTCTGTTCATTGGATTTGAAAATGCGGCCATCCCTCTTGAAATACAAATTCGGGATTTCAGTGGAAAAACCTTTTTCAATAATCGAGCTGAGAACAAAATCCCCCTCTCCCCGGACAACACAGTCAATCTTGCTTTCTTCCAGGACTTCTAGCGGGAGCGCGGACGGATGAGGCCCTCCGGCAACAACAGAAATATCCCTATTGATAGATTTAATTATATCAGTTAATTCATATACTTTTTTAATGAGCGGGGTCGTTGAGGTTATTCCAGCATACCTGGGGTTTAATTCTTTTAAAACATCTACCAAACATTTGTCCGGATCTTTCTCAATATTGAGATCGAGTATCTTAACCGTATGGCCCGATTCAATGACGCCTCCGGCAACTGACGCCAAGCCAAGAGCAGTTGCTCCGGGAGCAATTGCAGATCGAACTTTTGATTTTGAAAATATATCTTTGTAATAAGGAGGGTTGATTAGGAGTACGTCGATCATTTTAATAGAAATGATAGCAAATTAAATGATATATTTCAAAATTGCGTTGTTTATTGCGTTGTTTATGCACGGCGTCTCTCGAAAACGAATTCATTGTTTCCATGGCCGCGGCCGCACAATTTTTCTTTCAACGGCACGAAACCCAGTTTATCAAAGAAATTGATCACCGCCTGAGGCCGCGCCACCTCAAAGGGATAGCCGCCTACCCAGTCGATTACATCCCGCCAGGGCGACATGCCGCGCGCCGCGCGGTATTCTCTCCATGTCTTGAACGGCTGCATCCGGAACATGTCGCGCACGGTCGCCGGCCCCCACAGGCGTACCGCGACGGGTAATACTACGAAATACCTGGCAATCCCCGGGAGACAGTTGTACGCTATCTTAATCAGTTTCCAGGCGGCGCTGAATATACCCTGGTCATTATAGAGCGCGATATAGAGCTTGCCACTTTTGCCGCAAACCTCCGCCACATTCTCAAGCGCCTGCCATAGATGTCCGGTATGATGCAACACTCCCCATGAATACACTATATCGAACGGGCCGAGGGATCGAAGGTATTCTGCATCGAGCGCATCCCCGCGGCCTATCGTCCACGACGACAGGCCGGGACAAAACCGTTCTTTCAGCGCACGGGTAGTCTCGACGCTCCGTTCATCGTAGTCAAAGGAATGAACGCGCAGAGCGCCCGCCCGCACCGCTGCAAGCGACATCAGCCCGCTGCCGCAGCCGATATCAAGAAAAGTTTTACCTTTCAGCGCGTCGACCCCGAGCATTCCCGTAAACGAATCCTCTGCGTAACGGATGCGCGCATCGTTTATGGCAACCGAGAAGCGTCCCCAATTCTTTCCGAATTCAAAACGAAGCGTACCCTTCGCGTCACCCGTAAGCATGTCACGGTAAACCATTTCATACTTCTCGGCGATTATCCCGAGCGAAAGATTTTCTTCAATGAACGATCTGGCTGCCCGTCCAATCGATTCCCGTGCGGGCGGATCGTTCGCAACTCGATTGACCCCTTCGATCAATGCCGCCGCCTTCCCGGGCGCAACCAATATACCGTTACGGCCGTGAGTAATTACCTCGGTGTTCCCACCAATCTCGGTTGCTACGCAGGCGAGGCCGCACGACATCGCCTCTATCAGGGCATTTGACATGCCTTCACCAAGCGAGGGAAGCACAAATATGTCCGCCGCCTGCAGATAACGAAGAGTATCCTTTTCCCAGCCGGTGAAACGCACCGATTCCAGCTGTCCGTAATCGTTTCTCAGCCGCCCGCCGAGCGGCCCGTCGCCGACGATGAGGAGCATCCGTTTCGCGCCGCGGGCTATCTCCGGCCAGGCGGCGAGAAGCAAATCGAGGCCCTTGCCTGCCTGCAGTCTTCCGCAGTAGACGGCGACCAGCGCGTCCTGCTCAAGCACCAATTCCTGACGCAGCCGCTTCTTTTCGTCCGGGCCCGTATGAGTGAAAAACCTCGTATCAACGCCGTTGGGAATAACGGTAATCCGTCCTGCGGCAAACCCATAATTTAGCAATTCCTGTTCGATTTCTCTGCTTGGGCAAACAATGTTCCTGATGTGTTTTCTCAGAAAATTCAGTTTCATCCTGCCGTACCAGGTGTCAGCCGACGTCCGCAGGTCGCCGGTCATTCGACTGCCGGCGATCTTGAGCATAACCGGTTTCCCGAGTATCCTCCCGGCAACGGCAGCAAGGACAGCCGGGGAAGATGCCATGTGGACGTGCAGGAGATCAACGGTGTTTCTGTTTCTGAGTATCCAGAAAAGCCCACCGAGAACATAACTCAATGAACCGATTATTCCACTGAAAGGGATCCCGACACGATATACGGGGAGTCCGTCAATTTCTTCGAAGGATGGAGTGTGCGGCAATGACTGCGTTAACACAAAAACGCTATGATTCCCGGCGCGTAATTCGTTGGATAGGCGGCGGCACTGTATCTCCGCTCCGCCCTCTACAGGAGAGAAACGCCCGATAAGCATCCCTATCCTCATACGATTGTTCATAAGGTTTAAATTTTATCAAATTTACTATTGTTTTTCAATGCACCAATTCTTGCCATTCTTGGGGTATTACAGGTTAGTGGGGTGGAAACTTCGAATCGGTTTTCGCAAACATCTTTAAGTTTTTCTCTCATAGATATAAATGGAAGTATCGTCCGGCATGGTAAACTCAACTGCATAATTGTACTGCTTATTTATGTCAAGGGGAGGAAAGTATTTCCACTCATTTTTGTTTTCAAGAATCAAGAAGTCGGGGAGCATGGCATACTTGTACCTGGGAGCAAAGAATGGGCGCTTTATGCCAAAATCACATTCAAGCGAAACGATGCTGAAAGACAATTTTCTCTGCTTAATAAAGTATTTGTAAGCCCCCCTGTTGGTCATTATGAAATTATCACTGCGTTGAACCTTTCTTCTTTCATCATAATCGGCCACGCCAATAATCATGGCAGGATGATTTATTTGTCTTGATTTCAAAAATGAAATGACTGCGTCAATTTTCCAATCGCCTCTTCTATACTCATATGAAACGGCATTGCCGACAGGAGCCTGAATAGGAAATTCCGGAGCTATAACTGAAACGTACGGCAGTTTTCTTATGTACGAAAAAAATATATTATTCTTGTAGCTGATATCAAAATACTGACCTAAGGGTTCGTTAAGAAATAACTGTCTCATTTCCGACGACATGAGGATTAATAACATAATTCCATTCACCATGAAAACGCGCCGGTTGAATCCTGATGCCCGCCATCTGATCGTCGGTGATCTTCT
>Ga0315281_10008641_pt1 | contig 14226 bp, 9 predicted proteins | sample YL17G07_0_MG_FD_204540 | JGI IMG/M metagenome (GOLD analysis project Ga0315281, IMG submission 204540) | Sediment microbial communities from Yellowstone Lake, YNP, Wyoming, USA - YL17G07_0 | ecosystem: Environmental > Aquatic > Freshwater > Lake > Sediment | place: USA: Wyoming | collected...
TTCAAGCTGATCGGCAAGGGCGTGGTCGGCCGCGCCGACGAGACCCTCATCCAGGCAGCCAGGCGCTACGGTATCGAGATCCCGCACCTGTGCCACAAGGAGGGTTTGCGGCCAGACGGCAATTGCCGCGCCTGCGTGGTCGAGATCAAGGGCGAGCGGGCGCTTGCGCCTTCCTGCTGCCGTACTCCGACGCCCGGCATGGAGGTGGTGACGGACTCGGATCGCGCCCGCACGTCGCAGAAAATGGTGCTCGAGCTCCTGCTGTCGGACATGCCGGAAAAGAGTTACACGCTCGACTCGGAGCTCGACCGGTGGGCGCAGAAGTTGGGCGTGGGCCGGCCACGTTTCGCCGCGCGCGCGCAGCCGGGGCGCGACGTGTCGCACCCGGCGATTGCGGTCAACCTCGATGCCTGCATTCAGTGCACGCGCTGCCTGCGCGCCTGCCGTGAGGAGCAGGTGAACGACGTCATCGGCTATGCGTTTCGCGGCGAACACGCCAAGGTCGTGTTCGATTTCGACGATGCCATGGGCGCCTCCACCTGCGTGGCGTGCGGGGAATGCGTGCAGGCATGCCCGACCGGCGCCCTGATGCCGGCCCGCGACGCGGGAATCGTGGAAATAGACAGCAGGATCGACTCGGTCTGTCCGTTCTGCGGGGTGGGCTGCCAGCTCACCTATCACGTTAAGGACAACAAGATCGTCTTCGTCCAGGGCCGGGACGGCCCGGCCAATGAAGGTCGCCTGTGCGTGAAGGGCCGCTACGGGTTCGACTATGCGCATCATCCACAGCGGTTGACCCGCCCCCTTATCAGGAAGCGCGGCGCCAAGAAGTCGGCGGACTTCACGATGGATCCGGACAACTGGCGCGAGGTGTTCCGCGAGGCGAGCTGGGAGGAAGCGCTCGATCTCGCCGCCGGCGGGTTGAAGAAGATCCTGCAACAGGGCGGGGGAAATGCGGGCAAGTACGCGCTCGCCGGTTTCGGCTCGGCCAAGGGCTCGAACGAGGAAGCGTACCTTTTCCAGAAGCTGGTGAGGACAGGGTTCGGCACCAACAACGTCGACCACTGCACGCGGCTGTGCCACGCTTCCAGCGTCGCGGCGCTGATGGAAGGGATCAATTCGGGCGCCGTGTCCAACCCGGTGAGAGACGTGGCAAATGCCGAAGTGATCTTTCTCATCGGCGCCAACCCGACGGTGAACCACCCGGTTGCGGCGACCTGGATGAAAAACGCGGTCAAGGCGGGCGCCAAGTTGATCGTCGCCGATCCGCGCGGAACCGATCTCGCGCGCCATGCCACGCATTTCCTGCAGTTCAAGGCGGACACCGACGTGGCGCTTCTGAATGCCATGCTGCACGTCATCGTCGACGAAGGCCTCGTCGACGAGGCGTTCATCCGCGGCCGCACCTCGGGCTACGAGGCGTTGCGCGACAACGTGAAGAAGTTTACCCCCGAGCGGATGGCACCGATCTGCGGCATCCCGGCGGGGACGATCCGGGAGGTGGCGCGCCTCTACGCGACTTCCAGGGCTTCGATGATCCTCTGGGGGATGGGCATTTCCCAGCACGTGCACGGCACGGACAATGCGCGCTGCCTGATCGCGCTGGCCATGACCACGGGCCAGATCGGCAGGCCCGGCACGGGCCTGCACCCGCTGCGGGGCCAGAACAACGTGCAGGGCGCCTCCGACGCGGGTCTGGTTCCGATGTTCTATCCGGATTACCAGCGCGTGGCGACATCCGAGGCAAAACAGCGCTTCGAGAAATTCTGGGACACGAAACTCGACCCGAAACCCGGACTCACCGTGGTCGAGATCGTCAACGCCGCCTGCGAAGGCAAGATCCGCGGCATGTACGTCATGGGAGAGAACCCGGCATTGTCCGATCCCGACGCCAATCACGCGCGCCAGGGCCTGGCTGCCCTCGAGCACCTCGTGGTGCAGGACATTTTCCTGACCGAGACGGCGTATCTCGCCGACGTAGTGCTGCCCGCGACCGCCTGGCCGGAGAAAATCGGCACGGTCACCAACACCGACCGGCTGGTACAGCTGGGCAGGAAGGCGATCGAACCGCCGGGCGAGGCGAAGCCCGATCTGTGGATCATCGTCGAGATGGCCAGGCGCCTCGGCCTGCCTTGGACCTATCAGCATCCGCGCGACGTTTTCAACGAGATGCGCCGGTGCATGGACTCCATCGCCGGCATCACCTGGGAGCGCCTGGAGCGCGACTCGGCGGTGACCTATCCCTGCGAGCAGGAGGGCGATGCCGGGCAGTCTATCGTTTTCACCGAGCATTTCCCGACCGCCACCGGCCGTGCGAAGCTGGTGCCCGCCGACCTGATCCGGGCCGCGGAACAGCCGGACGCGGACTACCCGATGGTGCTCATCACCGGCCGCCAGCTCGAACACTGGCACACGGGCTCCATGACGCGCCGCGCCGGCGTGCTGGATGCGCTGGAGCCCGAACCGGTGGCCTCGCTGCACCCGCTGGACCTGGCCAGGCTCGGCGTGAGGCCGGGTGCGATCGTGACCGTGGAATCGCGCCGCGGCAGCATATCCCTCTATGCGCGCGCCGACGAGGGCACACCCGCGGGGGCGCTGTTCATCCCGTTCTGCTACTACGAAGCCTCGGCCAACAAGCTCACCAATCCGGCGCTCGATCCGTTCGGCAAGATTCCGGAGTTCAAGTATTGCGCCGTGCGGGTCACGGCAGGCGGCGCGATACCCGTGCGCGTGAGTTACGGCGGCGGGCAGATGCTCGCGACGTCCTGAGGCCCGAAGGCCCAGTGCCCCGAGGCGCGCTCTTGACGCCGGTCAATGAGCGTGGCGCGGCGCCCGGCCTATAGTGCCATCCCACACCGACAACGAGGGCGCAAGCCCGCAGGAGACATTCATGCCCACCGACATCGAAATCGCCCAGAAGGCGAAGATGCAGCGCATCTCGAAAGTGGCCCTCGAGAAGCTCGGCATACCCGATGAGCACCTGGAGCCCTATGGGCATTACAAGGCCAAGGTGTCGCTCGAGTATCTCGAGACGCTGAAGGACAGGCCGGAGGGCAAGCTGATCCTGGTCACGGCGATCAGCCCCACCCCCGCGGGCGAAGGCAAGACCACCACGACGGTGGGGCTCGGGGACGCGCTGAATCACATCGGCAAGCGTGCGGCGATCTGCCTGCGCGAGCCCTCCCTCGGGCCGGTATTCGGGATGAAGGGCGGGGCGGCCGGCGGCGGCTACGCACAGGTGGTGCCGATGGAGGACATCAATCTCCACTTCACGGGTGACTTCAGCGCCATCGCGCTCGCCAACAACCTGCTCGCCGCGATGATGGACAATCACATTCATCACGGCAATGAGCTCGGTTTCGACCTGCGCCGCATCGCGTGGAAGCGGGTCGTGGACATGAACGACCGCGCGCTGCGCGAGATTGTCGTTTCTCTCGGCGGACCCGGTAACGGGTTCCCGCGCCAGGACGGATTCGACATCGTGGTGGCCTCCGAGGTGATGGCGATTTTTTGTCTCGCGACGTCGCTCAAGGATTTGAAGGAGCGCCTGGGCAAGATCGTGGTCGGCTATACCCGCGAGCAGCGGCCGATACTAGCGCGCGACCTCGGCGCGCACGGCGCAATGACGGTGCTGCTCAAGGACGCGCTCAAGCCGAACCTGGTGCAGACGCTGGAGAACAGCCCGGCCTTCATACACGGCGGCCCCTTCGCGAACATCGCCCACGGCTGCAATTCCGTGATCGCCACGCGTTCGGCGCTCAAGCTCGCCGACTATGTCGTGACCGAGGCCGGCTTCGGCGCGGACCTGGGGGCGGAGAAGTTCATCGACATCAAGTGCCGCAAGTCCGGATTGCGCCCCGACGCGGTAGTCATCGTCGCCACGATCCGCGCGCTCAAGTATCACGGCGGTGTCGACCTCAAGTCGCTCAACGTCGAGAACCTCGATGCACTGGAAAAGGGCATCGCCAACCTGGAGCGCCACGTCAACAACGTGCGCAACCATTACGGCCTGCCGTGCGTGGTGTCGATCAACCATTTCACCTTCGACACCGACCGCGAAATCGAACTGCTGAAGAAGCGCATGGCCCACCATCACGCGCCGGTGGTGCTGGCGCGCCACTGGGCGCAGGGCGGCAAGGGGGCCGAGGAGGTGGCGCGCACGGTGGTGAAAATGATCGAGACGACGCCGACCGGCTTCAAGTTCGTCTACGAAGACGGGGCATCGCTGTGGGACAAAGTCAGCACCATCGCCACCAAGATCTACGGCGCGAGCGAGGTGACCGCCGACAGCAAGGTGCGTGCGCAGATCAAGAAGCTGCAGGATGACGGATACGGGAGCTACCCGGTGTGCGTGGCCAAGACTCAATACTCGTTCTCGACCGACCCGCAGCTGCGTGGAGCCCCTTCCGGCCACGTCATCAATGTGCGCGAGGTGCGGCTGGCCGCCGGCGCGGAATTCGTGGTCATGGTGTGCGGCGACATCATGACCATGCCGGGCCTGCCCAAGGTTCCCTCGGCCTGCAAGATCGATCTGGACGACGACGGCAAGGTGGTCGGGCTGTTCTGAACGGAGGGTTCCCGGGACCCGGGTTGCATGTAGAATAACGGCGCCCTCCAAAACTTCGCCCCGATTATTCCATGATCGCAATGTTCGCCACGCCCGAGTTCTGGATCGGACTTCTCAAGATCATCTGGGTCAATCTGCTGCTGTCGGGGGACAACGCGGTCGTGATCGCGCTCGCAGCCCGCTCGCTCCCGCACAAGCAGCAGAAGCAGGCGATCTTCTGGGGCAGCGGCGCGGCGATCATTCTGCGGATAATACTCACGGTCTTCGCGGTCGCGCTGCTCTCGCTGCCATGGCTGAAGATCGTCGGCGGGCTGCTGCTGATCTGGATCGGTGTGCAGCTGCTGGTTCCGGACGAGGGCGGCGAGGACGTCGCCTCCAGCGACAATCTCATGGTCGCGATCCGCACGATTCTCGTTGCCGATCTGGTGATGAGCCTGGACAACGTGATCGGGGTCGCCGCCGCTGCCGAGACCGCGCCGGGCGATGCCAAGCTGATTCTGCTCATCCTCGGGCTCGGGATCTCGATACCGATCATCATTTTCGGCAGTACGATCGTTCTGCACCTGATGGAGCGCTGGCCCGTCATCATCACTTTCGGCGGCGGGCTGCTCGGATGGATCGCCGGCGAGATGATGGTGACCGATCCCGTCGTCGCCGACTGGGTGCACGAACATGTTCAGTGGCTGCATTCCTATTACGTCTCGGCAATCGTCGGGGCGGTGGTCGTAGTCATCATTGGAACAGTGTTGGCGAAGCGGAGTCCGGCAACCGGGGTCGAAGTCGAATAGGAATCATGCCGGGGCGCACGTCATCTATACTTGCCGTGAGCGCATCCCCGGCGCAGCAGTTTGTCGTCATGAATCGTTGAATCGCGTCAAGACTTGCCGTGCTCGTTGCGGCATAATTTCAACATTAGAAAAAAAAGGCCATGAAGCAGGTTTGCGCCCAGGTCGACGACGCGGGAGAGGCGTCGAAGGGCTTCCCGTAGAACCGGCCGATGTTCGAGGAGGAGACATGAAATCGTTTGCATATGCGCCCCGCGCTGGGGCCTACGCTGTAGCTGCTGCAGCATTGCTCGGTGCCGCCGCCGCGCCCGCGATTGCACAACAGTCCTGGCAGCCCACGAAGACCGTGGAGTTCATCGTGCCGGCCGGGACCGGCGGCGGCGCCGACCAGATGGCGCGCATCATCCAGGGCATTGTCGCCAAGCACCAGTTGATGAAGCAGCCGATGGTGGTGGTCAACAGGGGCGGCGGCGCTGGCGCGGAGGGCTTCCTCGACGTGAAGAACTCGAAGGGCGAGCCGCATAAGATCATCATCACCCTGTCGAACATGTTCACCACGCCGCTGGCGACCAACACGCCGTTCAACTGGCGCGATATGACGCCGGTGCAGATGATGGCGCTCGACCAGTTCGTCCTTTGGGTCAACGCCGATACACCGTACAAGACTGCCAAGGAATATTTGGCCGCGGCAAAGGCCGCGGGCGGGAAATTCAAGATGGGGGGCACGGGCTCGAAGCAGGAAGACCAGATCATCACCGTCGCCCTCGAGAAGCAGACAGGGGCGAAGTTCAATTACATCTCCTATCGCGGTGGGGGCGAGGTGGCGGTGCAACTGGTGGGCAAGCACGTCGACTCCACCGTCAACAATCCGATCGAGGCGGTCGCGCAATGGCGCGGCGGCAAGCTTCGGCCCCTGTGCGTCTTCGACAGCAAGCGCATGCCCTATAAGGCCAAGGTCACCGAAAAGATGGCATGGGGCGACATCCCGACGTGCAAGGAGTCGGGACTGGACGTCGAGTATCTGATGCTGCGAGGCATCTTCATGGCCGGCGGCGTGACCGACGAGCAGCGGCAGTATTACATCGATCTGCTCAAGAAAGTCCGCGAAACGCCCGATTGGAAAAGCTTTCTGGAGCAGGGCGCGTTCAACCAGACCACGCTCTCAGGCAAGGACTACGAGGCCTGGGTGGCGCGCGAGGAAGCACGGCACGTTTCGCTCATGAAGGAGGCGGGTTTCCTCGCCAAGTGATCGCGGTATGGCGCCCGGCGACCCCGGGCGCTTTACTGTCCACGGCCCCAGCGCGTATAAGCATGGATAACAACGAGGACCGTTCCGCCGCATCGGTAAAGGCAGTCGAGATTGCCGTCGCGGCAATCATTCTTCTGTTCGGCGCCGTGGTGATGTTCGACAGCCACCGCGTCGGTGCGGGATGGGGGGAAGACGGCCCGCAGGCCGGGTACTTTCCATTTTTCGTCGGCCTGTTGATCGTCGTTGCAGCCGTGGTGACGCTGGTGCGCGCGTTGCTCGATGCGGCGCTGGGGCTCAAATCCTTCGTGTCACGCGACCAGCTCAAGCTGATCCTGACGGTACTGGTGCCGACGATCGTCTATGTCGCCCTGATCGTCTGGCTCGGGCTGTACCTTGCGTCGACGCTCTACATCGCTCTGTTCATGTGGCGGCTCGGCCGCTATCCCTGGGTAAAAATCCTGCCGGTGGCGATCGGCGTCAGCCTCGCTTTTTTTCTCACTTTCGAAGTGTGGTTTAACGTGCCCTTACCCAAGGGCCCCCTCGAGACCGCATTAGGGTTGAATTGATCTACCACCAGACCCGATGCGTTCGGCGCGGCGCCGGAGCGGGCGACAAGGCCTGAATTGGAAGAAATCAACTCACTGATGCAGGGTTTCGGCGTCGCCCTGTCGCCTTTCAATATCCTGCTGATGCTGATCGGCGTTGTGCTCGGCATCATCATCGGCGTGCTGCCGGGCCTGGGAGGCGCGAACGGCGTCGCCATCCTGCTGCCGCTCACGTTCGGCATGGCGCAGCAGCCGGGCGGCACCACCTCGGCGATCATCATGCTTTCCTGCATCTACTGGGGGGCGCTGTTCGGCGGCGCGATCACCTCGATCCTGTTCAACATCCCGGGTGAGCCCTGGTCGGTCGCGACCACGTTCGACGGCTACCCGCTGGCGCAGAAGGGGCGGGCGGGCGCGGCCCTCACGGCGGCGTTTACGTCCTCGTTCTTCGGCGCCCTCGTCGGCGTGATCGTGATCACCTTCCTGTCGCCGGTCGTGGCGAAGTTTGCCCTCGAGTTCGGCCCGCCCGAGTACTTTTCCGTGTATCTCCTCACCTTCTGCGCGTTCGTTGGCATGAGTGGCAGCAACGCGTTCAAGACCGTGGCCTCGATGATGATCGGCTTTGCGCTGGCGGCGGTGGGTTTGGACAGCGTCACCGGGACCCTGCGCCTCACCTTTGGCTACACCGACTTGCTGAAGGGTTTCGATTTCCTGATCGCTGTGATCGGACTGTTCGGCATCGGCGAGATCCTGCAGACGCTCGAGGAGGGCCTGGCCTTCAAGGGTGCGAACGCGAAAATGAACATGAAAGTGGTGATCGAGACATGGAAGGAACTGCCTCGCTACTGGGCCACCTCGCTGCGCAGCGCGGCCGTCGGGTGCTTCATGGGCATCGTGCCGGGCGGGGCGACGCCGGCTTCGTTCATGAGCTACGGGGTGGCAAAGCGCTTTTCCAGGAATGGTGAAAATTTCGGCAACGGTGAGGTCGAGGGTGTGGTGGCCCCGGAAACTGCCGCCCACGCCGCCGGCACGAGCGCGCTCCTGCCGATGCTCACCCTCGGCGTGCCGGGCTCGCCGACCGCCGCGGTGCTGCTCGGTGGCCTGCTGATCTGGGGGCTGCAGCCAGGGCCGCTGCTATTCATCGAGCAGAAGGAATTCGTCTGGGGGCTCATCGCCAGCATGTACCTGGGCAACATCGCGGGGCTGATCGTGGTGCTCACCTGCGTGCCGCTGTTCGCGGCAATCCTGCGTATTCCATTTTCGATCATCGCGCCGGTGATCATGGTGATCTGCGCAATCGGGGCCTACACCGTGCACACCTCGATGTTCGACGTGTATCTGATGCTGGTGTTCGGGGTGATCGGTTACGTGTTCAAGAAGCTCAATTACCCGCTCGCGCCGATGGTGTTGGCGCTGGTGCTGGGAGACCGCGCGGAGGAAAATTTTCGCAACGCGATCAAGGGATCCCAGGGCGACATGTCGATCTTCTTTTCCAACGCACTGGTCGGCGGGCTCACCACGCTTGCGCTGGTCCTGCTCCTTTGGCCGCTCTACGGCGCGCTGCGCGCCTGGCTTGCGCGCGAATGAGTACCGGATCTATCTCGATCCGCCGACGCGCTGCTTCAGGCGCGACAGGGTTTCAGGCGTGAGGTTGAGGTAGGAGGCGAGCTCCTTTTTCGGAATGCGATCGAGCAGGTCCTGGTGCTTGCGGATGAATCGGGCGAGCCGTCCCGGCGCGTCAAGCAGGTGCAGCGTGATCGTATGCGCCATCACTTCGGACATCAGCCGCATCACCTCGTATTCGAAGCGCAGCTTGACCTGGTCGTGGCGGTCGAGGAACTCGACCCAGTGAGGCATCGAGAGCTTGGCGACGCGCGCGCGCGTGACGGTCACGATGCTGTAGGGGATCGGCGTCTTCAGGCGCCAGGCTGCGTAGGAGGTGTCCATGTCGGTCTCCGCGGCGAACCGCAATATCATCTCCTTGCCCTGCGGGTTGTTGACCACGCGTTTCAGAATGCCGTCGAGGATAAAGAACTGCTCCATTCCAGTGGCGCCCTGGCGCACCAGCGGCTCGCCCTTTCTGAATTCGGTTATCTCGAGCTCGCGCTCGAGTTCTTCAAAGGCGCTGGCCGGCATCTCGCGCAGAATGAGGTTCTGCTTGAGTTGCAGGCGGATGGTGTTGCGCTGCGGGTGGATTGCGATTGACGACATGGCGAAGATGCATAGTTAGCGCGAATTATTGACCTCAGTCAAGGCCCTAACTATATGACATCCTTAGACTTGTTTGCTGCAAATCAACGGGCTACGGGCTACGGATGCGGGGCTGGCGCCGAGTCCCCGATTAACGGAGGGGTAGATCATGGGCAATGTTGAACCACAAGTTGCAGCCGGAAGCGACGTGAAGCTGATCAGCGGCGGCCAGATCGTCGCAAAGATGCTCAAGCAGGAGGGGATCAAACACATCTTCACCATCTCCGGCGGCCACATCGTGGATACGTACAACGGCTGTATCGACGAGGGCATCGAGATCATCGACGTGCGCCATGAGCAGGTCGCGGCACATGCCGCCGACGCCTATGCGCGCATCACGGGCCTGGGCTGTGCCATCGTAACGGCAGGCCCGGGCACGACGGACGCCGTGACCGGTGTTGCCAACGCGTTCCGCGCCGAGAGCCCGATGCTGCTGATCGGCGGCAACTCCCCGCTCAAGCAGTACAGAATGGGCGGCCTGCAGGAGCTGCGGCACAGCGAGTTGATGAGTCCCATCAGCAAGTTTGCGTCGATGGTCATGACCACTGACCGCGTGGCTGAAATGATGGGGATCGCTCTGCGGGAGATGTACAACGGCGCGTTTGGACCGGGGTTCCTCGAGATTCCGCACGATGTCATGGACGGCAAGGCGGACGCCTCCAAGGTGAGGTATCCAAAGAACTTCCGGGTGCGCGGCGCCCACGGTGCGGCACCCGAGTTCGTCGGCGATCCGAACATCGTGCAGCAGGTCGCCGACCTGATCGCCGGCGCGGAGCGGCCGGTGGCGCTGTTCGGCACGCAGGCGCGCACCTGTCGCGCGCACGATGCGATCGATAAATTCGCGCGGCATTTCAATATTCCGATCTACGTCAACGGCGGCGCGCGAGGCACGCTTCCACGCAGTCATCCGTACAGCTTCATGCCGAGCCGGAAGACCGCGTTCGACAACGCGGACGTGATCCTGCTCGCGGGTACGCCGCTCGATTTTCGCATGGGTTATGGCCGGCGCCTGAATCCGAAGGCGAAGATCGTGATCATGGACATGGATTACCGCAACGTCGGCCACAACCGTGATTTCGACTTCGGTCTGGTCGGCAATCTGCGTACCATTCTCGATGCAATGTGCAGCGCTTCCAAAGGCGACATGGCGCGCAGGCACGATCCGCTCGTCAAGATGCTGCGCGAAGACGAAGAGAAATCCAGGAACAAGAACGACAAGATCATCGCGGCGAACGAGGTTCCGATCCATCCGGTGCGCTTGTGCCACGAAATCAACGAATTCCTCAACGAGGACACGGTGTACATCGGCGACGGCGGCGACATCGTCACATTCTCCGGCTCGATCGTGAGGCCTCAAAAGCCGGGTGGCTGGATGGACCCGGGACCGCTGGGGACGCTCGGCGTGGGCAGCGGCTTCGCGATGGCCTCTAGGCTAGCGCAGCCCGAGCGCGACGTGGTGGTGCTGTTCGGCGACTGCTCGTTCACTCTGACCGGCTTTGACTTCATCACCATGGTGCATCGCAAGCTCCCCTTCGTCGGGGTGATCGGCAACAACTCGTCGTGGAACCAGATCCGGTTCGGCCAGGAGCGCAAGTACCCGGGCCGTGGCGACATCGGAAACGTCGTGGGCGACGTGCGCTTCGACAGGCTCGCCGAGGCGATGGGCGGCTTCGGGATCCGCGTGACCAGGCCGGAGGAGATCCGGCCGGCGCTGGAAAAAGCGCGTGACTCGGGCAAGCCCGCGCTGGTCGACGTCGTGATCAACCGCGACGTCTACTCGTCGGGCACGTCGAACCAGACGATGTACAAGTAGGGCTGCCGCACGACGCGCGTTGCGCGCGGCGGCAGCTGCACCGGATGGAACGGACCAAGGGGGGGTGGGGCCCCTCCGCCCAACCCGGGCGCCGTTCATCCGGCGCGGGTTTTTTTCGGAGATTGAAGAATGGAAGCGCTGAAAGGAGTCCGCATTCTCGACATGACCCACGTGCAGGCGGGGCCGACCTGCTCGCAGCTGCTCGCGTGGCTGGGGGCGGATGTGATCAAGTTCGAACCGCCGCAGGGCGACGCCACGCGCGGCCAGCTGCGCGACGTTTCCAACGCGGACAGTCTGTATTTCACGATGCTCAACTGCAACAAGCGGTCGATTACGGTGAACATGAAATCGCCCGAGGGCAAGACGGTATTCGTGGACCTGCTCAAGATATGCGACATCGTCATGGAGAACTTCGGCCCCGGCGTGCTCGACCGCCTGGGGTTCACGTGGGAAAAGATCCACGAGATCAACCCGCGCATCGTGATGGGTTCCATCAAGGGCTTCGGCTCTTCGGGACCTTATGCCGACTTCAAGGCCTATGAAAACGTGGCGCAGGCGATGGGCGGCGCGATGAGCACCACCGGCGTTCCCGACGGTCCGCCCTTCGTGACCGGCGCGCAGATCGGCGACTCGGGAACGGGTCTACACCTTGCGATCGGTCTTCTGGCGGCCTTGCGCCATCGCGACAAGACCGGACAGGGCCAATTCGTCGAGGTCGCGATGATGGACGCAATCATGAACCTGTGCCGGGTCAAGTGGCGCGATCACCAGCGTCTTACGCGCGGGTCGATGACGGAGTACTCGGTCGCCACGCATCAGGGCATGGGGGCGGTGCCGCGCGCCGGCAACGACTCAGGTGGCGGCCAGTTGGGCAATGCCATCCGCTGCAACCCGGGGGGTACGAACGACTTCATCTACATCGTTGTCCAGGAAGCCGTGTGGGATGCGCTCGCCCGGCGCATCGGCCCGGAACTCGGCATGCGAGACCTGGCGACCGATCCGAAGTTCGCCACCATCGGTGAGCGCCGCAGGTACCAGAACGACATGTGGGAGATCATCGGCGAATTCGCGCTGAAGCACACCAAGCGCGAGTTCATGGGCATTCTCAATGAGATCAACGTGCCCTGCGGCCCCATCATGTCCACGGAAGACCTCGCCAACGACGAGCACGTCAAGCTGCGTGAGATGTACGTAGAGCTCGACCACCCGCAGCGCGGCAAGTGGTACAACATCGGCATGCCGATCAAGCTTTCCGCCTCTCCGGCCAGGATCGAGCGCTCGCCCCTGCTCGGGGAGCACACCGACGAGGTTCTCAGACAGGTGCTTGGTTACGACGCGGCCAGGGTTTCGGCACTCATGCAGGCGGGGGCGTTCAGTGCACCGCCGAAGACCAAGGCCAAATAGCCGGAATCGCCGGTGCAACGCGCCTGCGGCGCATTAGCCTTCACTGAAATCCTGTTGGAAGGAAACTGTCATGAAAATTGCTATCGTCGGCCAACAGGATTTTGGTAAAGCTGTGCTTGAAGCGTTTCTCGCCCGCGGCGACGGGGTCGCAGGCGTGTTCTGCGCACCGGAAAAGGAAGGAGCCAAGGCCGATCCGCTGCGATCTGCGGCGCTGGAAAAAGGGCTCAAGGTGTTCCAGTTCGCCTCGCTGCGCGACAAAGGGGCCAAGGATGCCATGCGCTCGCTCGATGCGGACATCGGCATCATGGCGTTCGTGCTGCAGTTCGCGCCACAGGACTTCGTCAATATCCCGAAGAATGGCACCATCCAGTACCACCCGTCGCTGCTGCCCAAGTACCGCGGGCCCAGTTCGATCAACTGGCCCATCATCCGCGGCGACACCAAGTCTGGCTTGACCATCTTCCGGCCCACCGATGGCCTCGACGAAGGGCCGGTGATCCTGCAAAAGGAAACACCGATCGGGCCGGACGACACGCTGGGTAGCGTCTACTTCGACCGATTGTTTCCGATGGGTGTGAAGGCGATTCTGGAGGCGGCGGATCTCGTCATGGCCGGCAAGCACCGTGAAGTCGTCCAGGATGAATCCGCCGCAAGCTACGAAGGCTGGTGTCGGACCGCCGAAGCCAGAATCAACTGGGCGAACCATGTCGACTTCATCCACAACCTGATCCGCGGCTGCAATCCGGCGCCCGGCGCATGGACCACGCTTGGGGGCAAGAAGCTGCAGATCTTTGATTGCCGCAAGCAATTGTTCCGCACATTCGGCGCCGTTCAGGGCAAGATCGGCGAAGTATCCGAGATCGGCGCTGCGAGCTTTTGCGTCACCGCGCAGGGCGGCCGGATCGAAGTTCTCAAGGCGAAGCACGAGGACGGCAAGAAGGTTTCTGCCCGTGAACTCGTGACGGCGTTGGGTATAGCCCCGGGCACCGCTCTGGGCACCTGAAACAAGCCTGCGCGCCGCTCCATCCCGTCCGGCGCGCAGTTTGCTTACTCAGGCCCTATGCACCTGCGGCGCCATCCTGGTGCGGCGCCTTCGCCCCATGGGCCGGCAAGGGTCTTGCAGCCCAACGAATCACGCCCCCAGAAAAATTTGACTGTTCTGATACCTAACTGTAAGAATGGCACTTATTGCCCTGTTTCTTCAGTAACTTGACGGATAGGGGCCCTATCGGGGGGCAGACAGCCGGGGATCAGCAAACGAGGGTAAGCGATGCGGACAGTGCGCGCGGCGCGGCGGAGAATCGTCGCACCGCGCGGTCGCATGTGGACGGCCGGGGAAATTTGTTTAGCGGATGGCGTAAAATGCGAAGGCACCGTTGCATGGGCATCGGCCAAAAAAACAATAAAATCAATCGGGAGGAGCTATGAAGACGGGCTTCTGGAAGAAGGACTGGTTTCTCGGCCTGGTTGTGACGTTGTTGCTGTTCGTTGCCGGCGGCACCAATCTCATCCAAAGCCTCGAACGCGCCGCCTATGACTGGGGCGTGCGCGCCTCGTCGCGAACCCCGAGCGACAAGGTGGTGGTTATCGCGATCGACGATGCGAGCATCCGC
>Ga0315281_10008642_pt1 | contig 14225 bp, 9 predicted proteins | sample YL17G07_0_MG_FD_204540 | JGI IMG/M metagenome (GOLD analysis project Ga0315281, IMG submission 204540) | Sediment microbial communities from Yellowstone Lake, YNP, Wyoming, USA - YL17G07_0 | ecosystem: Environmental > Aquatic > Freshwater > Lake > Sediment | place: USA: Wyoming | collected...
CCATCGTGGCCGATTATCTGCTCCAGTGAAGACTGAATCAGGGGCTTTGAGGCTAGCATCGATGTAATATATTCCATTTACATCTTTGGTATAAAGGAACTCAACGGTTCCGGCCAAATCGAACGGAAGTTTCTGATCGACTGCAATGTTCGACCTCCAAAGTTGCGGGAACTTGAAATCTGGATCAGTCAAAGCGAGTTCATAACTCGAAGCGGGGGCACCCGTAACCGTCGTTGGTTTGTACTTATCGGGATTTGGGTTGAATGGATACGCAGTAGTGCTTTGCACGTTCAGGAATCCTGTGAGTACACCTGTGTTGCCGATCTGATTTGAGATCCAAACATAAAGCGGCGGACCAGAAAATAAACCGGTTCCTCCGCGCACCTGAGTGGTTCTGTCTCCTAATGCGTCCCAGTTAAATCCCAACCGAGGAGATATCTGCAAATTCGAATTTGGAAGTTTATCAGTCTTGTATTTGACTGAGCTACCGTTTTCATCCTTGAACGTCATGGTATCTGCCTGAGTGTTTGCGTATCCGGTCGGGTCGAATGAAGGAACATCGAATCGGATTCCGAAGGTCAATCGCAAGTCTTTGCTGAATTGCCATTGATCTTGTACATACGCCCCGGCGTAAAGCACATCCAACGGCTGAATCGGTTTTTCTTGACCCGGAATGTTGCTGTACCGAACCTGGAATCGATTCAGTGTGATTGGAGCAACTGTTCGGCTTGGATTGGCAAGATAGCCTGCCGCGTCCGTGTTGAAATCAGCAAGTGAATTATAAACGTACGCACTTTGCTTACCCGGGAAGAAAACGTTTTCAGAGTGATATTTTTCAGCGCTCACTCCAGCTGAAAGCGTGTGACCGGGCCCCACATACCAAGTAAAATTATCTTGGAACTGAATGCTCGAGTAACGAAGTTCATTATTGGGCGTAAATGGCTCAGAGCCAAACGAAGTATAGACCGTACCTGAGTTCAGGATGTCTACGAATGGAAACAACTGACCAACATCACCACGGCTCTCGTCATTGCTCGTGTATCCAACGATCAAGTTGTTTGCCATATCCCTGCTCAGAAGTGAATTCCATTCGCCAACGATAGATCGAATGTTCTCGAGGATCTTATAGTTCGACCCCGAAAAGTTCAGGCCGTTATTGTTCGTCCTTCGGGTTCCGGCTCCAAGCGAGGAAGAATTTGAAAGCAGAACATCTGTATCAGAATCAAGATAAGTATACCTAACGCTTGCTTTATTCTGCTCGTCAATGTTCCAGTCCACTTTACCTGTGAAGCGGGTGGCAGGCGTTTTAAAATCATAACCTTGGTAAGATCCCGGATCGTATCCAAAACTATTTCTCAGTAACGTACTTAGGGCATCCAAATCGGAAGCCAGTACTCGCGTCATGCTGCCCGTGGCCGGAACTCCCCCTCCCGGATTGGCCAAGAATGTTGTGCCTGGTTGTGTGATCTTGTCCTGCTCAAAGCTTGCGAAGAGGAAGACTTTGTTTTCAATAATGGGCCCGCTCAATCTAATTCCCATGAGATTGAAATTGAATGTTCCAGGATTAAATGTAAAATCTCGGGCTTGGGTTCCAACTAATCCTTGGTGGCGATAGTTATAATAGACAGAACCAGAAAGTTCGTTTGAGCCGCTTTTGGTAACTGTGTTCACTGCAGCACCGATGAAATGGCCTTGACGTAAATCATAAGGGGCGATATGAACCTGCACCTGCTCAATGGCGTCTAGAGAAATAGGGGATACGCCCGTTCTATCGCCGGGTGCATTTCCGAGGCCGAATGAGTTATTAAAGAATGAACCATCAACAGTTATGTCATTCAGTCGATTATCTTGTCCGGCAAATGAAAGACCGATCGCCTGAGGTGTCAACCTGATAAAGTCGGCGATACGCCTGGTGATAGTTGGAAGTGTTTCCAATGTCTGCCTGGTTACTGCAGTCGAAGCTCCGGTTCTTTCGGAATTGAATACTGGACTACGCTCCCCTCGGACGACGACTTCTGAACCCTGTATTGCTTCCTCGGCTAATTGAAAGTCAAACGCAAGGGTTTGAGAGAGTTGTAGAAAAATGCCAGTTTGTTCTTGTTTGCTATATCCAACATAAGAGACTTTCAGCGTGTAAGGCCCGCCGACTTTCATATTGGCAAGGTTGTATGTGCCATCTTCGCGCGCACTCCCCCCGTACTGAGTTCCCGACGGAACGTGAATTGCAACGACACTTGCGCCAACTAATCCATGTCCGCTCTTGTCTGTCACTGCACCGCGTATTGCGGCCGTCGTTGAACCTTGTGAGAATAGTTGAATTGTTGAACAAAGTACGAGGACAAAAACTGCCGATGTAATGGGAAAAAATCGCGCAAGATGTTTCATGGTTACGCTTTCCTCCTTTTGGTGGGTTTGATGGTGAGATTGGAAGCTGTATATATGTATGTGTCGAAAATTATTCACTGAGAATTTTGACGAGCAAACCTAAAGAAGAATGCGATAATATACAAGCCGGAAACATCGATGGTTTATTTTTTATTGCCTACGTTTTTGTTTGAGGACTGATGATTCAAATTGAAGAATCGTAAAGTGAGACGAATCCGATATCTCGCAGGCTTGCATCTGTAAACAACGCCTGAGTGCTGAGCGATCTGCAAAGAATTCCTAAGGGAAGTTTGCTCAGCGTTTGGATTGGAGTATCTCTCCGCAATTGGTTCCACAGAAAAACTAAGGAACGGTTCAACTTTTATTGAGAGCAGGTCACCAAATACATTTCACCCATAAGACACTGATATAGAAGAGGTTATTCGATTCACCAAATCATACGGCATAGATACAGCGCCTTAGACGTTGAAATATTTGAACTATTTTTCGCGGCCTATTGACAATAGTTTGAAAACCCCTATATTTGCTAAGGAATATTGATGCCAACATAGCAATGAATAACTCACTAATCCACTAATCCCATAACCATCATAAGGAAATTACAATGGGAAAAGCAATGTCCAAAAGCCAAATAGCTGCACATTTGGCAAGCAAGTTTGAACTAAAAAAGAAGGCAGCTGTTGGAATTCTCGAAGAGATGGCAGGACTTGCCTACCGAGAAGCCAGGAATTCCTTCACAATGCCAGGCATTGGAAAGCTGGTCCTAGTTGATCGGAAAGCAAGAATGGGACGCAATCCGGCAACTGGCGAAGCAATTCAAATTCCGGCCAAAACAGTATTGAAATTTCGCGTGGCAAAAGCCGCGAAAGAGGCTGTTTTGGGAATGAAGAAGTAGTCAGCCTTTTTTGTTGATTGAAAACGCCGGCAATTTCTGTCGGCGTTTTTTTTTGATGGAATATCAAAGGAATATGGAAAAGACCATTTTTGCTCAGTTCGAAACAGAACTTCAGGTAAGGCCAGATGATATCGATATGAATTCCCACGTTCACAGCAGCAAATATCTTGATTATGTGCTGGCAGCCCGCTATGATCAGATGGGACGTTGTTATAAAATGGGCATGGAAGAGTTTGTTCAGCTTGGATTCGGTTGGGTGGTGAGCATAGCCCACGTCGAATACAAACGACCTCTTGGCCTGGGAGACTGGATGATTATTCGGACAAGAATATCCGAGATCTATTCCGACGGGGTTCGGGTTGAATTCGAGATTCTCAAAAAATCGAACATGAAAACATCCTGTAAGGGTTTCTTTGATTACACGATGGTTGATCTGTTGACCGGCAGATCCAAAGCGATTCCTGAACAAATCCGTGTAAAATACTCTGTGTAGCGGTTCCTTCAAGCGTGCCAGGAAATCAACGCGGTTTCAGACCCCCTTTCCGCTTGACAATCAAATCAATACCTTTAAATTCATGGAAGCTCTTCTAGAGTATTCATGCCCATGCGACAGCATCTTCTATTTCAATCGATTTGTAAACCGCAGGTTCACTCAACAAGATTAAAGGAGTTGAGCTTTGCGATCCCATTGGCCTGCGCTCAAGTGTTTTGGTAGCATCGAACTTCTTCAGCGCCTCGAGTATGAAGCGATGCAACAAGCTTCGGCAAATTCACAATCAAATGCCTCTGGAGGGTCTCCTGTGCATACGAATGGATCTTTATTGCCAATTCAGCAGAAAGGGAACTTGCAAAGATTTTCAGATGGAATATCTGCTCATTCGCTTAAGGTAATCCAAAAGAAGGCGGATGAACGGGGATTGAGCTAGGGTGAATTGCTCAACTAAAAGCTGTTCTATTCCGGCAAGAGCTGCCTAATGATTCGGGTTTCCTGAACGATAAAATTTCGCAATGGAAAAAGGGACGAGCAGGCGGTCAAGCTACGCAGCTATCGCTTTCGAATCTTTCAAGGGCGTGATGATAGGCTGTCGAGAAGCATCAGAGCTCAGTAGAACAATTTCAATAGGGAAGAACAATGAACGACGAGTATCCTAAATCCGGCAAGACGCTTTACCTCAATATTATTTGGCACCAACATCAGCCCCTTTATCTTGACCCCGGGCTCGACCAACTTCAGGGCCCTTGGGTTCGAACACACGCCACGAAAGATTACTATGACATGGCGGCTATCCTCGAGCGGTATCCGGACATCCATTTTACTGTAAACCTTACATCGTCATTGCTTTCACAGCTTGAAGAATTTTACGTTAAACGACTTGCCCCCTTCTACGTTGGGAAACAAAATAAAATCGACGCAAAAAAATACTTTTCTAAGTTTTCAGGAATGACGGATCCGTGGATCGACATTGCATTGAAGCCCACAAACAAGCTCAACGCAAAAGAGAAATCATTCTTGCTGACGAATATTTGGAACGCGTTCGGTATTAGCGATATCATCATCGCGCGATTCCCACAATACAAGCGGCTCAAAGAGAAATCGAAAACAGAGGGGCCGACTTCGCTCACTGAACAAGAACTTCGGGAACTCAAATTCTGGTTCTACCTTGCCTATTTCGACCCGGATTTCCTTGAACAGAAACAGGCACTAGCAAACGGCCTGAAGATCGACCTAACAGATTTGGTCCAAAAGAAAAACGACGGGTCGTATTTTCTGGTCAAAGAAATCACTGAGGATGATTGCAATCGAATGATTGCTGAGACCTACAAGGTGTGTTCTGCCATTATCCCTATCCACAAAAAAATGATGTATGACAGTAAGAAACAGAAAGGTCAAATCGAAATCATCACAACCCCTTACTATCATCCAATTCTGCCGCTTATCTACGATTCGGACCTCGCCCGAATCTGCCAGCCAAGCGACCCCATGCCAAGTCGTTATCATTATCCTAAAGATGCGGAGGCGCAGGTTGCAAAGGCTGTGATCTATTTTAAAAAGGAATTTGGTTTTACTCCAAACGGTATGTGGCCAGGCGAAGGTTCCGTTGGGCAGGATGTGCTTTCAGTGTTTGCGAATCAAGGGATCCAATGGGTAGCGACGGACGAGAAGATTCTATTCCGTTCGCGGCCGAGTGGTCAGCCCAACTTCTATCCGTACGTGACGAACAGCGCTGGAGGTGAGGGGAAGGCGGTTGTTGTAGTGTTCCGCGAAACAGAACTCTCAGACAAGATTGGCTTCACCTATCAAAACTATCATGGAGAGGATGCGGCTGATGACTTCATCCAGAGCATTCTTCGCTATGTGCCCGAGCAGCACGAACGGGATCGCTTGTTAACGGTTATTCTCGATGGCGAGAACGCGTGGGAATGGTACAAGAACGACAACGATGGCAAAACATTTCAGAATGCCCTCTACCGTAAACTCTCGGCATTGCACCAATCAAGACAGGTTATTACTTCCACGGTTACGGAATACATCTCGGGAAACCAGGAGCGCAATATACCGCCGCACCCGATTGAATCATTGCCGAAGCTTGAATGGCTGTGGCCTGGTTCGTGGATCAATTCAAACTTCGATACATGGATTGGCGAGGATGAAGAAAACCGCGCGTGGGAGTATCTACTCACTGCCCGCCAGGATTTGGCAAAATCTGGGTTGAAACAGCCCGACCCCGCATCGAAGCCAGCGAAAGAAGGAACAAAGGCGAATTATTGTTTTAAGGCTTGGGAATCCCTCTATGCAGCACAAGGTTCTGATTGGTTTTGGTGGTATGGGACGGACCAAGATGCCCCAGCCGGAGATCGTCCGTTTGACTTGGCCTACATTACGCACCTGAAGAATATTTACAAATTCACTAGACTTGCAGGTGGCAAAATGCCCAAGCGAGATTTCAAGCCGATCGTACGGGATGCGAAGCAAGCTCCACCTCAATCGCAAACCACCATGGCTCAAGGTAAATCTAATTTGGTTTCCGTCCTCTTTCGATGCGACGCACAGGATGTTTACGTTCGGAAAGCCATTTACATCGTAGGGAGCGACTCTCGGTTAGGGAATTGGGTGCCGAACAAGGTACGGATGTACGATGACGCCACACACGGAGACGACAAAGGTGATGGGGTCTGGACTCTCGAGGTTCAGTTGCCCGCGGGGAGCGAGGTGGAGTACAAATTCACCAATAGCGGTGCAGAAGGGGAATGGAACTCCAGCGAGGAGTTTTCCGCGAACAACCGAAAAATCAGGGTCGAACAACAGTCTGAAGGAAGAATGATAGTCTTCAATCGCTTTGGACAATTATGATTGACGGAGTGGTGTGATTTTCAAGGTGATTCTCATTCGATGTTGTTGCTGGAATTTTCAACTCGAACACAAGATCAGCGCGCGAAGTGCGTGCCGGAAACCCTTCTGCCCCCTCACCCCCCAATTTCTTCAGTCACGGTTCGCTCATGATTCTTCGCTCGAAACTTTGTGGGCATGAAATTCCTATTCCTAATCATACTCGCCGGCTTCCTTTCGTGCCGCAACGCCGAAGATTCCCAAATTCATCTGGAGAAACAATCGTGGCAGATGCGTGTCGACACGGACTCCATTGGAATGAGAGAATCTTGGTTCGCAGAAACATTCGACCGATCGCATTGGGAGTCTACACGCGTTGGCTCTTCGGCGAAACGAGCAAACGACGCGCCGAATGGTTTCGTATGGTTTGCGACGACGTTCAACGTAATCGAACCGAAGAACGCTCACTCAATCTATTTCGGGGGAATCGACGGTATTTCAGATATTTGGTTAAACGGGGCAAACATTGGAACTCAAGGGAGCAATGGCGAACCTTTTGTGCTAGGAACCTCAGGTCTGGTTAAATCAGGAAACAATCTCCTTGTGCTTCGCGTGAGGGCTTTCGGTAGTGCACAGGGTATCAGCAAATCAGTGGTAGTTTGCGATAGCGCCGGGGTGGAAGTGCTCTTGCGGACGAAATACTCGACGATGGTTTCCCGTAGGAGTGAAGAATGGGTCAAGAACGCGATCATCTACGAGGTGTATCTCCGATCCTTCTCGCCCGAAGGAACGTTCAAGGGTTTGGAACATAGAATTCACGAGCTGAAGCGATTAGGTGTTACGATAGTATGCTTGATGCCAATTCATCCAATCGGAGAGATGAATCGCAAGGGTACGCTCGGCAATCCCTACTCGGTTCAAGACTATTCCGGAATCAATCCCGAGTTTGGGACAGAAGCAGATTTCCGAACATTAGTGAAAACTGTTCACGCCCAAGGGTTGAAAATCATCATCGAACTGGTGGCTAACCACACCTCCTGGGACAGCAAATTGATGTTCGAACACTCGAATTGGTTCACCCACGATGATTCGGGTGCAATTGTTGCTCCCGCTCCCGATTGGAACGACGTTGCGGATCTAAACTTTGACCATCACGAATTACGGAAATATATGATCGAAATGATGAAGCATTGGGTGCGAGATTATGATGTCGATGGTTTTCGCTGCGAGGTTGCGGAATTGGTTCCGATCGACTTCTGGGAGGTCGCGCGAAAAGAGATAGAAAAAATCAAACCAGTGTTGATGCTATCCGATGGGGCTCTTCCAGAACATCACCTCGAAGCGTTTGACATTACCTATTCCTGGAACCTGCACGACCTTTTGTTGGCGGTCTTCGCTGGAGGCGCTTCATCGGATTCCTTCAACGAACTTTTAAAGAACGAATACTATCTCTATCCAACAAATGCGCTACGACTCCGTTTTAGCACCATCCACAGAAAAAATTCTTGGGATGCGCCGGCGTTCAGAAAAGTCGGTCCAGATGAGTCCAAACTTTCAGCAGTGCTTGCATTCACTCTACCAGGCATTCCGCTGATTTACAACGGCGAGGAGGTCGGTAACGAGAAGAGTCTTGATTTGTTTAAGAAAGTTTCCATCGATTGGAGCAAAGGGGAAGATTTCCGAGAGCTATATTCCAACCTTACACGACTGCGGGTTCTGCATCCGCTGTTCGTTGATGGAGCGATTGAATTCTTGAAGACCGGTACTCGGCGAGTGGTAGCTTTTGTTCGTAGCAGGGGAAACAACCAGGTCTTGGTAGTGGCTAATTGCTCCAACGCTTCGCAAAGAGTTGAACTCGATTGCTCTTCATTTGGTGTCTCATCAGCGAAGGAATATTTTTCGAGCACGAAAGTGGAAATAAAAGACAAGAAATTGACTATGAATCTCGGAGCGTACGGCTATGCCGCCTTTCTTCCCTTGAGTGAATGATGACATTCCATACTGATATCTTTGGTTCAAGACGAAGAAGCACCGGGAATACATTAACATCACTCACGATGTTGAACAGATACTCGAGAAGAGTGGTGTCCAAGATGGGATGATCCTAATTTCCGCGATGCACATTACAGCATCTATCTATGTCAATGATGCGGAACAGGGTCTCATTAACGATCTCGATGCCTGGCTGGAACAACTTGCCCCATTCAAGAGAGACTATCAACACCATCAAACCGGCGAAACGAACGGAGATTCGCATTTGAAAAGCCTCTTGATGCATCACGAGGTAATTGTGCCGGTAACCGAAGGGAAGATTGACTTTGGTCCGTGGCAACAAATCTACTACGCAGAGTTTGATGGCCAACGACGAAAGCGAGTGATCGTCAAAGTGATGGGTGAGTAGCGCTGTTATCCGAGCTCCATCCTGTGTATATTCCTCCATTCAAACATTGCCATCCGAAAAGGATTTTCCACTGAAGCACGCCATTGAGTATCTCATCTTTCAAGTGCTCGGATTCATCATCCGGCTGGTACCATTTCGGTTTGTGTCACGAATCGGCTCTGGTATTGGTGAGTGGACGTATACGAAGCTCCGCTACCGGCGGAGCGTCGTAACGAAGAATTTGTGGAATGCGTTTCCAGAGTTGCCAGAAGTGGAAAGAGAACGTATCGCAGTAGAATCATTCCGATCGGTAGGCGCTGCGTTCTTTGAGATGCTTTGGACACCAAAGCTTACATCCGCAATGATGCGATCGCTTGGCATGATCGAAAACGTAGAGGTTTTACAGCGTTTGAAGGAACAAGGCAAAGGCATTGTTGTCGTAACGGCTCATTTGGGTGCCTGGGAATTTGTTTCGCAGCTCTACACAGTCCATACCGGCGAAACAATTCATGTCATCTACAAGCAACAATCGAACCGTCGGATTGATACGGTCGTCAAGCGGTGGCGTGAGCGTTTCGGTAATAAGGCTGTCTCCATGGAGCAAGCACCGCGAGAAATATTTCGTGCGCTGAGCGCAGGTGGCCTAGTCGGAATTGTAGGCGACCAGAGCGCGCCCCAGGAGGCAACGCGTGTTCGGTTCTTTGGTAGAGAAGTGCCCACATTCGAAGGCCCGGCGATCTTTTCGCTCCGCACAGGTGCGCCGCTATGTGTTGCATTCATCGTTCGACGGTCAGATGGAACGCACGCAATCGTTATTGAGGAAATTCGGACAAGTGATTTGCAGGGGGCTTCCAATGAAAACGTGCGCATTCTAACACAACGCCACGTTGAAGCTACTGAATCAATAATCAGAAAATATCCAGGGCAGTGGATGTGGATGCATAAGCGATGGAAACACGTCCCCGACCGAGCATGATTAGCTCTCAAGAAAATTTCCGGAGTTGTCTGGTAATTCAAACTGCGTTTATCGGCGACGCTATTCTGACGTTGCCGATGATCCAGGTTCTGCACAAGCAATACCCGAACTTGGCTATTGACGTTGTCGTGGTTCCCCGAGCGGCAGAGCTCTTCACGAATCATCCTGACATTCGTGAAATATTTCCATACGACAAACGTTCGTTTGGCGGGGTATTGGGATATTTTCGTTTGCGCAAAAGACTCCGTTCTCGTGAATATGATTTGGCGATTGTGCCTCACCGGTCAGTGCGAAGCGCAATGATTGCAAAGGGAGCGAAAATTCCAGTGCGTATCGGTTTTGACCTCTCCTCCGCACCAAAACGATTCACGGAAACTGTCCGCTACAGAGAGAATATTCACGAATCAGAACGCAATATCTCGTTACTCAAACCGCTCCAAATCGAGGTCAAGGAGACTATTTATCCAGACCTCTATCCTTCGCGTCAGGACCACAAAGCAGTAGAAAATTTCTTGCTTGCAAATGGATTCCGCAACTCGCAACAACTGATCGGGATAGCACCAGGCACTGTGTGGAATACCAAACGTTGGTTAAAAGAGCGGTTCGCCCAATTGGCACAAGAACTGAGCAAGGCAGGAAACTTTGTCGTACTCATCGGTGGTAACGATGACGTTAACTTATGCAAAGAAATCGAAGACCTTGCTGCCCATCCGAGCGTCATCAACGCAGCTGGAAAGCTTTCATTGCTCAAATCAGCGGCGTTGATTCAACGGTGTTCTGTTTTGGTTTCGAACGATAGCGCCCCGATGCACATTGCGGTTGCAATGAAAACCCAGGTCGTAGGGATCTTTGGGGCCACCGTCCCTTCGTTCGGCTTTGCCCCATATGGCCAACACGATGTTGTGGTCGAAACAATTGGACTAACTTGTCGTCCGTGCACCAGGCACGGAGGAAAACAATGCCCAATCAAAACTTTTGAATGCATGGATCGCATTAGAGTAGAAGAAGTATTCCAAATCGTCATGCGACTCATCGGTCATTCGAATGTTTCAGCACGAACGACTCGTTGAAACTCGCACAAAAGTTGAGTATTATAGGTATGCGCGCCCGTAGCTCAGCTGGATAGAGCGACAGCCTCCGGAGCTGTAGGCCGGGCGTTCGAATCGCCCCGGGCGCACTTTCAGTTTCATTTCTTCATTGGAGAACCGATGCTACGAAAACAAAAAGCACTGTCTAAGCGTGTAATCAAGGAAGACAAGCTCGTCACCACGTATTTCAATGCTCAAACGTGGATTAATCAAAACCGTCGCCTCGCGAGCTACATCGTCGGCATCCCTGTCGGTCTGATTGTCATTGGATTTCTTTGGACGCAGCGCCAAAGAGATGCAGAAACAAAAACCGCTACGCAAGTATCGAAGGTGATTACGTACTACGACGAGGGGAAGTATGATCAAGCCATCAAAGGTGTCGCGCAAGAAGGAACGATCGGACTTGCTCAAATCGTTGATGAGAACACAAGCACGACATCCGGAAAGATGGCAACATTCTACCTCGGCAACGCCTATTTTGCTCTTCGAGAGTACGACAAGGCACGGGCTGCATACGAGGATGCCTCTTTTGGTGATAAATATTTGATGGCGGCAACTTATTCAGGAATCGCCTCCTGCTATGAGGCGAAAGGTGAGAACCAGAAGGCGGCAGAATACTTTGAAAAAGCCGCCTCTAGGAACATGGAGCCACTGCAAGCCCCAGAGAACTTGCTTCGAGCGGCTTCAAACTATTCGGCGGTTGGGAAAAAGGGCAAGGCTGGTGAGTTACTGAACATCGTCAAGAGAGAATTCTCGAACTCTCCTCTCGCCCGCGATATTGATCGCTACATTGCCCAATACGGTTCCTGATTATCCTCGTGTTGATGATGAACGCCGTCAACAATGCAAGCAGCAGTGTTGGCGGCGGATTCATTTTCTCTTGAAACTTTCACCCCAAAGTAACGAACATTTAGCGAACCGAATACTTCAACAGTGTCTCGACTAAAGCAAATCATATTGCTGTTCGTGCCCATCGTGGTTCTTCCCGCAGTGTTCGTGTACGACGTCATCCGTGTCGCAGTAGATTTGGAAGTCGGTGGCAGCGGAACAATTCGCGAATTAGCAATTGTGCTCTCGTTCTGGACATTGTCGGTCTACTTAGATGACCGCGAAAAGAAGATACGACGTCCGGCAGTCAAGAGCATCGGCCGTATCTTGCTCCTCTCGGCCGGCGTTCTGATCTTGTCGGGATTCGTATCGTTTTTCGACCTGGTTTCTTCCACATCCGCAGCGGCAGCCAGTTCTGCAGTTCGTCTCTTTGTTTCAATGCTCATTGCCGGTGTGTTCGCTGCTTTGGCGTTGCTTGCCGGGCTTGCAGTGCGTGATCTGATTTTTTTCAAGAGACGTGATAGTACGCGACGAAATTACACGTTCTACAGTATTGCCCTCCTCGGTGCCTGTGCAGTATCGTTTCCGTTTGTTCCTGCCGATGCGGGTTTTTTGGAAACAATTCTGTCAACGTTGACGATCCTGCTAGGCGTTGTAAACGCCTTCCGACAAAACTGGATTGTATACCTCACTCGGCGCGAAAAGATCTACACCATCGTCTATTCTATTATTCTGTTTGTTCTGTTTGCATTTTTTGCTGCATTGGTTTCGAGGGAACAAGGGTTGGGGAAAGCACTCCGCCAATTTAGTTCGCCGGTTCACACATTCATTCAACTGCAATGCATCGTCGGGGCGATCTATTTTGGAATGGCCTTTGCCAGCACTCTGTTTCATCTTCCGACTGCAGAAGTGTTTGAGCGAAAGCAATCGGAACTCTCTTCTCTCCATAATCTCAGCAGGCTTGTCACACAAGTACTGGATTTCAATGACCTGGTAAACACGGTCACCTCAATGACGATTGAGGTGCTCGGCGCTCACCGAGCCTGGCTTGAGCTTATTCAGACGAACGAATCAACTGGCGAGATTCGCTCTGAAACAGTCTCCACAAAAAATATTTCAAAAGAACAGATCAAACATTTGGTGGTCTCGGATGGAGGATCGGTAAGCGATTTGCTGAAGAGTACGAGAAAAGTAATGTATGTTGAGGACATGGAAAAGGACAAACGGATTGGATCAGCAGACGGGCAGAAGAAGATGCGTGGATCGTTGCTGAGCGTTCCGCTACTATCGCACGAGAATCTAATCGGCGTCCTTCACGCGGTGAAAGAGTCAGAAAGCAGTTTTGACCAAGACGATATTGAGGTTCTTTCGACATTTGCGGACACCGTAACGATCGCGATTGAAAATTCGAGGCTCATCGCTCGTTCCATCGAGCGTGAGAGGCTGCAACAGGAAATGATGCTTGCGCGAACGATGCAGCATCGACTCCTTCCGCAGGCCATGCCGGCCGTTGAGACGGCCGAATTCGCCGCTGCCTCCGAGTCCTCTTTAGAGGTCGGTGGGGACTATTTTGATTTCGTCTCGCTTGAAGAAAATCATATCGGCATTATCGTTGGCGATGTTTCTGGAAAGGGGATTACTGCTGCCTTCTATATGGCAGAGGTCAAGGGAATATTCCTCGCCCTCAGCAAACTATTCCGATCTCCTAAGGAACTTCTGCTTCGTACGAACCAAGCATTGCGCGAAAGCATCGATCGAAAAGCGTTCATCAGTGTGGTCTATGCGACCCTCGATGCCACAAGCGGCAAGTTGACGATGGCGAGGGCAGGTCACTGTCCGGCAATTCTTTCGACCGCCAATGGGACGGAACTTATTCGGCCAAACGGTCTCGGGCTCGGCCTTGCCGATGATCCAGTATTTGACCGAAGTACGGAGGAACGATCGTATATGCTTCAACCGGGCGACGTGTGCGTGTTCTACACTGACGGCATTACCGAGGCACGGAACGTATCGGGGGATGAATACGGATACGAACGTCTGTTGTCGTTCGTTGAGGAATCGAAGAATATGAGTGCAGAATTGATAAAAACTTCTATCTTACAATCCGTCAAACGCTTCACGACGGAAGAAGAGTACCGCGACGACATGACGCTTGTCGTCCTCAAGTGGAAAGGCTCACGCGCGTGAACTGCCAGGAACAGCAATCAGAAGGAGTTAACCACCATGAATGAATTCAAAGTTCTACAACGCGAAAACGATGGCGTTCACGTCATCGACTTAAAAGGGTATCTGGACGCTCACACCGCTCCGGATCTGGAGAACACGTTTCAAAAACTTCTTGGCGA
>Ga0315281_10008644_pt1 | contig 14223 bp, 13 predicted proteins | sample YL17G07_0_MG_FD_204540 | JGI IMG/M metagenome (GOLD analysis project Ga0315281, IMG submission 204540) | Sediment microbial communities from Yellowstone Lake, YNP, Wyoming, USA - YL17G07_0 | ecosystem: Environmental > Aquatic > Freshwater > Lake > Sediment | place: USA: Wyoming | collected...
GACCTCTTCAATCAACTGTGGGTCGCGAAGCTGGGACCCGCTACGAAGACGCAAGGCACGCGATGGGATCATTGTTCGCTCAACCCCAAATATACAGCAGACGGGAATCTCTTTGGCTCCAATCAGACCGTTGTCGAGCAGGCTTGGGATCGCTACCTGCAGGCCGTAAACCCCTTTGTCATTCAGTCGACGATGCTTACCGACGTCCTGCTGCCGACCGAAGACGTCGTGGATTGCACCATTGGCCCCTAATGCTCACTCGCCCCCTCTATCGGCACACAGGACTTCTCTTCGGCGTTGTTACCGTGGCCTGCATCGCTCTTTTTCTGACCCTTCAAAAGGGTATTTTTCTCAAAGGCACCGACGCCTATTACTATGCCTTACAAGTCGATTGGTGGTCTCGAACCGGCCACGTCAGAATTCCGGACAGTTCCTGGATCTTTCCTTTGCTGGGAGGGATTCAAAGACTTGGCTTGACGACGGAAGCCGTCCTGAGAGGTTTTCTCTGCGCCTCCCTCTTCCTCGCGGCCGTCGTCTTATTTTGGTCGGCAAAAAAAGCCTCTCTCCTTCGTCGAACGGCTTCGGCGCTCTGGATAGCCTTTTCCCCCGTCCTGCTGTTCACGGCCATCGAGTTTCCCAAGATGTTCGTCGTCATGGCCCTCATCCCGCTTTGGGAAGTAAGCAGCAATCGCCGGCGCATGCTGATCTCGGCGGCCGCCATGGCGCTCGCTTTTTGGGTGCATCGCTCGTCCCTGGCCTTCATCGGTTGCTTCGCGCTCGGTGCTTGGCTGGATCGAAGGCTCAAAAATCACACCTGGATGTGGAGTGGACTCGTTTTACTGGCAGCGCTCACATTCGCCTTAGGCGACCGTTCGCTTCTAATGGATGTGCAGCGCCTCCTGCCCGCGGTTCATCTTTCCAGGCCCGGTCTCTTCTCGCTGATTTCTCGGGAATCCCTCCCGATCTCTCTCAAGGCCGAACTGACGTTCTTCGCCGCGGCCTTCGTTTACTTCCTTCTTCAAAAGGCCTTCCGGCCGGAATCTTCGGTCCCGTTTCGCTATCTCCTGGCTGGACTGACGGCCTTTCTTCCCTTCGGCTCCGACGATGTCTTCTCGGTGGGCGAACGCTTCGCCCTGTTTCTTCCGCTGCTGACCCTTCTCATTTGGTGCCGTGAAGATGCGTCTCAAGAGTCGGCGGCCGGGGGCCCCCCAGCGGCCTTTTACTTTCTTCTCTTAGCGGGCGTCTTCGGCGCTCTTGCGCCGCAAATTCGGCTCGACCTCGCGCATCCGTCCGCCCTCGATCCCGATTATCCGGAAATCGGGCATGTGGCCCAGTCTCTATCACAAATGGAAATCCCCATGCTGATCGCGCACAAGGATGTCGCCTTCTATTACAAATTTGCGGCTCATCGCGAGTCCTTCCCTTATGAACCGGAAGATCACTGGGACAAGAAACGCATCTGGAGATTGGTCTATCGCATGCGCCCCGATGAAGTTTGGCCTTACTTGTCGCCCGAATGCCGCAACAGCCTGGTGCGTGAATGGAAGGACTACCTATTGATCGGAGAAGCCTGTTGGTATGAGGCCAGACAAAAGATCGGCTTCGAGGAAGACTCGGATCTTTATGAACGGGCGTGGAATCCGGTCTGGAATCCTTCCCAAAAAAGACCCGCCTTTTTGTATCCGAAGCACCGAGGAGACCAACCGGAAGAATTCCCGGCCCTCCCGCCAAAACTTTAACCGGCGCCGCTAGTAACTCGGCGGCGTCCCGCCAAAGTCGTGGGCGAGATTTTCAAAACGCGTGAACTGCGGGAGGAAGGCGACCCGAACTTCTCCAACGGGCCCGTTTCTCTGCTTGCTGATCAAAACCTCGCAGATGCCCTTGTTGACCGTGTCCCGATCATAAACTTCTTCGCGGAAAAGAAATAGGATCACGTCCGCGTCCTGCTCGATGGCTCCCGACTCGCGGAGATCCGCCAAGATGGGTTTTGGCGGTTTTCGGTTCTCCACCATCCGGTTGAGCTGCGAGAGGGCCACGATCGGAATATTCAATTCTTTCGCCAAAGCCTTGAGCGACCGCGAGATTTCCGAAATTTCGCGTTCGCGGCTCTCCATCGAATTGATGCCGCGCATGAGTTGCAGGTAGTCGACGACGATCAACCCCAACCCGTGCTCTTTTTGAAGCCGCCGTGCCTTCGCGCGCATTTCCAAGATATTCATCGCCGGCGTGTCGTCGACGAAGATGGGGGCTTCCGAGAGATCGCCGCAGGCCTGCGTCAGCCGGGGCCAATCCGATTCCGTCAAGAATCCGCCGCGGATCTTGGACGAATCGATCCGGGCCTCCATGCAGAGCATCCGCTGGGCCAGCTGCTCCTTCGACATTTCGAGTGAAAAGATCGCGCTCGGGATCTTCCGTTGCAACGCCGCGTGGGCAATGATGTTCAATGCGAAGGCGGTCTTCCCCATGCTGGGACGGCCGGCAATAATGATCAGATCGGAGGGCTGCAAACCGGCGGTCATCCGGTCCAGATCGATGAAACCGCTCGGAACGCCGGTCACCATGTCCTTGTTCTCGGCCATGAACTCGATCGTTTTGAAACTCTGTTTCACGATATCCTTCATCGCGAAGAAGGACTGCTTGATCCGCTTTTGCGCGATGTCGAAAACGATCTTCTCCGCCTGATCGAGGAAATGATCCACGTCCTCGGCGGCCTCATAGCCTCGCGTCACGATCTCGGTCGCTCCCTGGATGAGTCGCCGGAGAATCGCCTTCTGACGGATTATTTTTGCATAAGTTGTGCTGTTGGCGGAGGTCGGGATGGCGTCGACCAACATGGAGAGATACGACGTGCCGCCGACGTCCTCGAGTTCGTTCTTGGACTTGAGCTGATTGGAGAGCGTGATGAGATCGATCGGCTCGCTTTTCCCGGAGAGATCCAGCATCGCGCGAAAGAGCTTGCGATGGGATTCCCGGTAAAAATCTTCCACCTCGACGAATTCGACGACGCGGTTGATCGCATCGTTGTCGAGCATGATCCCGCCCAACACGGCCTGCTCGGAATCGAGGCTCTGAGGCGGAAGACGGCTGGTGATGGATTCGAGCTTCGACGCTTCTTGCATAAACCAGACCTCACCCGGCCTCCGGCCACCCTCTCCTTAGTAAGGAGAGGGATGGGGAGAGGTCATTTTTTCACAACGATAATCTTCAAGGGGACCACCACGTCATGATGAAGATGAATTTCCACGGTGTGCTCGCCGACCACGCGAATCGCTTCCTTGATACGGATCAATCGCTTGTCGATCTTGAAACCATTGGCCTCAAGCTGTTGTGCAATGTCGCGCGTAGAAACAGTACCGAAAATCTTGTCTTCCTCGCCCGCCTGCTTTTCCAAAGTGACGGCGAGGGACGTGATTTTCTGACCCAGGGCCTCCGACTCCGCCCTCATCTTTTGGCGCTTGGCCTCGATGGCTTGCTTCTCCTGCTCCAATCGCTTGAGACTGGCGGGATCAGCGACGATGGCCTTTTTGCGGGGGAGCAAAAAATTCCGTCCGAACCCCTCCGAAACCATCACCACCTCGCCGGCCTTGCCCAAGGACGGAACGTCTTCTCTTAGAATCACCTGCATAAGAACCTCCTGTCTCTACCTTCACGAACCTGTCGCGGGAAGCGACCAAAAAACGTTCTAAGCTACCTTTTTAAGCTTTCTAAAATCAAACCAAAAATCAAATAAACCGATCGCCAAGATCAGGACTCCGACCACTTGAATAAAGAGAAAAATCGCCATGTAAGCGGCCAATCGCGTCCAGGTCGAAAGTTTTTTCCGGAAGAAATACGAAACGATCGCCAGTCCCTGGCAGAAATAGACAGCCCCCAGGACGATCAAGCCGTTAATCAGCCCTATTTCTAAAAAATCCTTCCGAACGACGTAAATATTGAAGAAATAGAGGCCGCCGCCGGCGATCGGGGCCCAAATCCATCGCTCGCCCAGTCTCCAGAGATTGAACTCATCCCACTTCGGAAACGGCCGGCTCTCAACCAACCATCGCCTCACGAACAAGAGGTTCACGCTCAAGACCAACATCGTGAACACCACCCACAGGGACGGGAAGATCCCCAGAAAACCTTGGACTAAATCCGGCGTGTACTCCTTCAGATACGCCAGTTCTTCCGCGGACATCCCTCCGCCGGACTGAGAAGACGTCTGCAGATCCACCACCTTTTGGAGAATGACCTGAAAGGCCTCGCCGAGGTCATGCGATAAGTGCGTCCCCGTCAGGACGGAGAGGAGAAAATACCCGGCGACCGTGGGTATCAAGATCGCAAGCATCATCCCTGCAAAGCCGACTTCCCGATTGAACCCTTTCAACGCGCCCGATCCGAGGGCGACGACCCAGGAGATCCAGAGATAATACGAGAGATAAAGAATCGAGAGCCCCATCACGACCTTGAGAGGCAAGGCCGGGTAAAAGGCCATCATCGGGAGAAACGTAAAAGGCTCGGCTGGTTTGCGGTACAGAAAAACCAACAGCACGAGCGACAGGACTGTCGCCGCCAAGGACACCCACCAACCCTTTTTAAAGAAGGTGAGCAGATAAGGCAGCGGCGTGAAAATGACGAAAAAGCCCGTCACATACAGGACGAGCGACAGTCCCGTAGTCGCCAAAATCGGGAACACTAATGAGATCATCGGATCACATCACATCGGTCAGATTGAAGCCGGTCCGCCGAGACTGGGTTAGACCTGGTAAATCGTCGTGAAGGGCAAAAGGGCCAAAATACGCGCCCTTTTAACGGACTCCTGGATCCGGCGCTGATGAAAAGCGCAATTTCCCGTCACGCGGCGCGGAATGATCTTTCCTCGCTCAGTAACGAAAGTCCCCAGGAGCTTCGGCTCCTTGTAGTCAATGAAGATCTGAAAATCGGCGCAGAAACGGCAGATTTTCTTCTTGTTGCTTCGCCTCATCGGTCCCGCGCTGCCGGACGATTGAGAGGAATAGTTAGTGCTCATTGGACGACCTCCTGCGGCTGGGGCTGCGGCTGGGGCTGGGCAACGACCGGATGGGCCGCAGGCCGAACCGTCAGGAAGCGGACGACGTCTTCCGACAGTCTCAAGTGCCTCTCGAGCTCTTCCACGGTCTGACCCGTGCCTTCGTAGTTCAGTTGAATGTAATGACCCTTCGTGTGTTTCGCGATCCGATACGCCAAGGGCCTCTTGCCCATGTCCTTGGACGATTCGATCTTGCCTCCGAAGCGGGCCACCACTTCGGCGACCTTGTCCTGGATCTTTTTTTCCACGTCCTCTGCGAGATCCGCCCGGATAATATAGACGGTCTCGTACGCTCTTGTCTTCTGACTCATTACTACCTCCTAAAATTAATCTTTAGAAATCCAACTATCCAATTCACGTACCGCTTCATTCAGCATGACTCGTTTAACTTCGCCCTCATCACGCCCGAACGGTGCTAATACATACCCTTCAACTTCTTCTTTTCTCGCCGGTTTCCCGATTCCGATCCGGATCCGGTTAAACTCCTTGGTACCGATCATCTCGGTGATCGATCCAACCCCGCGATGTCCGGCGGCCCCGGCGTTGAAATCCACCTTCACGCGTCCCAGGGCCAAATCGAGGTCGTCATGAACAACCACGAAATCCTTAGGCGAAATCCGGTAAAACGCTATCGCCTCACGAACGGCCTCCCCCGACCGGTTCATGTACGTCTGAGGGAGCAAAAACAGGACCTCGCGGCCCTTGTAATTTTCCTTCACCGAAAGGGACGAAAAGGCCTTTTTGGTGAACCGGATACCGGCTGCGCCCGTCAACGCCTGCACAACTTCAAAGCCAATATTGTGCCGGGTCCCTTCGTATTTCGCACCCGGATTTCCTAATCCAACAACGAGCTTCACCTGGAACCTTACTTCTTCTCAGCCTTCTCGGGCTTCGCATCCGTCTTGCCCTCGGCCTTTTTGGCGTCTCCGCCTGCAGCGCCCTCGGCGGCCGCAGGAGCGGCAGCGCCCTCGGCGACGACGCCCTCGGCGACGACGGGAGCGGCGACAACCTCTTCACGCGGAGCCACGATCGACACAACGGTCCAATCGCCACCCTGTGCCGGTTCGATCCCTGCCGGCCACGTCAGATCCCTCACATGCAAGCTGTGACCGATATCGACATTCGTAATATCCACTTCGATCTTGTCCGGAATGTTGTTGGGAAGACATTTCACTTCCAGCTCACGGCGAGACAGCTCCACAAGCCCGCCCTTCTCCTGTCCGATCGCCTTGCCCGTGAGCTGCACCGGAATCTTGACCGCAATCTTTTCCTTCATGTTGATCTTAAGAAGATCCACGTGGGTGATGGTGCGCTGAATGGCGTCCAATTGGTAATCCTTCAAGAGGACAACGACGGGCGCGACGCCCGGCTTACCCTTCAGTTCCAAATCGATCAAGGCGTTGGTTCCGGAGGCGCCTTTCAAAAGATTCGTGAGTATTTTGGCGTTGACCGAAAGCGCCAGGGGCGCTTCTCCCAGTCCGTAGAGGATAGCCGGAATCGCTCCCTCCTTGCGCAGGCGACGATTGGCCCCTTTTTTACCCGCCTCTCGTGCATCCGCCGTGATTTTAATTCGTTCCATATCGTCTCTCCATCTTCCCTTTCGGAATTGTCCCTACACAAACAAGGATGAAACGGACTCACCCGTGTGAATCCGACGCATCGCCTCTCCTAACAGTTTCGCAACCGATAAAACCTTGATCTTGGGGCACTGAACGAGCTTCTCGCCCAGAGGAATCGTATCCGACACGACCATCGATGCGATCGGTGACTCGTTGATTCTCCGGATCGCCGGCCCCGAGAGGACGGCGTGAGTCGAGATCGCCATCACCGACTTGGCCTTGTTATCCATGATCGCCCTCGCCGCTTGCGCTAGGGTGCCGGCCGTATCCACGATGTCGTCCACAATGATGACGTTCTTGCCGCTCACGTCACCGATCAAATTCATGACCTCCGACTGGTTGGGGCCCGTGCGCCGCTTGTCGATGACGGCGAGATCCACATTGAGCCGCTTGGCGTAGGCGCGCGCGCGCTCCGTTCCGCCCGCATCGGGCGTCACGATGATCAAATCGTCCGGCGATTTCTGTTCCTTCATCAACCAATCCATAAAAATGGGCGTCGCAAAGAGATGGTCGACGGGGATGTTGAAGAAACCCTGGATCTGTCCCGCGTGGAGGTCCACCGCCAGGACGCGATGAGCCCCCGCCGCCGTCAAGAGATCGGCGACGAGTTTTGATGTGATCGGCGTGCGCGGCTGAACCTTCCGGTCCTGACGGGCATAACCATAATAGGGAATAACGGCCGTAATACGATCCGCCGAAGCCCGCTTGAGCGTATCGATGATGACCAACAACTCCATGATGTTTTCATTGACGGGCGCGCACGTCGGCTGAATCACGAAAACGTCCATCCCGCGGACGTTTTCCTCAACCTCGACGAAAACCTCGCCATCCGCAAAACGCCGGATGGTCGACTTGCAAAGAGGCACCCCGATGCTCTCGGCGATCTTCTTGGAAAGCTCGGGATTGGCCGTCCCTGAAAAGACCTTCATTTGTTGGTACATGGACATAGAAATTCCTCAAAACAATGCTCGGGGGCGTGGAATCGAACCACGATTCAGGGCTTCAAAGACCCTTGTCCTGCCGTTAGACGACCCCCGATCAGAATCAAGCGGAGATACCGCTCTCCCCTTGATAATCCCCATCTGAAGATCGCGAGTTCATCGCTCGCTTCAGAAGGAAACCTTCTTCCGCTCGCTATGGCTCAGGCCGACAAATTTTCACACGCGCAAACCCACCACTGAGGATTTTTGGCTTTCAAATCCTCAGCGGCTTTATTTCTTTTTTCAGAGTCGGAATAGAGACCGAAGACGGTCGATCCGCTCCCGGACATAAGGGCCGCGTCTGCCCCCAAGGCGCCGAGTCTCTCTTTGATCTCGGCCACCACAGGATAGTGGGGCAGCACGACCGATTCCAGATCGTTGGTCACATACTGTAAAAGATCTTCAAACGACGAAAAAGCGTGTGGTAAGCTAGCAGCGCCCTTTGGACCTGTCAACTCTTCAAGTTTGAGGTTTTGCCTGAAACTCGAATAGACCCACGAGGTCGCGATAGAAACGCCCGGATTCGCTAGAAGGACCGAAAGAGGCGGCAGGGAGGAGATGGGCGTCACCTTCTCGCCGATCCCCTCCACCCACTTCGGTCCATCCTTTAGAAAAAAGGGCACATCGGCCCCGATCTTGAAGGCGATCTCGGAATAGAGGTCCTTCGGCATCCCCCTCCCCGTCATCCTTTCTACAATTCTCATGACGGCCGCCGCGTCGCTCGAACCGCCGCCTAAGCCCGCTCCCATCGGAATCTTCTTCTCAAGATGAACCTTCAGCCCCCCTCCATATCCCAGCGCCGCGGCGGCGAAGCGAAAGGCCTTCTCCACCAAGGACCCCGGACCCATCGGGACGTCCCGATGATCGCAGCTCCCTTCCCAACCCCCGGCCGGCGTTTCATAAGACAGTTCATCCCCGACGGAGAGCGGCACGAACAGGCTCAAGAGGTTGTGGTAACCATCCGGCCTCTCGCCCGTAATGCGCAAACCCAGGTTGATCTTGGCGGGCGCGAAGAGCTTTTCCACTTTCACATTGCTTTTCAGAGCCGAAGTCTTCATAGGTTTGCGTATGGCCGAGGTCTCCGAGAAAGTCAAAATTTCCGAAAAGAAGCGCGGCAAACTGGTCACCCTGTCCTCGCTCTCCGAAGGCACGACCTTGAGTTTTGATGGAAGCGAGATCTTCTACCGCTCCTTCGGACGCGGCGACCCGGCCATCGTCTGTTGCAACGGCCTCGGCGTGGGTACGTTTTTCTGGGTCTATCTCGAGCGGATGTTCCGGAGCATGCACCAGGTCGTCACGTGGGACTATCGCGGCCACGGCAAGTCCGAACTCAAAAAAAATCCCAAAAACTACAGTCTCGCGGCCCTGGTGAAGGACCTCAAGGCCGTCCTCGACAAAACAAAGCTCGACCGTCCCGTTCTCGTAGGACACAGCCTGGGCGTCCAAGTACGTTTGGAGTTTTACCGCCGCTGGCCGGAGCGCGTGGGCGGCATGATCCTCTGCTTCGGCACCTACGGCCGTCCCATGGACAACTTCTACAACACCCGGCTCTCCCGTTATCTCTATAAGGTCCTCTACGAAGTCTCGATGGCCTTCCCGAGGGAAAGCAATTTGATCGGACGCTTTATACTCAAGAATCCCCTCTCGTTTTTCCTGGGCGGCGTCCTCAAGGTCATGCACACGGGAATGGTCAACAAGAAAGACACGGACCGTTATATTGATCATATCTTGTCGGTCGATCCGATTTTCTTTCAAACTCTCTTGAAGAGCGCTCAGGACAACTCCGCCGAAGACGTCTTGCGCACGATTAAGGTGCCGACCCTGATCATTTCAGGCGAGCTGGATCAATTCACGCCCGTCTGGCTCTCCAAAAAAATGCACCGTCTGATTCCCGAATCCGAGCTCTTCATCATGCACAAGGCCACGCACGCGGGGCTCGTGGAACAACCGGACCTCATCAACCTTCGCATTGAAAAATTCGTCCAGGAAAGAATCCATCCGTTTCTGAAACACCTCCGAAAGGCCCAAAAGTCCGGCGTTAAATTCATCGCGCCGACGAGGCCGTCCCGCAAAAATATCAAGCTGCGCCTTGTCTCCCAAGGGCGATAGGCCAACTGGTCAACTGTCTCATTATCTGCTCATTATCTGCTCATTATCTGCTCATTATCTGCTCATTATCTGAAGGTGAATTAGGATTTTACGAACGTCAAGACTCCCTGTTCCGTGCAATCGACCTTCACGTGGTCGCCCTCATGGAACTCCCCCCCGAGGATCTTCATCGACAGTGGGTCTTGGAGGCTCTTCTGGATCGTCCTCTTGAGGGGCCGCGCCCCGTAGACGGGATCGTAGCCGTGCTTGGCGAGAAAATGTTTGGCCTTTACCGTAAGCGTGAGCTGCATCTTACGCTCCGCCAGGAGCTTTTGGAGATGAGCGATCTGGATCTCGACGATCTTTTCGATCTCCTTCTCGGTCAAGGCATGGAAGATGATGATGTCGTCGACGCGATTCAAAAACTCCGGCCGGAAATGGCCTCTCAAAGCGTCCATCACGCGGCGCTCCATTTCCTGGTCGTCTTTTCCCGACAACTCGCCGATCGCCTGGCTCCCGATATTGCTCGTCATAACGATGACGGTGTTCTTAAAGTCGACGACGCGCCCTTGACCGTCGGTCAATCGCCCGTCGTCCAAGACCTGCAACAAGACATTGAATACATCGTGATGGGCCTTCTCGATCTCGTCGAAAAGGATGACCGAGTAGGGACGGCGGCGCACCGCTTCCGTCAGCTGCCCGCCCTCTTCGTAACCCACATAGCCCGGAGGCGCTCCGATCAGGCGCGAAACGGAGTGTTTTTCCATGTATTCCGACATGTCGATCCGGATCATCGCCTGCTCGTCATCGAAGAGAAATTCGGCAAGCGCCCGCGCCGTCTCGGTCTTGCCCACGCCCGTCGGCCCCATGAAAATAAACGACCCGATCGGACGGTTCGGGTCGGAAAGCCCGGCCCGCGAGCGGCGAACCGCGTTGGAGACTTTTTTCAAGACCTCGTCTTGTCCAATCACGCGCTCGCAGAGACGCTGCTCCATGTGAATGAGCTTGTGTACCTCACCTTCCATCATTTTGGTGACCGGGATGCCCGTCCACTTGGCCACGACTTCTGCGATATCCTCGGCCTCGACCTCTTCCTTGAGCATCTTCAGGTCTTTCTGGAGTTTCGCGAGCGTGCCGTTCTCTTTTTCGAGTTCCTTTTGCAGTTCGTGCAACCGACCGTATTTAAGCTCGGCCGCCCTCCCCAGATCGCCGTGGCGCTCGGCCTGATCCGTTTCCGACTTGGTGGACTCGATCTTTTCCTTCACTTCCCTAATCTTCCCGATCGCCGCCTTTTCTTTCTGCCAGTGGGCCTTGAGCGTGGCCGACTCCTCTTTGAGAGAGGAGAGTTCCTTTTCGATCTTGCCCAAACGGTCCTGGGACGCCTTGTCGACTTCCTTCTTCAAGGCCTGCTTCTCGACTTCCAGCTGCAAGATTCTTCGCTCGACCTGATCGATCTCGGTCGGTAGACTGTCGATCTCGATTCGAAGCTTGGAGGCCGCCTCGTCCACCAGATCAATCGCCTTGTCGGGCAAAAAACGGTCCGAAATGTACCGATGAGACAGGGTCGCCGCCGCCACCAGCGCGGCGTCTTGAATCCTGACGCCGTGGTGAACCTCATAGCGCTCTTTCAAACCGCGCAGAATGGCGATGGTATCTTCAACGTTCGGCTCGCCGACAACCACGGGCTGAAACCGGCGTTCCAAGGCGGGGTCCTTTTCGACGTGCTTGCGGTATTCATCGAGCGTCGTCGCTCCAATGCAGCGAAGCTCGCCGCGCGCCAGAGCCGGCTTCAGCATGTTGGCGGCATCGACGGCTCCCTCGGCGGCGCCGGCCCCCACGAGCGTGTGCAATTCGTCGATGAAGAGAATGACCTCGCCGTTGGACTCGGTCACCTCCTTCAAAACCGCCTTCAAACGATCCTCGAACTCGCCCCGGTATTTCGAACCCGCCACCATCGCCCCCAGATCGAGAGCGACGAGCCTCTTGTCCTTCAAACTCTCGGGGACATCGCCGTGGGCTATCCTCTGGGCGAGCCCTTCGACAATGGCCGTCTTGCCGACGCCCGGCTCTCCGATCAAGACGGGATTGTTCTTTGTTCGCCGCGACAAGACCTGCATCACGCGCCGGACCTCTTCATCCCGTCCGATGACCGGGTCCACCTTGCCGCGACGGGCCTGTTCGGTCAGATCGCGCCCGTAGCGCGCAAGGGCTTGATAGCGGGACTCGGGATTCTGGTCGGTGACGCGATGAGTGCCGCGCGCCTGCTGAAGCGCCTTCAACAGAGCTTCTTTCGAGACTCCCATTTCGCGCACGAGTTGAGACGCCGGCGATTCCGGAACTTCGATGAGTCCCAAGAGCAGATGTTCGGTGCTGATGTAATCGTCTTTGAGTTTTTCGGCCTCGATGCGGGCCTGATCGAAGACCTGTTTCAAGCGAAAGGAAACATAAACGCTTCCTTGAAGCGGGGTGACTTTGGGGATTTTGTTGAGTTCCGCTTCGAGACGCTGAGAGAGGAGTCCGACGTCCGCCTCCAGCTTTTGCAGAAGCGGGCGAATGAGTCCTTCTTTTTGTTCCAGAAGGGCCGTCAGGAGATGCTCGGGCTCGACCTGCTGGTTGCCGCGGGTCTCGGCAACGCGCTGAGCCTCCAGGACGGCCTCTTGAGCTTTGATCGTCAGCTGATCTAGGCGCATGAGGCTACAGTATAATCACGATCTCACGAATGTCGAGCGGTGTCGATTTCTCGAAAACTATTTTGTAAACGCCAAATAAAGCGTCGCGTTTTCCCGCTTCAAGAGCAAGCGGACGACCTGGCCTTTTTGAATCTTTTTCGATGCCGCAAGATACTCGGCGACGTTGGTCATTTTCGCTCCGTTGATTTGCAGCAAAATATCACCGCGCTGGACGCCCGCCATCTCAGCAGGGCCGCCCGCTTCCACGTTCACGATGGCGACGCCTCCGTCCGCCTTGTTGAGCCCCATCTCGGTCATTTCCTCGGGCGTTAGGTCGCGACAGGTCAAACCCAGCTCGGCCGAAGGGGTCTTTGCGGACTCCTCGGCGACCTTTTCGCCCTTCTCCATCTCGCCCAAGGTGACTTGAAGAGTGACTTGCTTGCCGTCGCGCAAGGCCGTCATCGACACAACCTTGCCCACGGGCTCGCGCGCCACCAGGGTCGGAAGCTCATGGGACTCCGCAATGGGCTTACCGTCATAGGAGCGGATTACATCGCCGCTTTTCAAGCCGCCCTTCTCCGCGGGACTGTTCGGGAAAACGTTCGAGATCAGAGCGCCCTTTTCGTCCGGCAGATTGAACGACTTGGCCAATTCCGGCGTGATGTCCTGAATCCCGACCCCCAACCAGGCTCGGGTCACTTTGCCCTTGCTGATGAGTTGAGGGATCAGATCCTTGGCCATGTTGATGGGAATGGCAAAACCGATTCCCTGCCCCGCCGCCACGATGGCCGTATTCACCCCGATCACCTCTCCCTGAAGATTGAACAGAGGCCCTCCCGAATTGCCCGGATTGATCGAGGCATCCGTCTGAATGAAATCGTCGTAGGGCCCCGCTCCGATCACGCGCCCCTTGGCCGAGATAATCCCGGCGGTCACCGTGTGATCGAGGCCGAACGGGTTGCCGACCGCCATGACCCAATCCCCGACGCGCATTTTTTCCGAATCCCCGAGACTGATCGACGGGAGGTTGGTCCCCGAAATCTTGATCACGGCGAGATCGGTCTTGGGGTCGCTTCCCACGATCTTCGCGTCGTATTTTTGTTTGCCGTCCACAAGGACTTGAATCTCGTCGGCCTCCTCGATCACGTGATTGTTGGTGATGATATAGCCGTCCCCGTTGATGATGAATCCGGAGCCGAGACTCTTCTGGGGACGCTCGATCACGCCGGGCCCGTCAAAGAAGTGCTCGAAAAAGTCGTCGAAGAACGGATCGCGAGGCATATTGTTATTGCGGCGAAAAGGAGACGGGCGCCGCTTGGCGTTCTTGGTCGTACTGATATTGACGACGGCCGGGCTCACCTTGGCGGCTAGGTCGGAAAAAGCCGGGAGCCCCCCGAAGAAGCCGGCCGGTTGAACCGGAGCCGTCGGTGTGGTTACGGCCGACGGAGACGCGGGCGGCACCTCCCCTTCCTTATAAGAATTGATCGCGGTGGCGGGCTTCGTCCAGTCCATGCGGGCAGTCAAAACAATCCCGATCACGACCCCCATGAGGCCGACGCCGACGACACCCATCAAAAGAGAACGTTTCCGCATGCTTAGCTCCTTTTTTCGATCCCCATCGAATTAAAATAATTTACAGCCAAGTCGTCCACTTAGAATACAAGTCGACTTGCAGTACTACGAGTCGGCTAGGGAAAGCCCCACCGGGCTGTAGATTAAATGGCCGACTCGTTAGTAATGATTCTAAGGGGATAACTGCGATGGATGATAATCATCCATGGTCGTATGTCAAGACACCCAGAGCGTACGGAGAAAGGTTT
>Ga0315281_10008646_pt1 | contig 14221 bp, 17 predicted proteins | sample YL17G07_0_MG_FD_204540 | JGI IMG/M metagenome (GOLD analysis project Ga0315281, IMG submission 204540) | Sediment microbial communities from Yellowstone Lake, YNP, Wyoming, USA - YL17G07_0 | ecosystem: Environmental > Aquatic > Freshwater > Lake > Sediment | place: USA: Wyoming | collected...
ATCGTCGCCAGGGTGGGGGATTGACCGCGAAGCCGGCCCGCCCGTCTGCGAGCCCGCGCCGCGCCGACTACGCGCCGGACGGCGCGGAGCGCCCGGGCGAGTATCCGTACACGCGCGGGCTCAGCGCCGAGCCGGGGCCCTGGATCATGGGCCAGTACGGCGGCTTCGGCACGCCCGCGGAGACGAATGCGCGCTTCCGGGCGCTGCTCGCGGCGGGGACGACGGGCTTCTCGGTCGCGCTCGACCTGCCGACCCAGATGGGCCTCGACTCCGACGACCCGCTCGCCGCGGGCGAGGTCGGCCGCGTCGGGGTGGCGCTCGACAGCCTCGCCGACGTCGAGACGCTGATGGAGGGAATCCCGCTCGAGTCGATCACGCAGGTGCGCACGACCGCGAACTCGATCGGCTACGTCTGGGCGGCCTGGTTCGTCGCGCTCGCCGAGCAGCGGGGCGTCGACCCGGGGCAGTTCGGGATCTTCATCCAGAACGACGTCCTCAAGGAGTTCGTCGCGCGCGGCACGCAGATCTTCGCGCCCGGGCCGTCGCTGAAGCTGAGCACGGACGTGGTCGAGTACACGGCGCGCAACGTCCCGCACTGGGTGCCGCTCGCGATCTCCGGCTACCACATCCGCGAGGCCGGCGCCGACGCGGTGCAGGAGATCGCGTTCACCTTCGCGAACGCGATCGCCTACCTCGACGCGGCCCTCGAGCGCGGGCTCGCGATCGACGACGTGGCGCCGGGGCTGTACGCGTTCCTCTCGCTCGGGATCGACCTCCTCGAGGAGGTCGCGAAGCTGCGGGCGACGCGGCGGGTGTGGGCCCGCCTGCTGCGGGACCGCTACGGCGCGCGCGACCCGCGCTCGCAGCAGCTCCGCATCTTCGCCTTCACCGCGGGCTCGAGCCTGACGGCGCAGCAGCCGATGAACAACGTCGTCCGGGCCTCGCTCGAGGCGCTCGTCGGCGCGCTCGCCGGCGTGCAGACGATGCACGTCTGCGCCTACGACGAGGCGGTCGGCGTCCCAACCGCCCAGGCTGCGACGCTCGCGCTGCGCACGCAGCAGGTGATCGCGAGCGAGACGGGCCTCGCGGACACGGTCGACCCGCTCGGCGGCAGCTACGCGGTCGAGGCGCTCACCGACGAGCTCGACGAGCGGATCACCGCGCTGCTGGACGAGATCGCCGCGCGCGGCGGGGCGCTCGCCTGCATCGAGTCCGGCTGGTTCCAGGAGGAGATCGCGCAGTCGGCGTACGCCCAGACGCTCGCGGTGGAGTCGGGTGAGCGCGTGGTGATCGGCGTCAACCGCCACCGCTCCGATCCCGAGCCGATCGACGTGTTCCGCATCGACCCGGCCGCCGAGGCCGCCCAGACGGCGTCGCTGCGGGCGGTGCGCGAGCGGCGCGACGGCGCCGCGGTGGCGCGGACGCTCGAGCGGCTCGAAGCGGCGGCCGCGGCGGGCGAGAACGTGCTGCCCGCCTGCGTCGATACGGTGAAGGCGTACGCCACTGTCGGCGAGATCGTCGGCGTGCTCCGCACCGTTCACGGCGGCTGGCGCGCCGCCGCCGCCCGCTGATGCCCGGCCCCCGTCAACACGCGATCGCGGAAGGAGCACCGATGCAGCAAGGAGCAACCCCCCTCGCCGCGCGCCCTGCCGAGAGCTTCACGTTCGAGGACATCCTGTACGAGAAGCGGGACTGGGTCGCGACCGTGACGATCAACCGGCCCGAGGCGTACAACTGCTACACGGCCGCGACGCTCGCGGAGCTGCGCGACGCCTTCAAGGACGCGTCGCTCGACGACGGCGTCGCCGTGCTCGTCCTGACCGGCGCGGGCGACAAGGCGTTCTGCACCGGCGGCGACGTGAAGGAGTACGCCGGCGAGTTCACGCAGCGGCCGCGCGACTACTGGAAGTACATGGGCCTGTTCGGCGAGTGCCACGACGCCCTGCGCAACCTCGGCAAGCCGTCGGTCGCCCGCCTCAACGGGATCGTCGCGGGCGGGGGCAACGAGTTCAACCTCGCCTGCGACCTCGCCGTCGCGGCCGACGACGTGACGATCCGCCAGGTCGGCACGCGCGTCGGCAGCGTCGCCGCGGGCGGCGCGACCCAGTGGCTCCCGATCACGATCGGCGACCGCCGCGCGCGCGAGATGCTGCTCCTCTGCGAGCCGGTCACGGCCGCCCAGGCGCTCGAGTGGGGCCTCGTCAACCGCGTCGTGCCGCGTGCGGAGCTCGACGCGTGCGTCGACGATCTCTGCCAGAAGCTGATCGACAAGTTCCCCGAGTGCACGCGCTACACGCGCCAGCAGGTGAACTTCTGGAAGGACTTCGCCTGGAACATGACGATCGGGCACGCGCGCGAGTGGCTCGCCCTCCACTTCGCCAATCTCGAGCCGTGGGAGGGGATGACCGCGTTCGTCGAGAAGCGGCCGCCGGACTACCGCGGCGTGCGCGCGCTCGCCCGCGACGGGGGCTCCTCGGAGACGCTCTGGGGGCCGCCGGCGAAGACGTGCGCCGCGTGCGGCACGCAGGGCCTGCCGGCCGCGATGGGCTTCTGCGGCGTCTGCGGGCAGGAGCTGTAGCGCGCGGTGGCGACGCGCCTGCTGAGCCCCGAGGAGGCGGTCGCCGAGCTCGTGCCCGAGCACGGCGTCGTCGGCGTCGGCGGGATGCACGCGACCGCGGCGCCGATGGCGCTCGTGCGCGAGCTCGTGCGCAGGCGCGTGCCGGTCGGGCGGCTGGTCACGAGTCCGTCGGCGTCGCTCCAGGCCGACCTGCCGATCGGCGCGGGGCTCGTGGACGAGCTCGTCTCTCCGTACGTCGGCTTCGAGGACCTCGGGCTCGCGCCCTGCTTCCGGCGGGCGGCGGAGGAGGGCTCGCTGCGCATCGTCGAGTGCGACGAGGGCGGGCTGACCCACGCGCTGTACGCGGGCGCGGGCGGCATTCCGTTCGTGCCGCTGCCGCCGGGGATCGAGCGCACCGACATCCCCGCGGCGAGCCCCGGCCTCTACAAGGAGACGAAGGACCCGTTCACCGGCGAGACCTGCTGGGCGATCCAGGCGATCCGCCCCGACGTGGCGCTGATCGCCTGCCTCGAGGCGGACGAGCGCGGCAACGTCGCCTTCGGCCGCGTCCCGTTCACGGACCGCCTGCTCGCGCTCGCGGCGAGACGGGTCGTCGTGCAGGTCGAGCGCATCGTCTCCTCCGCGCAGATCGCGGCCCACGCGCCCGGCACGACCCTGCCCGCCTTCCTCGTCGCGGCCGTCGTCGTGGCGCCGGGCGGCTGCGCCCCCACGTCGTTCCCGGGCGAGTACGGCCGCGACGAGGCCGAGCTCACGGCGTACCTCGCCGCGGCGCGAACTCCCGAAGGATTCGAGGAGTACCTCAGAGCGGCGGCCGGATGAGCCCGGAGTACACACCCACCGAGCTGATGGCGATCGTGATGGCCCGGAGCTTCGGCGACGGAGAGGTCGTCGTGATGGGCGCCGTGCCGACGATCCCGCTCGCCGCCTGCCGGCTCGCGCGGGCGCTGCACGCGCCGGCGCTCTCCTACATCGTCGGCGGCAGCGGCACGGTCGATCCGGCGCCCGCGCGGCTCTCGACCCAGTCGTGCGGACCGGAGCTCGTGGGCGGCCCGTGCACGCTCCCGCTCCCCGAGGTCGTCCTGCTCGAAGGGCGGGGCGACGTGCTCGACGTCTTCTGCGCGGGCGGGCTCCAGATCGACGCGCGCGGCAACTGCAACCTCGTCTGCGTCGGCGACCGCGAGCACCCGAGGCTGCGCGGGCCGGGCAGCGTCGGGCTGCCGTTCCTGCCCGCCGTCGGGCGAACGCTCGTCTACACGCTCGCCCACAATCCGCGCACGTTCGTCGAGCAGGTCGATTTCGTCAGCGGCGCCGGCGACCGGGCTCAGCTCGTCGTGACGCCGCTCGCGACGATGGACTTCGACCCGCAGAGCCGGCGGATGCGCCTCGCCTCGACCCATCCGGGCGTGACCGTCGACGACGTGGTCGCCGCGACCGGCTTCGAGCTCGTGCTGCCCCCGTCGGTGCCGGAGACGCCGCCGCCGACCGGAGAGGAGCTGGCGGAGCTCCGCCGGCTGGACCCCGCCGGCAGCCTGCGCTGACGGGGCGCGCCGAGCTCCAGTGCCCGGCGCGCACCTCCTGAGACAGCTTTCGAACCCTCCGCCGTCTCTGAAAGACCTCTCCTTGCCCGAGTTGGCGGGGTGATTCATGTCCACTCGTCCCCGACTGCGAACTCGGTCTGTTGTCTACGAAGCTCACCTCTCCTGACCGCAAATCAACGCGCGCGTCTTCTTGACTTGACAGGAGTCGATTCTGTTTTGTAGCATCCCGCACCATCTGTTAGTGGCAGTTGTGACACCAGCTGCGTACGACGCAGCGAGGAGGCTCTGATGACGGAGGTTAGAACGACTCGCCGGGGATTCGTGCGAAGGACGGCCGGAGTGATCGGCGCCGCAGCAGGAAGTGGGGTTCTTGCGGGCCGGGTCCTTGCCGCTGGGAGCGACTCCGGACTCGTCGGTCCGTACCGAGGTGAGCTCGGCGACGGCACGGCGGTGTTCTCCGGGGTCGTCGAAGAAGTCGGCCAATCGGGCTTCACGCTGCAGAACGCCGAAGGCGTGTCTGTGATGACGAGCACCAAGACGAGCTTCTGGCGCGATGGCGTCGCAGAGCTACACGACCTTCGTGAGGGAGACTCCGTCACGGCGCAGGGCGCATGGGCAGACGATTCGAGGTTCGTCGCATCGAAAGTCGAGCCGACCTATTTCAACGTGACCGGAGTGGTCGAGGCGTTGAGCAACGACGCAATCGCAACATCGGGCGGGGTTGCGCGGTTGACGGGTTCCACCGAGCGGATCGACGACCAGGGTGCTGTCCAGCCTGTCCGGGCCGGCGACCTGAAGCCCGGTACGTCCGTGAACGTGCTCGCACGGAGGGAGCGTGGGCCTGCGCCCTTCGTCGCTGTCCAGATCGTGGTGGTCTGAGATGCCGTCCATCGTGGTCGCGACGACCATCGCGGAAGGCGACGTGCCAGGCGGCCTAGGGACGTTCGCGATCTGCGTCTGCGTCCTGTCGATCGTGTTCCTCTGGTCGAGCGTCTCCAAGCTCGCCGACCTCGGCGGAACTGCCGAGACGATCAGTGCCTTCGGATTCGGCTCCGTCCCACGTCGCCGGTGGGCCCTCGTGGCCGGCGTCGCCGAGCTTGCTCTCGGGGTCGCGCTCGCCGCCTCGCTGGCGATCGGGCCGGCGGCGAGTCGTGCGGCGGGTGCGGCCGCTGCATTGCTGCTCTTCTTCTTCGTCGCGATCGTCGCTCGGAGCCTGATTCGAGGCCAGCGTTTCGCGTGTCACTGCTTCGGCAGCCACGAGAAGCCCCTCAGTCGCTCGACGTTGCTTCGAGCCGTCTGTCTCGCGGTCATCGCGACGCTTCTGGCCGAGATCAGGCTCGATCAGCCAGCGGGCTTCCGCACTCTGATCCTCGCGTTCGTATCGGCTGCCGCCGCGGTCGGCGCAACGGCGATCGCAGCGTCGATCGGACGAATGGTCCATTTCAACACCCATCTGCGCCAGATCGGGATCATCGGATGAGCGGCTTCGAGCTCGTCGCGCTCAGCGTCGCAACCATCTGGCTCGGACTGCTCACACTCCTTTCACTCATCGTCGTCCGGCACGTCGGCCTCCTGACGCTCCGGATCCAAGCCGGCCATGTGTCGGAAGGAGACGGCCTGCTGGTCGGCGATCGCGTCCCGGCCGAGGCCGTAGCCCTGGTGCCGGAGCTGGATGAGGAGCTTCGGTACCTGGTCTTCCTGTCCGAGAGCTGTGGAGCGTGCCGAGAGATCGCACCGATGCTCGACGACGTGCCGGACACCGGTCAGCTGCTCACTCTCGTGATGGGCGACGGCGGCCGACAAACGATCGAGCTCGCCGACGCGGTGCCGTTGGGAGTCAATCGCCTTCACGGCGACGCAGCGCAACGTGTCGGCGACGCATTTCGCCTTCGACAGACGCCGCAGGCCATCCAGGTCGAGAACGGGATCGTCATCGGGAAAGCGACGCTCCACTCGATGAACGACCTGCACAACTTGATCAAGGCATACGCGTTTTCAGACGCCCATGAGATCGGCGTGACGATGAGGGAGGTGCATGACCATGCTGGTGCTTGATCTCGAGAAGCTCGAGACGCTTGAGCAGGTTCCCTTTGGTCGCAATCGTCTGCTCGCCGGGGTGGGCGCCGGACTCTTCGCAGCGGCCACGGCGCTTGTCGCGCCGGGGAGGGGTTCAGCCACGACGCCGTATCCCTGCTTCGGCTTCGACGCGTGCGTGTGCTGCAGCGGGTCGACCTGTTGCGACGGAAGCTGCAGTCCGCTTTCGACGAGCTGCCCGTCGGCAGACCACCATTGCTGGATCACGTGCGGGTGCGGCTTCAACTACCAGTGCTGTGACTGGTACTACGCCAACGGCCCCAACAACTGCATCTGCAGCGGACGCCTCGGGGCATGCGGCTGCTAGCTCTAGCCCGTCGAGGATGTCATCGAGCAGAGACCTGCAGAGCCGGCTCGATGGGTGCAGGGGACGTGCGATGATCGGCTTCGCACCGTGGGCGACAGCCGGCACGATCGCGGCTTCCCTCGCGGCGGTGCTCGTGGCCGTCCTGCAGCAGACTCTGCCCTGAGGGCCGAACATGGTCTACGTGATCACGCACCCCGCCGTGCAGCGGGGTAAGGCAATCGAGGAATGGTGGGCGCGCGGCGCCATCCTTGCCGTTTCCGCCATCGTCGCGGGGGTCGTAGTCGGCGCAGGACTCGGCGCTGTCGGATCCGCGATCGATGCTCCCGATCGTCGGTTGATCGTCATCGCCGTTGCCGCGATCGGTGTCCTCGCCGGCGGCGCAGAACTGCTCGGCCGGCCCCTTCCCTTACTTCAGCTCGACCGCGAGACGGCGCGAGACGGAAGGATGTCAGCCCTCCCAGAGTGGGCGGCTCGCAACGGCCTGGCGATGGGAACCGGCTTCACCACTCGGATCGGGTTCTGGCTCTGGTACGCAGTGCCCGTCAGCGCGCTCCTGAGCGCCAGCGTCCTCGAGGGGGCCGCGATCTACGGCGCCTACGCGCTCGTCCGTGGGAGCTCGCCGCTCCTGCTGATCCCCAACCTTCGCAGATCGTCGGGGAACTGGCAGCTCGCGCTCATCACGAGATCGTCCAGCGCGCGCCTCGTCTCCGGCGCCGCAGTGCTCGCCCTGTCGGTTGGCTGCGGTGTCACAACGCTGCTGTAGACGCCCCCTGTCCCGGTGGAGCCTCCGCCGCGACCACGGTGCACTTCATGGCCTCGTGGGATCGGGCCCCATCGTCCAGACGATGAGTCGTCCCGTGACGCAGCTCAACGCACCCTTCCCGAGATAGGGCACAGGCCCCTCTAGAAGATCGTCTGCACCACGCAGGAGGCGATACTCGAAGTTGCGGTTCCCATTCGAGATCCCGTTGAGCTTGAGCGAAATGAGCGTCAGCTGCTCGTGCGCGGCATGGCGGGTCGCGAAGTACCGAAGCAAGGTGTCTCGGCGGCCCGCTTCCGGCTGATCGCGGCGGCCCGGATCGCTCGTGACGCCGTACCACTGGAACCACAGCTTCGACCCCCAGACCTGGTTCAACGTCGAGAGGTCGCCGCGGTCGAACGCCTGCACGAAGCGCCGCACCAACGCACTCGCCTGTGCCGCGCTGCATCCGCTTCTCGGCGGAGTCGCCGCATTCGCCGGTCCCGTGCCGGTTGCCAGCAGGATGCCCACCGCCCCGACCGCGAACGTACGTCTTGCCGGCGCATGCATCGTCGCCTCCAGATCGGTCAAGCGAGTCCTCCAGCGGAGAAGCTTCTCCGCGCTCGGAACGTACCAAATGCGACAACGGCACCCCGGGACGACACGTATTAGCCGACAGGTCACCGCAGCGCAGGAAACCGAGAGCACGTTGTGCAAACAACAACAGCCATGCACCTCCTGAGACAGCTTTCGAACCCTTCGCCGCGGCTCCAGGCCTTCTTCGAAGTCTCGGCGCTGAGCCGAGGCAACGGCCTTGCGGCTCGCGCCCCGGCGGATTCGGGGCTGTGCTCACGGGCCTGATGGCCGTCTTCACGTTCCCCGGACGCGCCGGGGCGCCGGTTACGCTGCCGTCCGACCTTCGAGATCGGGAATCAACCTGAGCCGCCGCGCCTCGTCCTGCAACTCGCGCGGGAGCGTACGCGCGTCGACTGGAACACCGTTCACCGTTACGAGCCAGGCGGGCGGGTTCTGCTCCAGCATCGTCCGTCGGGTCAGCTCGGGCTCGAACCAGGATGACAGCTCGAGGAGCGCGCGGATCCGAGCGGACTTGTTGGCCATCGTGCTCTGCACCACCCCGAAACGCTCGGCAAGCTCGTCGGCACGGAGATGGGGCGTCTGCGACCTGTCGAAGAGGAAGTTGATCGAGCCGACGGTGTAGGCGACGCCCGCCGCCCAGATCCGAGCGTCACCGCGAACGAGCGGCGACGGGCGCTTTCGGGCGAGCCGACCGACGAGCGACCGGCAAAGCTGGGCGTATTCCCTGTCGAGATGGTGTTCGCACACCGGATCGGTGATCGCCAGGACTGCGGCCACCACCTCGCGCAACGCGACGGGCACCGTACGATCCCCACTCCGCGCGGATGCGTCCGAAGCAGACACGCGAACCATGATTGCGCGGCGCCCGGACGAAACGCTTGGAATCATCGTCACGGGGAGCGTGCCCGCGGAGGTGATGGTGATCAGGTCGTCGTGGCTGGCGCCAGCCGCTACGTTGGCTTCATGACGGTCAAGGAACTCCTGCACCGGGTCGTCGAGGAGATGACCGATGAGGAAGCCGAGGCGACGTTGCGACGCATCGACATGCTGCGTAACGATTCGCTCGTGCGCTTCCTCGAAGCTGCGCCGATCGACGACGAGCCGATTGCCGTTGACGACAAGCAGGCGCTCGCGGAGGTGGAAGTCGATCGCGCGGCAGGTGTCCCGACGATCTCGTTCGACGACATCAAGCGCAAATACGCGTAAGCGTGACCGGTGGCGCCCCGTGGGCGATCAGGTTCGAGTCGCGGGCCGAGAGAGACCTGGGGCGTCTCGACCCTCAGGTAGCCCGGCGCGTGATCGGCGCGCTTGAAAGATGCTCCTGAGCAGTAAGAACGTTGTGTTTTGAACAACGGATCCCCCGCGCCGGACGGCGGCGGCTCAGGCCGTGTACCAGCGGTGCGGGTCGAGCTCCTCCCGGATCAGCCGTAGCTCCTCGTCCGTCGGAGCCGCCGTCTCGCGGGCGCCGCTCGTCGCGAGGGGCACCGGCGTGCCGGCGACGACGGCGTCGACGTCCACGCCGGCGTGGACGCTGCGCAGCGCGAGCCCGCTGTCGAGGACGTCGAGTACCGCCAGGTCGGTGACGACCGTGGCGGTGCCGAGCCCCGGCAGTCCCGCAGCGCTTCGCGCCCCGCCGTCGACCAGGCGGCCGGGGCTCGTCAGGAAGTCCACGCACCGCCTGAACTTGCGCGGGTCGTGGCGCATCACGACCATCACCCGCCCGGCGAGCGAGGCGACGTCGTTCGACCCGCCGGATCCCCGGAAGCGGCGCACCGTTCCGTCGTCCTTGACGACGAGCGACGAGTTGATCGATCCGGCCTCGTCGACCTGGAGGGCGCCGAGGATGCCGAGCGTGACGCGCCCGCCGTGGAGGAGATAGCCCAGCACGTCGATCATGCCGCTGAACGCCCCGGCTCCTTCCCACATTCGCGGGTCGGCGATTCCCGCCGAGGATTGCGTCGAGCATGCGCCGAAGACTCCGATCTCGAGCGCGAGCGCCGCCCCGGGCGCGTGCGTCAGCTTCGCCAGGAGCGCCGCGATCTGGGGCAGTCCGAGGCCGACGACGACGACCTCGTCGTCGGCGATCTCCCGCGACGCCGCGACCACCATCATCTCGGCCGGGCTCCAGCGCGTCATCGCACGACCCCTGCGCGCGCGAGGTAGCCCTCGTGCGAGTCGACGCCGTAGACGTACTCGTCGAGGTAGCGGGCGTAGGCGTCGCCGCCCTCGCCGGCGGCCACCATGTACAGCTCCAGGTGCCGGCGGTCGTAGTCGTAGCGTCCCACGGCGGCCGTCGGGTACGCCGCGAGCGGAACGTGGCACACCGCGGCGACGAACGGACCCGGGATCGTGACCGCGTCGGGGTCGAGCGACCCCGCCGGCACCACCTCCTCGGCGAGCACGACCAGCGTGCGCGCGGCGAACGCCGCCTCGCGGTTGCTCCACGTGGGCCCGCCGATCTGCGAGTTCCCGTTCTCGTCGGCGACGTCGACGTGCACGAAGGCGACGTCCGGGCGAAGCGGCGCGAGCGCGACGACCGGAGTCCCGGTGAAGGGGTCGCGCTCGAGCCGAACGCCGGCGGCCCCGTCGAGCAGCTTGGTGAGAAGCTGGGAGCCGAGCATCGACCGCGCCGGCACGAAGGGGAGCCCGAGCGCGGCGGCGTGGAGCCGCAGCGTCAGTGAGAGGCTCGAGTACTCCTCGGCCTCGATCGTCTCGTCGAGGATGCCCCGGTTGACGCAGGGGAGCGGCCCGAACCGGTCGAGCGAGCCGCTCGAGAACACGAGCTTGCGCAGGCAGCCGCCGCCGGCGAGCAGGTCGGTGTCGAGCCCGCCGACGACCTGGACCAGCTCGAGGTCGCGCTTCCCTGCCCGCACGAGCTCGTGCGCCGCGGCGACGACGCAGCGCGTGATCGCGAAGCCCCCGAACGCGACGAGGCTCCCGTCCTCGACCCGGGCGACCGCCTCCGCGAGCGAGCTGACCTTGCCGGGCATCAGCTCTCCAGCGGCTCGAGGCCGAGCAGCTTGGCGGGGTTGTCCCGGACGATCGTCCTGACGTCCTCGACCGGGATGCCGAAGCCGAGCAGGGCGCGGATGAAGATCCGCCACCCCTCGATCGTGTTGACGTGCAGCACCTGGCCGAAGTCGCTGGCGGCGACGCAGCGGTCGGCGCCGATCGCCTTGATCGTGTCCACGGTCTCGTACGGGTCGCAGACGGGCTGGTAGAGCGACGGGATCATCGGCTGGCAGTAGGTGCCGACGTAGGTGCCGAGGTCGGCGAGCTGCCGCATCTCGTCGACGAGCAGCTTGTTCAGCTCGAGCAGCGGGTGGTCGAGGAGCGTCTTCACTCCCAGCTCCTTCGCCAGCGTGCAGAGCGGCAGCAGCTCCTCGAAGTCGGTGTGGCCGAGGCTGCAGAGGACGCCGGCCTCCGCCGCCAGCTCGAACACCTGCCGCACCTCCGGCAGCACCTCGCCGTTCGGGCCGACGAGCCGGACGTAGCCCTCGCGGTCCTCGATGCCGGCGAAGCGCGCCCACCCGTAGGACTTGAAGGTGGGGAACCAGAGGATCTTGCAGCACGGGTACTGGAGCGCGATCTTGACCGCCTCCGGGTTGACCCCGTGGTTCAGGCCGAGCCCGCCGTACACCTCGACCCGGTGCTCGAGGCGGCCGTCGGCGACCAGCTCGTCGACGTAGCGCTGCACGAGGTAGGCGGCGCTCGCGGTCAGGTTCCAGTGGTCCTTGTAGTAGACGGCGCGCATGCGCGCCTCGGCCGCGGCAACCGCGATCTCGAACATGTCCTGCGAGCGGTGGACGAAGTCCGGGTAGGCGTGGATGTGGCAGTCGATCGCGCCCGCCAGGAGGTCGTTCTCGATCCCCGGATAGATCGCGGTCAGCTCCGGGTTGTCCTTCAGCATCGCGTAGAAGTACGTGCGCGAGTTCATCGCCAGCACCCGCTCGAGCGTCAGGGTGCGCCCGACCTTGATCTGGGACGGGTGCAGCCCGTGCCTGTGCAGGTCGACCTTCTCGCCCGTCACCAGCTCGATCAGATGCTCGTCACACATGGTGGTTGCTCCTCGGGGTTCGCGGTGGTATTCTCCAGCAGAATGACATTCTGCCACACAGAACGCGCGGGCGCACGTTGATCGTCGACACCGAGTTCAACTCGGCGGCGCAGGTGCCGGCGAAGATCTGCGTCGACGCGGCGGCGCTCGCCGAGGAGCGCGGCTTCGGCGCCGTCTGGAAGGGCGAGTCGAACAGCCGCGATCCGCTGGTGCTCCTGTCCGCCTACGCGGCGCGGACGAGCACGCTCGAGCTCGGCACCGCCATCTACCACATGTACGGGCGCTCGCCGGTGACCCTGGGGATCCAGGCGGCGACGCTGAACGAGTACGCCGACGGGCGCCTGCTGCTCGGCCTCGGCGTCGCGAACGAGACGATCGCCGCCTGGCACGGCGACACGTACGACCGGCCGCTGCGGCGGATCCGCGAGTACGTCGAGATCGTCCGCGCGACCTACTCCGGCGAGCGGGTCGAGTACGAGGGCGACTTCTACTCGAGCACGAAGGGGTTCAAGCTCGCGTTCGAGCCCCCGCCGTACCCGCTGCGGATCATGCTCGCGGCGCTCGGCCCGCAGACGGCGAGCCTGGCCGGGAAGATCGCGGACGGCGTCGTCATCAACATGGCCGACCCCGGCCGCGCCCGCCAGATCGCCGGCTGGTGCCGGGAGAGGGCGCTCGCCGAAGGCCGCGACCACTCCGGCTTCGAGGTGGTGGCGAAGCTCCGTGTCGCGCTCCACGAGGACGCAGGCGAGGCCAGGCGGACGCTGAAGAAGGTGCTCACCTTCTACGCGCTCCAGAACGGCTACGGCCAGATGCTCCGCGACATGGGCTTCACGGAGGAGGTCGAGCGCATCCGTGAGGCGTACGCGAGGGACGGGTTCCGCGCGGCCCGCGACCAGGTCTCCGACGAGCTCTTCGACGGTGTTCCGATGTTCGCCGGATCGAGCCTGGACGGCCTGGCCGAGCGGCTCAAGGCCTACGAAGAGGCGGGCGTGACGCGGATGATCGTCGCCCTCGTGCCCACCGGCGACGACCTCTGGGGCGAGATCCGGCACTTCCTCGAGACGGCCGACTTCGTCCGTCCAACCGTCTGAGATGGACTTCGCGCTCAGCGACGACCAGAAGGCGGTCCGCCAGGCGGTCGCCGAGGTCTGCGGGCGCTTCCCCGACCGGTACTGGCGCGAGGTCGACGCCGCCGGCGCCTACCCGGAGGAGTTCGTCGCGGCGCTGACCGAGGGGGGCTGGCTCTCGATCCTCATCCCCGAGGAGTACGGCGGCGCCGGGCTCGGGATGACCGAGGCCGCGATCGTGCTCGAGGAGATCAACCACTCCGGCGGCAACGGCAGCGCGTGCCACGCGCAGATGTACACGATGGGGACGCTGCTCCGGCACGGCTCCGAGGAGCAGAAGCAGCGCTACCTGCCCGAGATCGCCGCGGGACGCCTGCGGCTCCAGGCCTTCGCCGTCACCGAGCCGACGACCGGCTCCGACACGACCCGCCTCGCCACCCGCGCCGAGCGCCGCGGCGACGGCTACGCCGTCTACGGGCAGAAGACCTTCATCTCGCGCGTGAAGCAGTCGGACCTGATGCTGCTGCTCGCGCGCACGACGCCGCTCGAAGAGGTGGAGGCGCGCACCGAGGGGATCTCCGCGTTCCTCGTCGACCTGCGCGAGGCGGGAGACGCCCTCGAGGTGCGGCCGCTCGAGGTGATGCTCAACCACCACACGTGCGAGCTCTTCTTCGACGGGCTCGAGCTCCCCGCCGAGAGCCTGGTCGGCGAGGAGGGGAAGGGCTTCCGCTACATCCTCGACGGCATGAACGCGGAGAGGATCCTCGTCGCCTCGGAGGCGATCGGGGACGGGCGCTGGTTCGTCGCCCGCGGTGCCCGCTACGCCTCGGAGCGCGAGGTGTTCGGGCGCCCGATCGGCGCGAACCAGGGCGTCCAGTTCCCGCTCGCGCAGGCGCACGCCGAGGTCGAGGCGGCGAGCCTCCTCCGCTTCCAGGCGGCGACGCTCTTCGACCGCGGCGAGCCCTGCGGGGCGGAGGCGAACATGGCGAAGCTGCTCGCCTCGCAGGCCTCGTGGCAGGCGGCGAACGCCTGCATGACCGCCCACGGCGGCTACGGCTTCGCGCGCGAGTACGACGTCGAGCGGAAGTTCCGTGAGGCGAAGCTGCTCGAGATCGCACCGGTCTCGAACAACATGATCCTCGCGTACGTCGGCCAGCGCGTGCTCGGCATGCCGAGGTCGTACTGATGGCGAGGCCGCTCCGTTCCTGGATGTTCGTGCCGGGGAACCGGCAGCGCTTCCTCGA
>Ga0315281_10008647_pt1 | contig 14220 bp, 12 predicted proteins | sample YL17G07_0_MG_FD_204540 | JGI IMG/M metagenome (GOLD analysis project Ga0315281, IMG submission 204540) | Sediment microbial communities from Yellowstone Lake, YNP, Wyoming, USA - YL17G07_0 | ecosystem: Environmental > Aquatic > Freshwater > Lake > Sediment | place: USA: Wyoming | collected...
GCACAGCACAGCACAGCACAGCACAGCACAGCACAGCACAGCACAGCACAGCACAGCACAGCACAGCACAGCACAGCACAGCACAGCACAGCACAGCACAGCACAGCACAGCACAGCACAGCACAGCGCCAAGCTAACGCTTCGGCTGGCTAATCTTGACGATGCGCAAATACTTTTGGAATGGCGAAACAATCCTGCCACTCGTGAAGCTAGCCACAACACTACCCTTATCAGCGAAGAGGAACATGTTCAGTGGCTGAAAAGAATTTTGGAGAACGAAAATCGCAAGTTGTACGTTGCTGAAATTGATGGCGTTCCTGTTGGAACGGTACGAGTGGATTCCGAAAACCTTGGACATGAGCTTTCTTGGACTGTCTCCCCAGCGGTGCGTGGTTCTGGCATTGGAAAGGAAATGGTTTCTCGGCTTGCGAAGGAAATGCCAGAATCAATCCGTGCGGAAATCAAGGTTGGAAACATCGCTTCAATCCGCATTGCGGAGGAAGCCGGAATGGTATTCGAGCGTGAAGAACACGGCATTCTTCACTATCGGCGTGACGCAAGCCGTTGAGTGCGGCGCTTGGTTGTCGGTCAGCTACTGAGGGGGTCAGGCCTTGGATTAGGGGATTTGACTTTGTTATCTGAGAATAAGTATGGGAAAATAAGAAGAGGAAATAAAAGGGACATCTTTATTATGAGAACACGCACAGGCATGGGGGAAAGGGGAGAATAGGGACGCAACCTAATAAAAGGAGGATAAACGTATGCCAGTTATAGCCAGATTTTACGGCATTATAATCAAGATGTATTTCAGCCAAAGCGAACACGGCGTCGCTCACTTTCATGCAATCTACGGAGAGTTTAATGCTGTTTTTGCTATCGAATCCTTGACTATGCTTGAAGGGGATTTGCCGGGGAGAGCTCAACAGCTTGTCAAAGAATGGGCCGGCTTTTACAAAAAGGAACTGTTGGAAATGTGGAATCGGCAGGAATTTAAACAACTGCCGGGATTGGAGTAAATTGAACATGGAAAAGATACCAAAAATTAAAGCTGTAAAATCCGTAGGAGAATCACGATTACTTGTCACATTCGATAACGGAGTTGAGAAAATATATGATTGTGATTTCCTTCTTTCCAAACCACAGTTTCAGTTGCTTGCAAGTCCTGCATTTTTTGATGCTGTTCGCGTCGATCCAGGAGGTTATGGTATTTCATGGAGCGACTACATTGACCTGAGCGAATATGAATTGTGGACTAACGGCGAAACAGCGCCTAACAAATCGCCCAAGACAGACATGGCAAAAAGCCGCCATGCTGCTTAGCTCATCGTTCCCCACTCGCGGAGCGCAGGCTCCAGGAGTTCACGGCTTAACTGCCGCATTAGAAGTCACACTTTCCTTCAGCAATTCTTACATTTCGTCAGCTGTCTTTCTTATCAATTTGCAGGTGGCGTTGAAAAACCACCGCTGACAATCTTTTTTCATAGCCATATCAGTCAATAACTTGTCGTAGACAGTAACGGAGAGACCGTATTGATTTTTCCCTCCCTCATGCTGAAAATATCCATGATACATGAAAGCGATCCCGAACATCAAAATAGCATGCCTGGCGCTGCTTCTTCTCCTGGTTTCGTGCGCACATCTTCCGCAGTCTCCCCAGGTAACAGAGCAGAAGGCCGTTCCCTCCCCTGTTATGGTCAAGCGCTTCCCAGCACGCTACCATATAAGGCAGACGGTATCGAAACAGACGTCAGAACCCCGGGAGAATAAACCAACCGACACCCGGACGAACAGGCCGGCCACCTTCACTCTCGCCATTCCCCTGCCGCGCACCACCGATTATCACGACGTCGCCAATATCATTATGAGCCAGGGGACCCTCCTGACTTTTCCCGGGACCAAAGATAATTATGTGAGCGTCACAAGCGACAGGCCCGTGGAGAGCGTCACCATCGAGTACGACATTACGCTCTACCAGCTCCACGCAGACTTCGCCAGGATTACCTCCGTTTATCCTTATGACACACAAAGCGCGCTCTACAGGAACAACACTGCAAATGCTTACCGTATCGAAGCAGACCACCCGCAGATCTCCGCCATTGCGGACGCCCTCTGGAAAGAGTCTGCCGGTTATCTCGACTATGCAAGGCGGGCATTCCGGCATGAGCAGAAAATCCTGAAATACAAAAGTTCCGGGAAATTCTTCACTGTCAAGGAAATATTCGCCAACGGCGGTGGTGATTGCGGAGCCCTCAGCACCATATATATTTCACTGCTCAGGAACAAGGGCCTTCCAGCCCGTTACATGACCGGGATTATTCTTAAGGACAACGCCCAATGGAGCTATCATATATGGGCCGAGTTCTACATCGAGAAATACGGATGGATACCCGCCGACCCCTCTTTTTTCTCTGGGGAAGAGAACTATTTCGGCTACCACAACGGCAAAAGAATATTCTTTAATCAGGGGGCCGGCTTTACCTTCATGGCGGGTTTCAGGGAACAGAAGACCAGGAGTTTCCAGACCCCGGTCCAGTGGCAAAACGGCAGCAGCCTCCAGTCCCTTCTTTATACCACTGACATAAAAGTAAGCCTTCTGGAAGATTCCGCGGAAGAGAAGGAATTCAACAGCACTCAGGCCGTCCAGCTGAGCATCGATACTGTCGCCGGGATGATAGACCGCCTGCGCAGGGAGAAAAACCTCCCGCTCCTAAACATATCCAGGACACTCAGCAACGTCATGTCCCGCCAACTTGATGAACGCTTCGGTCCTGAGAGGCCTCAGTCAGCAGGCACACTGAAGGACCTCATGGCCGAAGCCCGGTACCGCCCCCGCTGGTGGAGAGCCTGGGAATGGTCCGTGGGGCCGGCGGTGCTCCACAGGGAAGAGGTCATAGCGGAAAAACTGGCTGAATGGGACGCGCTCCTGGAAGCGAAATTCAGGGAGGCGGGCATCGGCTACCGTTACAGCAAGAAGGACCGCACGCATTACTATACCATCCTGATTGCCGAGCCGAAATAAAATTATTCTCCCCGGTTTCATGCCGTCTAATTATTACGTATAGCACCCCGAAATACGCAGGGTCTAATTAATCTCTTGATGAATGCAAAATATTGTGATATTGTATGCCAGACCTTACACTAAAAAGGGCGGCTGGGGACATTAAGTATTAGACGTCAACAAAGCCCAGGTTGTCGTCTGACAAAACAAACAAGGGTAAAATGTGGGAGGGAAACATGAATTGGTATATCGAAGTATTGAAGAAGTATGTAGTGTTTACCGGGCGGGCCCGCCGCAAGGAATACTGGATGTTCATACTGTTCAATCTCATAATCACAATCGCGCTTGGGTTCGTCGGGGGGGTATTGGGCATGCGGGGTATTATCGCGAATCTTTACTCTCTTGCCGTTCTCCTTCCGGCTATTGCTGCAGGTATTCGAAGGATGCACGATACGGAGCATAGCGGGTGGTGGTTACTCGTCCCTATCGTCAACCTGGTTTTCGCTGTTAAGGAAGGGACACGGGGAGACAACAGGTTCGGCCCCGATCCAAAAGCTGCCACAGTATAAACGTCTGATAGGGAAAAGGACGGCTAAACGCCGTCCTTTTCCACTAAAACATCGCGGTTATAAAAGGCTGCTTACTGGTGTCGCTGCTGTATGTGGGGTCAGACACCAAAATTGACATTTGGAGAATAGATGCTGTTTAACCCAATATTCACCATAACACCGGAAATCAACAAGGCCCTTGTTGAAATCGAGCGTGTTCGAGGGTTTCTCGATGCAGTCAAGCTCAAAGACGACTGGATAGCCGACATGCAGAAAAAGGCGCTTATCCTTGAGTCCCACCATTCAACCCACATTGAAGGCACAGCCTTGAGCCTTGAACAGGCCCAGGGCATTCTTGAAGGCAAGAAACTCAAAGGCATTGATAGGGACGATGAAAGAGAGCTTTTGAATTACAAAAAAGCAATGGATTTCATTTCTAGGTATCTTGGAAAGGACGACCCCATTACTGAGGGTATTATCAGGGAACTTCATAAGATCACAGTAAGAGGCGTTCGCGGAGAGAAGGCGGACCCCGGCAACTACCGCCAGATTCAAAACTACGTTGCCAATTCTCTGACCCGTGAGATCATTTATACCCCGCCGGGGCCGCTCGAAGTACCCCATCTTATGCGGGATTTTTTGGATTGGATCAATAAGTCTGAAGTCCTGTCCCCTGTCCTTATCGCAGGAATCGCACAGTTTCAGTTCGTTCATGTCCACCCGTTTATTGACGGAAATGGAAGAACTGCGCGGCTTTTATCCACACTTATACTCTATAAGACCAGCTATGATTTCAAACGGCTGTTCAGTATTTCCGAGTATTATGACAAAGACAGACCTGCCTATTATAATGCCATTCAAACGGTAAGAAATAATGATATGGACATGACCGTTTGGCTTGAATATTTTGTGGCCGGGTTACGTTCGCAGATGGAGGAAATTCAGGAGAAGGGCAAGCAACTGATAAAACAGGATGCTGCCCTGCAAAAGATTAAAAAGGCGGGCTTGAATACCCGCCAGGAAAAAGCGCTTAAATATCTTTTGAAAAATGGGACAATTGCCGTTAACGAATATCAGTCTGCGGCTTCCTGCATACGTAGAACAGCCCAAAGAGATTTAGGGGATTTGATTGAAAAAGGTATAATTAAAATAGTTGCCAAGAGTCCTACTGACCCGACGAAGCACTACGTTTTGCTGTGACACGCTACTGTGACATGCTGTGACATTTTACTGCGACAAAAAGCAGGTTGCATGGAAACAAGAAGGTTGATGTTGTTTTTAAGTTGGCAAAAATGCAAGTCTTTAAACAGTCTGCGACGCTCTTGTCCTCTTGCCCCCCCTCCTCTTTGAACTTATGATAAACTATAACCTCAAGTTACCCTTATGCTTACTGAACTGCGCATAAAGAATTTCACCATCATCGATGACCTCTCCATAGGCTTCGGGCCGGGTCTGAACATTCTCACGGGAGAGACCGGCGCGGGCAAATCCATCATCGTGGACGCGCTCGGTATCATCCTCGGGGAAAAGGCGTCCCAGGACCTGATTAAATCAGGCAAAAAGGAAGCCAGCATCGAGGCCTGCTTTGATACCATCACCCATCCCCAGCTCGAAGAGCTTTCCATCGAGAGCAATGAAGGGATCATCATCAGGCGGACCATTGCCGCTCAGGGCAAAGGCAGGGCCTACATCAACGATACGCCGGTGAGCCTACAGACCCTTGCAACAGTGGCCGGGGGCCTCGTGGACATACACGGCCAGCACGAACAACAGGGGCTTCTGCGTAAAGAGAGCCACCTGTCCTTCGTCGATGCCTACGGAGGCTTCCAGGACCTTCTCCTCTCAGTACAGGAGCGCTACCGTGAAGCGCTTGAGACAAGGAACAACGTCTCGGCAATAAAAGAAAAGGCCCGCGAAAGGGGCCAGAGAATAGAATTCCTCAGTTTCCAGGTGAATGAGATCGATACAGCCAGGTTGAAACAGGGCGAAAAAGAGGCCCTGGAAGAGGAACGGCGAATACTGCTCAATCTCAGCAGGCTGAAAGAATCTTCGGAAACAGCCTACATGCTGCTTTACGAGGCGGAAGGCTCATCCCTTGAAAAGCTTGCCGCCGCTGCGGCAAAGGTCCGCGAGATGGCCCAGATAGACCACAGCGCCGGGGAACTCCTGAACGCATTGGAATCCGCTATCCCCCTGCTTGAGGATGCAGCCATTGTTCTGCGCTCATTTAAGGACAGATACGATATCGATCCTCGCAAGCTGGAAGATATGGAAGACCGCCTCGAACTGATAAAGAAACTGCAAAAGAAATACGGCGACAGCGTGGAAGAAATCCTGCACTACAGGGACACTGCCCTGGAGGAGCTGAATACGCTCGAAAATATCGAAGAGCGCACCGGGGCCCTGGAGGCGGAACTTGCGGTAATAGAAAAGGAACTGCTCGCGGCGGCTGAGGACTTGTCGGACAAGAGAAAAGCCGCAGCCCTTATAATGGAATCCCTGGTGGTTTCCGAACTGCGCGAACTGGGCTTTCAGAAAGCGTTGTTCAAAGTCGATAGCAGGAACAGGGACAAGGTGACCGCAACCGGCCTGGACGACCTCGAATTCCTCTTCTCCGCAAACCCCGGAGAGCCTGTCCGGTCGCTTATAAAAGTGGCGTCGGGCGGTGAATTGTCCAGGATAATGCTGGCGCTGAAATGCATAGAGATAGCTGCCGGCCATCGGCTGACAGGTAAGATAAAATCTGGGGGGCCCTCTTCCGGTATGCGCACCCTTATCTTCGACGAAGTGGATGCAGGCATCGGCGGGGTCACTGCTCAGCATGTGGGGGACCGCCTGAAAGCCATAGCCGGCAGCTACCAGGTACTCTGCATTACCCATCTGCCCCAGATAGCGGCCTTGGCGGACCGGCATCTCATGGTCCAAAAAGCCATGGCCGCAGACCACACGGACGTTGCGGTCATACCCCTCACCAACGGGAAAAGACAGGAAGAACTGGCGCGGATGCTCAGCGGAAGGGTCACTGAGGTATCGTTGAAACATGCGAAGGAACTACTGGGAAGCGGACAAAAGCAAGCAGACAAAACATGAAGAAGAAAGCAAAGGGCAGGATCGTCATCGACCGGGAGCGCTGCAAGGGATGCCGGTACTGCCTTAGCGCCTGCCCCAACGGCTCGATAACCATCGAAGAAAAATTCAACAGCATGGGATATTACCCCGCGCGCTTCACCCCTACCGCACAATGCACAGGCTGCACCCGGTGCGCCAGGATGTGTCCCGACATCGCCATCGAAGTATGGCGGGAAAAGTAAGAGCTAATCAGCGGAAGGAGGTTTCACGATGAACAGAAGGGATTTTCTCAAAGTAGCGGCAATAACCACAGCCACTGCCACGGCAGCGGCATCCCCTCTCCACGCCGAAACAACTGCGGACACCCCCTCGGTTAAAAGCTATCGCGCAATCGGGAAGACCGGGCTGAAGATGAGCGATATCTCTTTCGGCGGCGGAAAACTGTCGGTCCCGTCGATGGTCCTGAGGGCCGTGGACAGCGGTATCAATTACTTTGACACCGCCCCGGATTACGGTCTGTCGGAAAAGACGATAGGCGAAGCCATGGGCAAAATCCAAAGAGACAAGATTATCATCACGTCCAAATTCTGCAACCCCATGCCCTACCCCGGACATCTCCCCCTGGGCACAAAGAAGAAAGATTACATCGCCTCCGTGGAGGGGAGCCTGTCGCGGATGAAGACCGATTATCTCGACTTCGTTTTCGTCCATGCCATCGGCGAGATGAACAAGGACCTGGAAACCGAAAAGAAGAGGCTCCTTGACGACGAGATGTTCGAGGCCGTGGCAGAGCTGAAAAAAGCGGGCAAAGTCCGTTTTTTGGGCACCTCGTCTCACGGTCCCAATAACATGGAAACGCTCCTTACCACCGCAGTCACATCCGGGCGCTTCGATGTTATCATGCCCTCCTTCAACTTCATGAAGTTCCCGAAGCTCCCTGAGGTGATGAAAGAGGCCCACAAGCGCGGGGTCGGCGTAATCGCGATGAAGACCATGGCCGGAGCAAAGGACATGAACATGGAAGCCGGGGGGGGGGAGTTTTCCCACGCGGCCTTCAAATGGGCGCTAAAGCACCCGGAAGTGAGCGGGCTTATCGTCACGATGAAAACAGCTGCCGATATCGAACTTTACCTCAAGGCCTCGGGCGCCAAATTCACCTCAAAGGACCAGAGAGTTCTTGAGCGCTATGCCGGTCTTTACGGCAAGGAATATTGCAGAACAGGCTGCGGTGAGTGCGAAGGGTCGTGCCCTGCGGGAGTTGAGATCGCCTCTGTCATGAGATACCGCATGTATTTTAAGGATTACGGCATGGAGAAACGGGCCATGGAGTCCTATGCGTCACTGAAGAAAAACGCGGCAGCCTGCGCAGAATGCAGCGAGCCTGCCTGCATCGGAAACTGTCCTTACAGTCTGCCGGTAAAGGACATGCTCAGCGATGCCCATGAGTCCATGTCGTTTATGGCCTGATGCGTTCCGTGCCGTTGAGCTACCGCTTGCTCCTGCTGGCGCTGCTTCCCTGCATCGCCGCCGGTCTCTATGTCAGAGGCCAAAGCTATGACCCTGCCCTGATCGACTTCAAGACAGTAGCGGGACCACTGCCCCCGGCAGCAGACGTGTCCCCCCAGCCTGAGGGGAAGGTCCTGCCTGTGTCTTCGGCCAGGGAGATTGCGGGCTTCAGGCAGTTGGGCGAGGGCCGCCGTTACACGAAAGACAATCTCTATGAACATGTGGACGGTCATGCTGAATATTTCATCGGCGCAGGCTTTGCGGGTCTCACGGTGACTGATTATGTGGCCCATGACTCCAGGGCGGCACAACCGGATATTCAGACAGAAGTCTTCGATATGGGCAAAGGCATCCAGGCCTTCGGCGTTCTGGCGGATGAGTCCGGGGAGAACCCACGGGCGGTCCCGGTGGGCGTCATGGGATATAAAACATCGGGGGGCCTGAACTTCATCAAAGGTCGCTATTATGTGAAAATCTCTGCTTTCAGCCCCAAGGCGCCGCTGCTTGAGTTTGCAAGGGAATTCAGCGGCACGCTGCCTGCGGGACAGGATTCATTTATGGCCTTCTCCCTCTTCCCTGACCTTGGGAAAGTCGTAAAAACGAGGTTCATAAAGGAGGGCTACCGCGGCCTCGATTTCCTCCATAACGTGGTGGAGCGCGAATACGCCGGCGGCGATAAAAAAGTCACGGTGGCTCTCATGACAGGCAGCGCGCATGAAATGAAATCGCTTCTGGCATCCTTCATGGACTATTTCAGGAAATCCGGCATACGGTACGAGAAGATGGAGAAAGAGGGGAATGAAGCATATAAAATAACAGATAAGTATGAGGGCAACTGGTTTTTAATTCATGGCGACACAACCCTATTCGGTGTATTCGGGACCGATGACAAAGAAATACTGAAACATTTCACCACCGGCAAGAGAAACAAAAACCGTTGAGGTGACCCGATGCCGTCAAAGCATAACAGCAAGGGAAAAGAGATCGGCAGGAGAGAGTTCCTCCTGAAAACCGCCGCCACCTGCGGATTAGCCGCCGCTGCGGGGACCTGGGGGTATGTATTCTACAGCAAGGAACCGGTATTGAGGAGCGACGTAAAAATATATACTTTTAAGGATTACCGCACTGAAGAGAAAAAAACATACCCCCAGTTGGCGGTAGTCCACGGCCATGATGTGGAGAAAATGGTCCGGGCCGCCATAGAAAAAATAGGCGGCATGAGCCGCTTTGTAAGTCCCGGCGAAAAGGTCCTGCTTAAGCCCAACGTGGCGTGGGACAGACAGCCGGAGCAGGCGGCAAACACCAATCCCGCTGTGGTGGCCGCTGTGGTGAAGCTCTGCCTTGAAGCCCGGGCCTCAGAGGTCTGGGTCACCGACGTTTCAGTAAACGACCCCTACCGCTGTTTCAACCGTTCCGGGATCGAGGAGGCGGTGAAAAAGGCGGGGGGGAAGCTCAGGCTTACGACAGAGAACGACTTTGTGCCGACCGACCTGAAAGGCGAATCCCTCAAAGTATGGCCTGTAAGCCGCTTCTACCACCAGGCGGACAAGCTCATCAACCTGCCTGTGGTTAAACATCACTCCCTGAGCAAATGTACCATGGGCATGAAAAACCTCTACGGCTCCCTCGGCGGCCAGAGGAACCGCCTGCATCAGGACATAAACACCTCAATAGCCGATCTCGCCTCCGCTATAAGACCGACCCTCACCGTCCTGGATGCCACACGGGTGCTCAAAAGAAACGGTCCCACCGGCGGGAACCTTTCGGACGTATCCATTGAAGACACGGTTGTCGCGGGCATAGATCTGGTAGCGGTTGAGACATACGGTCTCAGGTTCCTCGATCTGAAAGCCGAAGACATTCCTTTTATTGCAATGGCTGAAATGAGGGGCATCGGGACTTCCGATCTGAAAGCCCTCAATATTGCAGATATAAACGTATGATGGACAAGCTTCTTACGCTCAGAAATATCCGCAGGATTTATGCGGTATTTTTCATGATTCTTTTTGTGCTCCTCCTGTGGCTTACCGGCTTTAAGCGCATGAAAGGTTATGAAACCGCCCTTTTTCTTGAACTTGATCCACTCGTATCAATCGCCTCATTTTTCACAAGCTGGACCATATACAAAGGGCTCATTCTCTCGCTGATTGTCATCATCGGCACGCTCTTTTTGGGCCGTTTTTTCTGCTCCTGGATCTGTCCGCTGGGTAGTATCAACCAGGCCGCCGGAAGCATTTTCAATAAACTGAGGGCGGTGGATACGGTTGCGCTGAATTCCTACCGCCCTCTTTACCGCTTCAAATACTATATTGTCGCTTTCCTGATGGCCATTGCGGCCTTCGGCTCCCTCCAGACAGGCCTGCTGGACCCCATTTCACTTGTCACCAGGTCTTTTACCGTAGCGGTATTCCCCGGATTCAATCACAACAGCGGCTGGCTCTATCTAAAGCAGCCCCTCTTCAACGGCGGGACTTTTCTTGGCGTGATTTTTCTCGCGGTAATTTTTGCAAACAGGTTCCTGCCCCGCTTCTGGTGCCGTGCTGTCTGCCCCCTGGGCGCTCTGCTGGGGCTGCTCTCCTTCAAGCCTCTTCTCAGTATACGGCGGGACGTGGAACTCTGTACCGACTGCAAAAAATGTCTTGGAAACTGCCACGGCGGGTGCGATCCGCACGCGGCCCTGAGGACCGGTGAGTGCCACCTCTGCATGAACTGTATCGAGGACTGCCCTGAAGGAGCGCTCCATTACGGCCTCTCAAAACCCTCAAGCTCCGTGCATATACCCCTGGACGTAAGCCGCCGCAGACTGATAGAGAGCGCCCTTGCGGGAGCGGTCATCTTTCCTGTCATGCGGAGCACCATCACCTCCAAAACTTCACCCAATAGCCGTGTTATAAGGCCTCCGGGCTCTCTTTCAGAAGGGGATTTTCTGCGCAGGTGCATCAAGTGCGGCGAATGCATGAAGGTCTGCCCCACCAATGCAATTCAACCGGCGCTGCTGGAGGCCGGGTTTGAAGGGCTATGGACGCCGCTGCTCATTAACAGCATCGGGTATTGTGAATACAACTGTGTGCTCTGCAGCCGGGTATGTCCCACCGGGGCTATCAGTCCGCTCACCGTGGAGAAGAAATTGGGGAAAGCTGCGGGTCAGAAGCCGATCAAAATAGGCACTGCCTTTTACGACCGGGGGAGATGCCTGCCCTGGGCAATGAATATCGACTGCATCGTCTGCGAGGAGGTCTGCCCGACGTCCCCGAAGGCGATCTGGTTTGAGACCGTTACAGTGCCGCTCAGGGATGGAACAAGAAAAACGCTGAAGCTTCCCCGCGCAGATCCAAATCTCTGTACCGGGTGCGGTATCTGCGAGAACAAATGCCCAATCCGTGATCAGGCCGCTGTACGCATCACGTCCATCGGCGAGTCGCGCTCTCCGGCAAACCAGATGATACTGAAGTCCTGAGTCCTTTCCCAACAGCGAGAAAAAGGACTATACCCCATCATGTCCAGTTGCTGCAGAAAGCCACCTCTCCCCTGCCCCTAAAATCGTCCTGTTTTAGTCAATAACTATGTAAAGTTTACACACCAACTCCTGTTTTTACATACCCCTCCCCCCTATTTTCGGGCCTATTATTACAAATAACCATACAAAACAATAAGTGCGCAAATCCTCTTTTGATGGCACATGACTTGCTAGTATATGGTCGCCACCCTCTCCCGGTTTTGCCGGGGACCGTTCTAGGGGTGATCAATGTGCAGGGGACTAATGTTGCAGATCTGTTGCAGAATCCAAAAGCTGCTGAACAAATGCCAATGAGGGAGATTATATTCTAATGAAACCAATAGAAGATAACTTGCTCGAACGATTTAAGAAACTTGTCTCAGACCATATTGGCCTGAGTATCCGAAAGGAGGATAATGAAACATTCCGCAAGGCGCTGACTATACAGATGAAGGGTCTGAATATTGTTGAGCCGGAGAGATATTTGAGCTTCCTTGAATCGGATGACGGAACAAGTAAGCAGGAATGGAAGGCGCTCATAATATCGCTAACAACGGGCGAATCCTATTTTTTCCGCGATAAGGGGCATTTCTTTCTTCTCCAGAATACCATCCTGCCTGAGTTGATAGAAAAAAATAAAAACCAACGTTCGCTGCGCATCTGGAGCGCAGGCTGTGCCTCGGGTGAAGAGCCTTATTCCGTTGCCATTCTTCTCGACATGCTTTTGCCGGATATGAAGGGATGGGACATATCTATTATCGGAACAGACATAAATGAAGAATCCCTGAAAAAGGCGGCGCGCGGTATATATTCAAGGTGGTCCTTCCGTATGGTGGATAAGGACATACAAGGAAAATATTTTAAGAGGCATCCGGATGAATGGGAGCTTCATGAAGATATAAGAAAGATGGTGAAATTCCAATACGGAAATCTGATCGAAGACGGCTTCTTTTCTAAAAACCCTGAAATCCGCGACATGGACATCATCATCTGCCGCAATGTCTTTATATATTTCAAGAAAGAAGCTGTGTCGGCAGTTTTCGATAATTTCTTAAAAATAGTGAACGATGGAGGATACCTCATCTCGGGGCACAACGAACTCTATGGGCTTGAACTCACAAACCTGCGCCGGATTATGTTCCCAGAGGCTGTAATATACAAAAAGACGGTAGAGTTGGAGGTGCAACGTAACACTTCAGTGAAGCGGGGGCTTTCTAACTCCCCCGTCCCCCTCTTAATTAAAGAGGGGGTTATAATTCCTCCCCTTAAGTTAAGGGGAGGCGGGGAGGGGTTATGTTCGCCCCGCGACACAAAGCGCGAGATAATAGCGCTCACTAAGCAAGAGCAATATGCAGAGGACGTTAATAAGGCGGAAAGCCTTTTGAATACATGCAAAGATGACGATGGCGTGCTTTATCTTATGGCTCAGGCGTGCGCAAATACAGGAGACTATGAACAAGCTGAAAGCCTTTGCAGAAAGGCCATGGATGCCGCTGCCGATTCAGCGGACCCGTATTTTCTTCTTGCGCATATAGCAGAGGCGAGAGGCAACGATGAAGAGGCAAAGGAGTTGTTCAAGAAGGCAATATATCTGGATGCCGCCTTTATCGCCGCTTACTGCGAACTCGGCGGTCTTTACGAGAAGGAAAACGATATCCCGCGTGCCGGAAAAGCCCGTACTACCGCAATGGAGTTTCTAAAGTCTTTGCCTTCCCAGGCGACTGTAAAGCCATACGATATTACAGCCGGGGAATTGCTTAAATATGTTGAGTATCTTACAGGGGCAAGAGATGCCGATTTAATGCCGGCCGGGCCGAGGGAGAAAAGCAGGCGATGATAAATCACTCATTCCTTACATTCACTTTACACGGACTGCTTCTGGCGATCGATACAAAAGTTGTCAGGGAGATAATATGGCTTCCCGAGCTGACCCTGATCGAGGAGTGTCCCTCCTATATTACGGGCGTTATCAATATGCATGGAAAGATCGTGCCTGTAATGGACTTGACCGTCCGCTTCGGACATGCCCCCCAGAGATATAGTTGTTCGGACAGGGTCATTATACTTGACGTCTCAGAATTCATTTCCGAGGGTCAGGATCGGCAATCCCTAGTTCCAACCCTCAATTCCCAAACTGATCTGCTGGGAATAATCGTCAATGATGTGCTGGATGTGATAGATGTCGCTGAAGAAAATATTGAACCTCCGCTTTTTGAAAAAAGAGAACTAAAACCTCATCCTCACTTTATAAGCGGTGAGGCAAAGGCCGGAGAAGACATTATCATGATTATTGACCCCCGGACAATTCTCGAGCCGGAATTCGGGACTCAAGAACCGGATAGTGAGAAACCTGAAATCATTCCACAAGCTGCAATCAGCTATTTCTGCCCTGAGGCGGACGACAAGGAAAGGGAGATATTTCATAACCGGGCGGCTAATCTGAAACAGGCATTTGAAGGCGATGATTCTGAAAAGGTAATACCTGTTGCCGTTATCAGTTTAAACAATGAATACGTTTGCGTGGAGCTTGAGACAGTGCGTGAGTTTTCAAAGATCCACAATTTCACTCCCGTGCCGTGTTGTCCCGAACATATTGCAGGCAA
>Ga0315281_10008649_pt1 | contig 14220 bp, 14 predicted proteins | sample YL17G07_0_MG_FD_204540 | JGI IMG/M metagenome (GOLD analysis project Ga0315281, IMG submission 204540) | Sediment microbial communities from Yellowstone Lake, YNP, Wyoming, USA - YL17G07_0 | ecosystem: Environmental > Aquatic > Freshwater > Lake > Sediment | place: USA: Wyoming | collected...
CCGATGCCGCCGAGCAGAACGGGCAGGACACAGCCGGCCCGGAGCGCCCCCCGGGACTCGGATCGCAGGGCGTTGAGCCGGCCGTGGAGCTCGGCGCCGATGCCGCCCACGGTCGCGCCCGAGAGCCTGACTCCCGGCTCGCCGGACGAGGCAGCGACAGTCTCGTCCAGCTCCCCGCAGAGCTCGCCGACCCGGTGCGCCCGATAGATGCCGCGGCTTGCCCCCACCAGCCCCGCGATCACCCCGACGAACGAAAGGTACTTGAGAACCGGCTGGTTCCCGCCGCTCCCGGCCAGCGCCACCCCCGCGTAGATCCCGGACCCCACCGCCACGGCCGTCCAGCTCCAGGCCGCGCGCGTCGCTTTCTCGGTCTCGCGCCCGAGGTCCTCGCGAACGTCCCGCACCACATCGGCCGCGACGACGGCGGGCTCCTCGGCGGCGCCCGTCGGGCCGGCCGCCGCCAGCAGGGAGATGAGCAGGGCGATCGACCGCATGTTCACCCGCATTATAGGGGCCCGCCGGTTGTTATAACAGATGGGTGCGCCAGCCCCGGATCGCGCTCGTCAACCCGCCGCACAGCCTCACGGAGCGGTACGGGAGCATGAGGACGGTCGGGAACACGATGCCTTCCCTGGGGCTCCTCGGGCTCGCCGCGATCCTCCGGGACTCCGGGTTCGCGGTCGCGGTCGTGGACGCTCCGTCGCGGAACCTCGGGTACGCGGCCGCGCTCGCGGAGCTCGAGTCATTCGGGCCCGACGCGGTCGGGATGACCGCTTTCACGCCGTCAGTCTTCAACGCCGCGAAGATGGCCGGGCTCGTAAAGGAACGTCTGTCCGGCGTCCCCGTCGTCCTCGGCGGCCCGCACGTCTCGGCGCTTCCCGCGGACACCCTGGCGAGGTTCACGGACTTCGATCTCGGCGTCGTCGGGGAAGGGGATGACGCCGTGGCACCGGTCTTCCGCGCCCTCCTCGACGGGGGCGATCCGGGCGCTATCCCCGGGATAGCACTGCGCCGCGGCGGCGCCGTCGCGGAGACGCCCCGGGCGGCCCCGATCCGGGACCTCGACCGGCTCCCCCATCCGGCGTGGGACCTCCTCCCCGCATTCCCGGCCCGGTACCGCCCCGCCGCGCACACGTACCGGCGCCTCCCGGCCGCGATCATGTTCACGGCTCGCGGGTGCCCCGAGAGCTGCGTCTTCTGCGACCGCAGCGTCTTCGGAAACGCCGTGCGGGGCTTCTCCGCCGAGTACGTCGTCGACGAGATGGAGTCGCTCGTCCGCCGGTGGGGGATCAAGGATCTCACCATCTACGACGACATCTTCCCGCTGTTCAAGCCGCGCCTGCTGCGCGTCTGCGAGCTGATCCGGCAGCGCGGGCTCGACCTCACCTGGTCGTGCAACTCCCGCGTGAACTTCGCCGACCCCGAGACCCTGCGCGCCATGCGGGCCGCCGGGTGCTGGCAGATAGGGTACGGGATCGAGTCCGGCGACCAGGAGATCCTGGACCGGATCGTGAAGCGCACGCGGCTCGAGGACATCGAAAGGGCGGTCCGGATGACGGAGGAGGCCGGGATCCGAACCAAGGGTTTCTTCATGATCGGACTCCCGGGCGAGACCCCGGAGACGATCCGGCGCACGATCTCGTTCGCCCGGCGTCTCCCGCTCTCGGACTACCAGACCTGCTTCTTCACTCCCCTGCCGGGCACCGCGGTGAGGGCGGGGCTGTCCCGCTGGGGCGCGCTGGATGACGACTGGCGGAAGATGAACCTCCTTACCCCCGTGTTCGTGCCCAACGGCCTGACGCGGGGGGACCTCGTCGCGCGGGCGGCCCGGTCCTATTGGGCCTTCTACCTGCGGCCCCGGATCGTGTGGCGATACCTGGCGCGCGTCCGGCGTCCCGAGCACCTGACCCAGCTCTTCCGCGGCGGGGTCGCGCTCCTCGTCTCGCTGCTCGCCGCACGACGGAGACGGGTAGCCCCGGCCCCCGGGCAGGACCTACAATAGCGTCGGCGATGGCGACTATCGCGCCGTTCCCGGGAGTCCACTATCCCCCGAGCCGGGCCCTGCCCGACCTGCTGGCGCCGCCGTACGACATCATCACTCCCGCCGACCACGAGCGGCTCGCCGCCCAGCATGCGCACAACATCGTGCACCTGACGCTGGGCACGCCGGGACGGCGCCGGAACTACGCCCAGATCGGTGCCCGCCTGCGGCGGTGGATCCACGACGGCGTGCTCATCCAGGACCCCGAACCCGCCTTCTACGCCTACTGCCAGGAATTCATCCACGATGGGATGGTGCAGAAGTTCTGGGGCGTGCTCGGAGCCCTGCGGCTCGAGCCCTTCGGCGCCGGGAAGATCTTCCCCCACGAGGCCGTGCATGCGGGACCGGTCGAGGACCGGCTCAAGATCATGGAGGGAACGCGCGCGAACCTCGAGCCCATCATCTCGCTCTACCGCGCGGCCTCGGACCCCATGAACCTCCTCTTCGAGAGCCTGGAGGCCCTGCCGCCCTCGATCGCGGCCTCGGCCGCCAACGGCAGCCGGCACCGGCTCTGGACGCTGGACGCTCCGCGCACGCGCGCGCGGATCCAGCGCACGGTGCGGCGCCTGCCCTTCTTCATCGCCGACGGGCACCACCGGTACCACTCGGCCTGGCTCTACCGCGTCCGCCACCGCCGTTCCCGCGAGGCGCAGTGGATGCTCTCGCTCATCGCCAACACGGAACAGAAGGGGCTCAAGATCCTTCCGTACCACCGCTCGGTCGCGTGCGAGGCCCCCGTGTCCGCTTCGCTTCCCCAGGACTGCGCCCGGTTCGGCAGGATCGAGAAGCTGGGACGGAAGCCCGGGGCCACTCTCGCCGCGCCGGCGCGCAACACCATCGGATTCAGCTCGCGCGCCTCCGGCGGCTGGCTGCTGCACCTGCCGCCGCTCCCGGCCGGGACGCCGCCGCGGGCCATGCTCGAGGTCGCGCGTCTGCACGACCTTCTGCCCCAACTCGTGCGGGTCAGGACCGTGGACTTCACCCGGGACGCGGGGGACGCCGTGGCCGCCGCGCGCAAGTCGCCGCACGTCCTGGCCTGCTGCCTCCCGGCTCCCTCGTCCCAGCAGATCACGCAGATCGCTTTCGAGGGCGAGACCCTCCCGCAGAAGTCCACGTTCTTCCTCCCGAAGCCGGCGTCCGGGCTGGTCCTCCGGCTGATCTGAAACCAAGGGCGGCCGTGGGGCCCCAGCTCCTCGCGTTCCTCGCCGGCGCGGCAATCGCGTTCTCGCCGGTCTGGGACTTCGACGTCTGGTTCCAGCTCGCCTGCGGCAGGTTGATCTCCGCCCTCGGGGGCCTCCCCGAGCACGACGCGTTCTCGTGGACGGCGGCGGGCCGGCCGTGGGACACGCAGGAGTGGCTGAGCCAGGTCCTCGGCTACGGCCTCTGGCGCGCCGGGGGGCTCCCGGGTCTCACCACCGCGAAGGCCCTGGTCGCGGGCGGAATCCTCCTGCTCGTCTGGCGGCGGTCGATGCGCGGGGCCGCAGCGGCCCCCCGAGTTTCGCCGGACGGCGAAACTCGGTGCCCGTCCGCGGGACTGCCATGGCTGGCCGCGGCCGTCTGCTGTTGGGGAGCCTACGTCATGCGGTGGCACCTGGTCGAGCGGCCGCAGGTGGTGACCTACCTCTTCCTCGCGTTCGAGCTCCTGTGGCTGGAGGCCGGCCGCAGCCCCTGGATGCTCGTTCCGCTGACGGTGGCCTGGGCCAACCTGCACGGAGGCTCGTCCCTGCTGGGCCCGGGCGTCTTCGCGCTCTGGACGCTCGGGGTCGCAATGACCCCTCGGGTCGCAACGACCCGCGGTGTTTCGCCCGAAGGCGAAACACCGAGAGTTTCGCCGGACGGCGAAACTCCGCGCCGATCGGCGAGGCGAGCGCTCAGAATCGTCGCAGCCGCCTTGCCGGCCGGGATTGCGCTGCTGGCCGGGGTCGCGGTAAACCCCGCCGGGCCGAAGCTCTGCCTCTACCCGTGGGAGACGATGTCCGACCGGATGTACATGGCCAACGTCCTCGAGTGGATCCCGCCCTCCCTGCGGGAACAGCCCGAGTTCTTCGGCTGGTTGCTGGCCGCGGTCGTCCTCGTGATCCTGACGCCCCGCCGGCACGGCGCGCCGGGCCTGCTGGCCGGGATCGTCTTCACCGTGCTCGCCCTCATGTCGCGGCGCCACATCCCGCTGGCCGTGATCGCGGTCACCCCGCTGGCCGTGCGCGCCGCCGCCGGTCTGCTTGCCGCGGTACCCCGGGCTGTCGCGCCGGCCGCCGCCGCCGCGGCCTGCGCCGGGTTCATCGGCTGGGCCGCCGTCCACGGGGAGGCCCTGGGGCTGGCCGTCCGCGAGGATCTCTATCCCGCAGGCAGCCTCGCACTCCTGCGCGACGCGCCCGTGTGCCCCGGGCGCGCAGTGCGGGTCTACACCCTCCACCGCTGGGGCGGGTACCTCGAATGGCACCTGCCGCAGCGATTCAAGACCTTCATCGACGGCCGCCAGCTCGTCTTCGGACCCGAGCTGTTCGCCGACTACTACCGGATCCTCGAGAACACGCCGGAGGCCCCCGCGCTATTGGGCCTCTACGCCCCCGACGTCCTCATCGTCGAGTACGGTGCGAAGGTGGTTCCCCGGCTCGCCGCGGACCGAAGCCTCGCCCTCGTTCACTGGGACGACTCCTGCCTCGTCTACGTTCACCGGGCCGTCGCGAACGCCCGATGGCTTGCGGCGCACGCGTACGTCGCGTGCCGTCCCGACGCCGGCCTCGCCGACTTCGGTGTTTCCCCCTCCGGGGAAACTCCGGGGGCCGCCTCGGCCCGCGCGCTCGCCGAACTGGACCGCGCGGCGCGCGAGACGCCCGGAGCGGCGCGGCCGTGGACCACGCGGGCCCGGATCCTCCTGGATCTGCGCCGGCTGGACGGCGCCGAGGCGGCCGCGCGCGAAGCGCTGACCCGGGCGCCCGGCATCGTGCCCGTCCTGCTCACGGCCTTCGAGGTCGCGCTCGCCCGTCGCGACTTCAAGTCCGCCGCCGCGTTCGTCGACCGGGCGCTCGGGGCGGACCGCCGCGGCCCGGCGCCGAGGCTCGCGGCAGCCCGGCTCGCGGCCGCCAGGGGGGATGCCGTGGCCTCGGACCGGTGGCTCGCCGCCGCGGTGAGGTCGGGCGAGTCGCTGGAAGCCTCGCACCTTCCGCCCGATCCCGCCCTCGCGGACGCCCTCCGCCTCTTCGCCGGACGGCGCATCGCGGCCGGCGACCGCGCCGGGGCCGCGGACGCGCTCCGGCGGGCGGGGAACGCCCTCTACCGCCTGCGCTACACCGGGGGCGCGCTGGATCGCTACCGGGAGGCCCTCGCGCTTGCGCCCGAGGACATGCGGATTCTCCACAACATCGGGATGGTGCTGATCGCCGAGGGCCGGTTCCGCGAAGGGCTGGTCCCGCTTGGGAAGGCTCTGGAGCTCAACCCACGGAGCGCGGACACCCTTGCGGCTCTCGGTCTCGCCCACTTCCGCCTCGGGGACGTCGGCGCCGCCCGCGCGGCCTGGCGGCAGGCGCTCGCCATCAACCCCGACCACGCGGACGCTAAGGCGTACTTGCAGGCGGTCAACCCCTGAACGCCCAGGGGTAAGATAGGGGGAGATGCCGGACGACGACCTCGCGTTCCTTAACCTCGTCCTCCTTCTGGGCGCCATGACGTCCCGGCGGCTCGACGGAGTGGCCCGGGCCACCGCCGAGGAGCGCAACACGCGGCTCCACGCCTCGCGCGACACCATCGACATGCTCGCAAGTTTGAGGAAGCGGACCACCGGCCGGCTCTCGCCGGAAGAGGAGCGCGTGATGGACTCGATCCTCAAGGACCTCCAGTTCAGGTACGTCCGCGCCCTCGCGACCCAGCCCGCCCCTCCCCGCAAGCAGGCCTAGCGGCCGGAGTGACCGGGCGAACCCGGACGGGTTCGTCATCGAAGGCGGCTTGCCAGTCAGGGGGACTTCGATGCGGGTGATGGAGTTGAGTCTTGGACCCGGAATGAGCGACACTCTAGGCACCATGAGAATACCCGCCGTAGGAGTCATCGGCTGCGGAGACATCGCCCAGAAGTCCTACCTGCCTTCCCTCGCCGGAGAGCTCCGGCGGCTGGGGAAGCTTGCCGCCGTCTGCGACGTGGTTCCCGCGCGCGCGGAGAAGTGCGGGAAGAAGTACCGCGTCCCCGCGTTCACGGACGTCCGCGCCATGCTCCGCCGCGCCGACCTGGACGCGGTCGTGATCCTGACGCCCCTCCTCACGCACCCGAGGTTCGCGCGGATGGCCATCAACGCCCGCCTCAACGCGTACACGGAGAAGCCCCTCGCGGCCACGGTCCGGGAGGCCGACGCGCTCGTCCGGCTGGCGCGCCGGCGCCGCGTCGTGCTCGCCTCCGCGCCCTCGGCCTCCGTGACCCCCCTCGTCCGGGAGGCCCGCCGCCTCATCCGCGCGGGCGTGATCGGCAAGCCGTGCCTGATCCGCGCGCACTCGAGCCACGGCGGCCCCGGGGGCGTCTGGAACACGGACTACTCCTGGGTCTACCGGAGGAACATATCCGGACCCATCCCCCCGATCTATGACATGGGCATCTACGGGCTCTCGACGCTGACGGCCCTCCTCGGACCCGCGAAGCGCGTGAGCGCCCTCGCGGGGCTCGCGATCAGCCCCCGCAAGATCGAGGTCGCGGGCCGCAAGCCCTACTGGCTGAAGCCGACGGGGCTCGACAACGCGTTCCTCCTCATCGACTACGGGAACGCCCGGCTGGCCGCGCTCGACGCCTCCTACTGCCTGCGCGAGAGCGAGGGCTGGCCGATCGAGGTCTTCGGGAGCGACGGCGCGATGTCCCTGAGCGCGTGGGGGAACAAGCTCCGCGTCTGCTCCCACCGGGGCGCCGCGGGACTCCCGCGGGGCCGCTGGGCGGACCGACGGGTGAACCCCGGACCGGTATCGGGCTTCGTCAAGGGCGTCGCGCACTTCCTCGAGTGCCTGGGGAAGCGTAGAGAGCCCGAGAACGGCGGGGACTTCTCCCGCCACCTCGTGGACATCATGGAGTCCGCGATCCGGTCGGCGGCGACCGGCCGGACGGTCAAACTCCGAACCTCGTTCGACTGGAGGAAGATGCGATGAAGAACCGGCGCTGGCGCGTTGGCGTGATCGGGCTCGACCACTGGTACTGGGCCACCAGTTTCGTTCCCCAACTGATGAAGCATCCGCGGTTCGAGTTGGCCGCGGTGTGGGAGCCCCGGAGCTGGCGGCTCAAGGCGGTCAAGTGGCCGGTCAAAGCGGTGTCCCGGCCCGCCGCGATCACGGACGATCCCTCGATCGACGTGGTCGCCTCGTTCCTCCCCTGCCCGGCCAACGCGAAGATCCTCGCGCGCGCGGCGCGGATGGGCAAGGCCCTCGTCTGCGACAAGCCGCTGGCCATGACCGAGGCGGCCGCCCGCCCCGTCGTCGCGGCCCTCCGCCGCAGCCGGCGCCCCTCGTTCTCGTGCGAGGGAGGGGCGCCGCTCAGCGGGCGGGCGCGCTTCCTGCGCGGGCTCATCCGCCGCGGCATGATCGGCAGGCCCCTGACGGCATCGTCCGTGATGCGCGGCGGGATGCCGATGGCATGGTGGAACCGGTCGGGACGCGGGAACTGGGGCTGGTGGGTCGACCCGCGGCTCGTTCCCGGCGGCGCCTGGATCGACCACTCGATCTACGCGATCGCGGAGATGCGGTTCCTGCTCGGCGACGAGCCGGCCTCGGTCACGGCGAAGATGGCCAATCTCAAGTACCCGCGGAGCGTGCTCAAGGTCGAGGACTACGGCATCGCGACCTACACCTACCGCAAGGGCACGGTCGTGACGATGGAGTACGACTGGATCGGCGGCATGGGGTCGTCGCACTCGATCGTGGGAACAAAGGGCTCCCTGCGGTGGGGATCCGGGGTTCCCGACGGGAAGGTGGAGTTGCGCCGCGACTGGAAGTCGAAACTGCTCGCGATTCCCAAGGGCCGCGACGAGAATCTCCTGAATCACATCCTGGGAGCGCTTGACGGCCGGCGCGACACCTGTTCACCCGCGCGGCTGGGACAGTTGAACCTGAAGATAGCGCTCGCTGCCTACCGAGCGTCAAAGACAGGACGGACAGTCAGGATATAGAGCCGGCCAGGCCCTGAGCGAGCGTCCGCGAGTCGAAGGGCTAGAGGGTAACGTTCAGGGCGAGCCGGAGAACGAACCCGAGCCCGCCGACCGTGAGCCCCGGCAGGTCGCTCGCGCCGCCGTGGACGAGGGCGGGGGCCGTGGCGTCGCTCGTCACGGTCTCGGGAACGTCCGCGATCCAGACCAGCCCGCCGTAGAGCCGCAGGTCCATCCCCTCGCTCGCGGGGACGACGAGACCGGCCAGGGCCTGCACGACGGGCGAGATCGCTACGTCCTGGTGCCGCAGGGTCTCGCGCAGGACGACGGTCGAGTCCGAACTGTCGTACGTCGTCAGCGTGCGGTCGACGGACACGCCGAGGAACATGACGCCGGCGCCCACCTCGCCCCCGAACGATACGTTCTCCGACGGCTGCGAGAACCGAATCGCCAGCAGCAGGGGCACTCCCGTGACGTCCCAGGTCGTGAAGTCGCCGTCGTGCCGGCTGTCGTGCGTCGCGCCGTTCTTGGCGAGCTCGCGGTGATCGAAGGCCTGGCTCCCGGCGGGGATCAGGAATCCGGTCTCGACGCCGGGCGTGAACGGCCCGACCGAGCCCGGGATCGGGACGACGGCGAGGAACCCGAAGGTCCCGAAACTCGCGTTGTCGCTCATCGGCTGGACGGTCCCCCTCGCCAGGTCGGTCTGGACGAAGTCGATCCGGCCCGGGACGGAGATGTAGGTCAGCCCGTACTCCACGGCGAACGAGCGTACGGCCGGCACGAGGGCCGCGGCGGTCAGGAGCAGGTTCCGAAGCCTCACGGGTCAATCATACCGCGCTTTGCCCCCGGATCGGGGGCGGATACTACCGGTTCGCGGAGGGGGTCGCCACCGTGACCCCGACACGCGTGGATTGGTACGTGTCAGTGAAGGCCCCGATCAGGATCTGGCGGCTCACCGCCGCGTAGACGCCGGCCACCGGCAGGGCGACCCGGATGAACACCTCGAGGTCCGTGATCCATTCGTCTCCCGCCGCGTTGCCGCCCGCCCGGCCGATGCCCGCCCGGAGCCCGGCCGTGCCCAGCCGGGGAAAGAGCCGCTCGAAGCTCGCCCCCAGCGTGAAGAGCTCGAAGGTCCCGGTGCCGTCGGAAAACCGCATCCGGTTGAAGAAGACGCCGGGCGCGAACCGGCTCGCCGTCGGGAACGCGACCCCGATCTCCTGGGTCGCGATCATCCTCACCGGGATCGCCCCCAACCACGACCCGCCGGAGGCGCTCACGGCCTCGAGCGCGTCGCCACCCCGCACGAGCCCGAGGCCGCCGCTGAACATGGGCGCCGCGGCCACGGAACCCGCGAGCGCCACCAGACCGATCACGAACATGAATGGCATGAAGACAGGAAGGCTCCGCGCGACCCGAAACCGGGCCGCCGACGGAGCCTTCCGCACTTCGCTATCCTCGAACGCTATCGCAGACCCTAGAACCCGAGCCCGATGGCCAGGCCGACGTTCAGTCCCGAGAAGTCGTAGTCGCTGCCGTTGTAGACCTCGCGCGCGAACCGGCCGGCGACCACGGCCTTGACGGTGCCCGAAACCTTATCGCTCGCCCCACTCAGGATCACGACCGACGCGAACACGTCGGTGACCACCAGCGGCCCGCTGATCCAGTCGAAGTACGCGGTGCCGAGGTTGAGCCCGAAGTTCACGTTCTTGACGATCCCCTTCGCTATCTGGATCGCCATCAGCTCGAAGCTGTAGCTGGAGCCGTAGTTCGTGGACATCACGTCGTTCTCGGTGTAGGCGCCGACCGAGAGGTCGTTGTCCAGGCCCCAGTAGACCAGCATGTTCTGCCCCTGGCCCATGAGGTGGTCGCCCACGTTGTCGGTGTAGTTGACCTTGTACCAGTTGGTGCCGAGCTCGATGCCCACCGCGGCCATCACCGGGGACGCCACGCACAGCGCGAACACAGCGATCATGACCTTCTTCATTGTCAATGCCTCCTTGGCATTCCCGGACCTAGAACCCGAGTCCGACGGACAGGTTGATCAGCATGCCGTCCCACTTGTAATCGCTGGCATCGGTGGAGAACCGTCCTCCCACCGTCGCCTTGACCGTCCCGGACACCTTCTCGCCGCCCCCGCTGAGGAGGATGACGTTGCCGAAGACGTCGACAAGCAGGCCGCTGTCGTTCGACCAGTTGTTCGTCATCTGCCCGACGTTGATGCCGGCGTAGACATTCTTCACGATCCCCTTCGAAATCTGGATCGCGAACACCTCGAAGCTGTAGCTGTTCCCGTTGCTGTCCGATATCACATCGGACTCGGTGTAGGTCCCGAGCTGCAACTCGTTCTCCAGCCCCCAGAAGACCAGGAAGTTCTGTCCCTGGCCCGTCAGGTGATCGCCCACGTTGTCCGTATAGCTGACCTTGTACCAGTTGCTGCCGAACTCGACTCCCACGGTGCCCGCGGCGAACGCCGGGGTCGCCAAGGAGATCGCAGCGACCGCGATCAAAATCTTCTTCATGTGCATTTCTCCTTAGGCCTTCCTCCGGTTGTTAGAAACTGAGCCCGACGGACAGGTTGACGACGATCCCGCCGAAGTCGTAGTCCCAGCCGTTGTAGACTTCGCGCGAGAACCGGTCGGCCACCGTCGCCTTGACGTTGCCCGAAATCTTGTCGCCCGCCCCGCTCAGGACCACGACCGACGCGAACACATCCGTGAACCCGATCGGCCCGGAGATCCAGTTCTGGTTGCCCTGGCCGAGGTTGAGCCCGACCGAGACGTTCTTCACGATCCCCTTCGTGATCTGAATAGCGATCAGGTCGGCGGGATAGCTGTTGCCGTTGCTGTCCGACAGGACGTCGTTTTCCATGTACACGCCCACCGTCAGGTCGTCCATTCCCCAGGAGACAGTCATGTTCTGGCCCTGACCCATGAGGTGGTCGCCGAGGTTGTCCGTGTAGTTGACCTTGTACCAGTTGACGCCGAAGTCGACGCCCACCGTGGCCATCACCGGGGACGCCAGCGCGAGTGCGAAGACGGCGATCATGAGCTTCTTCATATCCACATTCTCCTTTGGTTGCCTAGCCATTCGATTCACTCCATGCACCTAGTCCTAGAACCCGAGGCTCGCGACCAACTTGAGCGAGAGGTTGTTGAAGCTCTCGATCGGGTCAATGCCCTTCAGCGGACTCGCGGTCGAGTCGGTCTCCTGCCGGCCGAAGATGCGCTCGGTCGGAAGCTGGACGAACCGGAGGCTGCCCTGAACGGAGATGTCGGCATAGGTTCCCTTGGACTCGCCCTTGAGCAGGGTCACCTTCGCGACGATGCCCTCCATCGAGGCGGTCTCTGCGAGAACGTCCCGGGCGCCGCCGAAATCTGCGAGCCCCGCCGCGGCGCTGCCGTCGCTGTTGCTGTAGAGGCACGCAGCCTCGTCAATGTTGATCATCCCGAGCTCGATCCCGACCTTCACGAATGAAAGGACCGGCAGGGAGTGGAGTATGGCGATCCCCATCAAGTCCTTGTCGCCTTCCACCGTGATCTTGTGCTTGATGGCCGGCACCGCGTTGTTCGTGTACTCGTGCGACCCCCGCCACGTGCCATTGCCGCTGAACACGCTGACGACGAAGTCGTTGCTCACGTCCCAGTTCAGCGCGACCTCCTCATCGAACTTCATTTCGAACCCGCCGATGAGCATCAGGGTGGGTCCCATTCCCCACTCCAAGCCGATGCCCGCCCGATCGGCCGCCACGGCCCGACCGCCCGCCGCCACAGCACTGACGGCAACGAGCAGGACTGCGATAGTTTTGCGCATTTCCTTGCCTCCTTGTTGCGTTGTCCACTCAGTCAATCCCTGCAGATTTCACCGGGAAACCCCGCGAAAGATACCCCGACTCCGTTTTGGATGACGATACTTGACCCTTGTCAGTCTTGTCAAGCCCAACCGGCCGCCTGCCCGGTTGTGGTGTGCCATTCTGGAACGATGCGGCATTGATGACCAGTCAAGGATCTTGTCGTCCGCGCTGTGATCGTCGTCAGCACGCAAACGCCCGCCGAAGGGCCTTGGGAAACGGTTGATACGGAAGGGGTCCGCATGATCTAATCTATAGAAGCGGAAGAGTGGGGGTCGGCCCCCACTCTTCATGCTGTTCGGGGCTTCCCGAACGGGTCTACCCGCAAGGGCAGGAAGGATTATGGATATCTTGACGAGGGTCCGGGACATCGCCCAGGCGATCTGCCGGGCGGAAGGAGCGGAGTTGCTCGACGTGGCGCTGGTACGCGAAGGGGGGCACCAGGTGCTCCGGCTCACCGTGGAGCGGGAGTCCGGCCCCACCATGCTGGCCGACTGCGAAGCCGTGAGCCGCGGGGTCTCGGCCGCGCTCGACGCGGCGGACATCGTCCCGTTCACCTACCTCCTCGAGGTCTCCTCCCCCGGCGCCGACCGGCCGCTCACGACCCTCCGCGACTTCCGGCGCCAGGTCGGATCCCGGGTGCACGTGTACCTGCGCGGCGTCCGGTCGGGGCCGCTGGCGGGCACGCTCACCGGGGCCGCCGAGGGCGGGCTCACGCTCGTCCTCGCGGACGGCTCGCGGCGGACCGTGCCCCTCGCCGAGGTGGCCGAGGCCCGCCGGGAAATCCCCTTCGGCAACGGGGAGGGCCGGCCATGAAGCCGAACTTCATCGAGGCCATCCAGCAACTCGAGCGGGGAAAGCGCATGAGCCGGGAAACGGTCCGTGAGATCGTCGAGTCCGCGCTCCTCTCGGCGGCGCGCAAGTCGCTGGGCGTGACCCCCGAGCGGGTCGAGGTCACTTACAGCGAGGCGACCGGCGACATGCACGTAACCGTGAAGCGCGTGGTTGCGGCGGGTCGCCCCGCCTCGCCCGACGAGATTTCGCTCGCGGAGGCAAGGAAGGTCCGCGCCGACGCCGCCCCCGGCGAGGAAGTCACGGTCCAGATCCCTCTAGACGAGCTGGGCCGGATCGCGGCGCAGACCGCGAAGCACATCGTGCTCCAGCGCGTCCGCGAGGTCGAGCGCGAGAGTCAGTACGGCGAGTTCAAGGACAAGATCGGCAAGGCCGTCACGAGTGTCGTCAAGCAACGCCGCGGAAAGCTCGTGATCCTCGATCTCGGCGACGTGGAGGCGGTCCTGCCCGGAAGCGAGCAGATTCCGAAGGAGGACTACCGGCCCGGAGAGCACCTCAAAGTCTACGTCGCCGACGTGACGATGACCCCGCGGGGCCCGCACATCATCGCGTCCCGGAGCCGGCCCGAGCTCGTCCGGTTCCTCTTCGAGGCGGAGGTCCCCGAGGTCGCCCAGGGCGTCGTCGAGATCAGGGCCGTCGCGCGCGAGCCGGGATCGCGGTCGAAGGTCGCGGTCATGTCCCACGACCGCAACGTGGACCCCGTCGGCGCCTGCATCGGGATGAAGGGCATGCGGGTCCAGGCCGTTGTCCAGGAGCTCCACGGCGAGAAGATGGACGTCGTCATGTGGGCCGAGGACCCGGAGACCTTCCTCATGAACGCCCTTTCCCCCGCCAAACCCAACCGGGTCGTCAAGGACGATGTGGCCCGGACCATGATCGCGGTCGCCGCCGACCACAATCAGCTCACGCACCTGATCGGGCGGGGCGGGCAGAACGCGCGGCTGGCCTCCAAGCTCACGGGTTGGAAGGTCGAGATCATGACGGAGACGGAACTGCGAGGAGGCCCGGCGGCCTCGGCCGAGCCGGCCGTGGGCGCGCCCGCCGCTGACGGTGCCGCCGCGACGGCCTCGCCTGAAGCGTCCGTTCCGGCCGCCGAGGAGGTCGCCGCTTCCGCGGAGGCCCCGGCAGCCGCGGAGACGACTCCGGGTGCCGAAGCCGCCCCGGCCGAAGCGGCCGCGCCTGCCGCCGGAACGGCACCGGCGCCGGACAAGGAAGGAACCTGATGGCCGTCGCGGTCTTCAAGCTCGCCAAGGAGCTCGGAGTCACGAGCAAGGAGATCATGGCCTTCCTCAAGGAGAAGAACCTCCCGGCGAAGAGCGCGATCGCCGCGCTCACGCAGGCGCAGTACGAAGTGGCCCTCGAGCACTTCACGG
>Ga0315281_10008650_pt1 | contig 14220 bp, 12 predicted proteins | sample YL17G07_0_MG_FD_204540 | JGI IMG/M metagenome (GOLD analysis project Ga0315281, IMG submission 204540) | Sediment microbial communities from Yellowstone Lake, YNP, Wyoming, USA - YL17G07_0 | ecosystem: Environmental > Aquatic > Freshwater > Lake > Sediment | place: USA: Wyoming | collected...
TTTTCCCTTGCCCGAGGTAAAAAGATGATAGGGTCACAATCAAGGGATAAAGAAAATTCGTCCCGACTAGAATATAAAAATAAGGGAGTGCGATCTTTTCAATATCCGTCCCTTGGAAATACCATCTTCCGTATATCAGGCTGGCTGGAACGGTGATCAGCATTGAAAAGAACGAAAACCAAATAAACTGCCAAACCCCTGGCCCTATTCGCGCATACTCATTAGCCCCATACCAACGACCCACAAACACTTGGGCCATCATCGCTAAAGCTGCAGAAGCACCCTGGAAAATCTGGCATACATAGGCAACACTGACCGCAGCTTCCATCGCCTGTACGGAAACCCTTGCGATAAAAAGCTTCTCCACGAGGAGAAACAAATAATTCGCAAACGCCGTCCCCAAGAGAGGGAAAAACAGGAGCAAAAGCCCCGATGTCTCTCCCTCCAGTAGGACGGGTTGATCAGTGTCTACCTTCATCCCATCTTCGACAAGGGAACGCACTCTTCTTTGCGGCAGTGCATGATCAGATGAATGACTTCGTCAATAGATTCACCTATATAATGCCCACCATTTTCAAAGAACCATCCTTTCGTTGCTTCTCTGACAATAAACGGTTGATGCTTAATCGAAAAATCGGGCAGAAGAAACGTGACATAAAAATCAGTCTCGAATCCTGTTGATTTTTCTCCTGTTCTCAATAGGTAAAGATAGGGAGTCTTCTTTCCTCTGAACAATTTTTCAGCGTTCAAGCCCCTAATCTCGCCATACCACGCGGGATGGGAAGGCATATCTTGTATGATTGTACTAGAATCTCGGATGTTTAAAAAAGCTGACATAATCATTCTCCTTTTGTTTGTGATAACTTCTTCCAATATTGGAAGGGCCAAAAGAAAATTTGGCGTTTATAGAAAATTTTTTACGAACTAAAGCCTGATAGGGTTGATCAAACAGAGGGAGCACAGGCATTTCAGCAGATAGAATGTCTGTTGCCTGTCGTAAATAGAGTGAGCGCTGAAAGGGGCTCATCCCTCCTTCACTTAAATCGAGCAATCGTTGAAACTCAGGATGTTCCCATTTAGCCCAGTTAATCCCTTCCGTCGCAAACTTAAACGTATTGAGCGTATAGATCGGATCGTCAATCCAGGAAGTCCAAAGGGCTAGCCCAGCTTGAAACTTCCCTTCGCACATTCGCTGAAAGATAACATTCCAAGGAAGAGGCTGCAACTGACACTCCAATCCCAAATGCTTCTTGAATTGTTCTTTGAGCCCCAGGGCAATATGTTCATGGATCCCTTTTTGGCAATGAATCAGGTTGATTGATAAATCTTGGGCAGAGATACCGAGTTCATTCATCGCCTCGTGGAGGAGTTGGCGTCCCTTCTCGATGTTCAACTCGGGAAACTCTTTTCCCCCCTGATCTCTATAGCGAGAAGGTTGCAGAGAATAGGCTGGAATTAGAGGTAAAAATGCCCCTTTCACGAGTTGCGCACGATCGATCACCAAGGCAAGAGCATGCCTGATTTTGGAATGATTGAAGGGAAAGGCAGAGGTATTGAACACGCACCAGCCCACCCAACCATTCTGACAGGAAATAGTTCTACCTTGCTCTCCTGCAATATAGGAGGAGTGGCAAGGGCCAAAGGGATTCCCTAACCAATCAACCTCATTTCTTTGAAAAGCTTCTCCCGCTTGGATAGGGTCCATTCTCGTTAATATGATCTGATCTAACGCGACGTGTGACACATCCCAGTAAAATGAATTCTTGATCAGCTGAAAGCCCTGGTTTGGTTGATTGACTTTCAACTGAAACGGCCCATTACAAGGGTAATTTTTCCCCGACTGATAAAGCCACTGAGGACATTCCTGATCGACTAATCGGTGAACGGGAGAGAAGAGAGGGTGAGCGGTCAGTTGCAAGAAATAGTGGGCGGGTTGGGCGAGTTCGACCTGTAATGTTTGATCATCGAGGACTCGGATACCCACTTCATCGAGAGAGACTTTGCCCTCTTTCGCCGCTCTCGCATTCTTGATCGGATAGAAAAGATTGGCAAAATTCGTCTTAAAATCGGGAGAAAGGACTTTCTTCCAAGAGTATGCAAAATCGTGGGCGGAGACGAGAGAACCGTTATTCCAAAGACAATGGCGCAGTTTGAATGTATATTCTTTCAAATCGGGAGAAACTTCGATCGACTCTGCAGCACCATTCTCGACCTGACCTTCTTGATTGAATCGGGTCAACCCTTCAAATAAAAGTCTTAAAATGTCGATCGCCCCCGCCTCTCCTCCGGTCCGGGGATCGAGAGAGAAAATAGAATGCGTTAAGGCGATGCGCAATATCTGCTGGCTCTTCCTCTTTTCTCGCCACCGTTCCAACGATTCTTCCAAAGACTGAATGAATGGTTTTACTTCCTCGACCGTTTGTTGCAAGAGGACGCAATTAAAGAAGAATCCTTCAGTTGTCTCCATAGTGTTATGGGCCCAATCCTTGATTTTCCAAGCTGGGTCTTCTACTACGGATGTGAGGAGAGGGGCAATCGAAGAATCGTTGCAACGGACAATGAGAAAGACTTGTTGGTCATGAGGATAAAGATGCAAGGAAAAATGGTCCGCCACTTTTTCTTTCCGCTCTTCCGAAAAATAGATAAAAAGCATCGATAGTGCTTTTGGATTCAAAAGTGCTTGTTTTTCAATGGGGACAAGGGCGTAGAAAAAGGTCTCTATCAGTTCGGTCTCATAGTTTCCTTCGATCAAACTCTTCTTCAATGAAAAAAGGAGCTCCTGCTGTTTGATCAGCAGCCCGCCATTGTAATCTCGAAATTCACCTATCGCATTCGTGAGGAGTGTCGCTACTTTCTGTCTTGTCGCATAAAAGTCCAAGGAACCATCGGACCTAAGAAGAGCGGGGTCTCGCGGAAGGAAAAGGCGGAAAATATAGGCTTCTACCGGGCGACCCTCTATGCTGCTCACAGGGACCATTCGCTCTGATACCACGGTGCAGCCAAACAACCGTTCTTTAAGAGAAAAGCGATGAAAGGGGGCAACTTGGACCAAAATCACCTGGAAGGCAATTTCTTTGCCTGTGTGGTGATCGAGAGTAATATGTACCTGTGGCAAGTCGTCAACCGCATGAATCTCTTGGCTTAAGATTAAAAGATTTTTGTAGACCTCTTCCATATTGAGGTTCATGAAGACAGCGGGAGAGAGCTGCTGGATGCTGTTTTTAATCTTTTCCCCTATGTTATCCCTCAAAACCTTCTGTTCTATCAGAGAGAAAGGGGTCCCATTTCTCTTTTCGACTTCGAAGTAGAAAACTTTCAGGTTTTCGTACTGCGACGTATGTCGATAGTAACTTTCCTTCACCAGTTGCAAATCGGGAAAGTGTTTTTGCAGGGCAACGATGACGTTTTCTTCGTCGAACAATTCACACCTGTCGATGACGTTGAATCCGATGAGGCACCCCAAAACAGGCTTCGAAGAAAATGGAAATAGCAAGTTCGTAGGGATCCAACGAGCAGACACATGGCGCACATGCGAAGTAAATGTCGTATTGCTGAGCAACTTTCTTTGCATATAATAGATGGACAGAACGAGACGGAACAGATGAGAAGGGGGGCGATGATCCAGGTACTTTTTCTTCGCTAGGAGGTGGACCAGAAGCAAGTCATTGAAAATGGATTCGTCGAGAGAGTAGAAGAAGCGCTCTAACCAGCGCCTTAACTTCTGATAGGTAGGATAGAAAGAAGGGTGCAAAGGGACGGAAGCGGAAGGAGAATCTGGATCTTCGGCGGCATCAACTTTAAGTCTTAGCATCACTCTCATTCCTCTGATCTCTGCCCATCAGATGATGGACCCGAGTTCATGTACTTTGAAGAGATAGTGATTCTACGCCACCTAAAAAATATTTGGCAAGCATCTTTTTTAATCCATCTTTTAAATTTCCTTAATATTCGGGCGTGTGATAGCCTGTTCGTCTAAAAATAAAGCGTCTGCCGCCCAACCGATAACCGGACATTCATGCGCAGTTTGCATTCGTGGCCTACATTTCCACTCAATCTTGACCCGCCCTCCGCTCGTTCACTGACTCTTCTGTTCATCATCCAAGAGTGGATCTCCTCGCTTCAGCAGCTCGAGGAATTTAGGGCCATTTCGCCTAACCAATCGATCCCCTCTTTATTAAAAGGAATGGAAAAGCTTCTCCATTTTTCTCGAGAAAATCCCTTTCCCAAAAAAGGGGGATTCTTGGACAGGCTTTGCTTTTATTCTGAAATCTTGCTACAAGCATCGAGGATCTCCGATGAATCGATCCCTATAATTTTGGAAGAAATGCTCCATTTTATCCTTTCCTTCAAGGCGAAGCTCCTCGCTTCAAAAAAGCGTCCCGTTCCCGGAGAAGAGCTGCAAGCACAAGCGGGGATTCTGTTTCAAGTCCTGGAGCAAAAATTCCACGCCTTCTTCACCGCTCTCGTCCCCTTTCTTCAAGAGGCACGGACCGACGAGAACGTGCTGATCTTTCTCCTTGAAAAGAAGCACATATTGAACCGCTATCTGGGGTCCCGTGCGATTGAAGAAATGCTGCACAGCTTTTTCCCAGCAGGCCTTTCCCAAGTGCGCGCCGTCATCTGCGAGGGATTTACCCGGCGCGGGTTTACTTCCTTCCTGGCGGAAAAGGAGTCTCTCATCGAAGAACTCGAATGGGAGGCGCCATGCCAGCCCCCTCCAGCGATCCTTTGAATCTGATTCGCGACGTGGCCGCTCTTCTCAAGGAAGAGACGATCATTCTCGCATCCCCAGAAGAGGCACAATATTTTCGAAAGGGTTATCTAAGAAATGGAAAGTCGGGCACGGGCACGGGCTCGGGATCGGGCACGAAAAAAACCGAACCAGTTTCGAAAATGGTTGTAGAGAAAATCGACCCCGTTCCCGAATTCGTTCCACTAGTGGTTTCGATGAAGATCGCCCCTGTTCCCGAACCAAGCCCTCCAACTGTCTGGAGACAGGAACCGACTGCGGCAGTAGAACCGATGATTGATGCGTCTTCCTTCAAATCGCTATTTGCAAAAATCGCCCCCGGGGTGCCAATTGTCGAAGAAATCCCGAATGATGCGAACGCCAAGAAGATCGGAGGGCGATGGAAAACGAGAAATCAGACGGCGCCTCTCTCGATCCTCCACTTCACCGAGCCGCCGGAGCAAAAAATGCTCCTGGAGGGAATCGCAATGGCGCTCGATGTCTACTTCGGCCCTGCCCGCCTCATCGCCGCCGAGTCGATTGAGAAGGAAAAGCAATGGGAGGCCTTTCTCGCAGTCCCCGATCTAAAGATGATCTTCGCTTGCGATTATACCCTTTGGCAGCTGAGAGATTTGATGCGCTTCTACAAAGAGACTCCCGCCGCAGGAACCCGCACGTTAGGGAAGGTTCCTCTCTTCCTCCTCCCCGACATGTCTCTCTATCTCAAAGACCCCCTCCTCAAACGGTCTCTCTGGAAAGCTCTATGCATGAAGCTCAGTTCGTAAGTGTTTATCTGGATCAAAATCTCTCCAAGGCGCTCGATTATTCGGTGCCGGCAGAATGGCGCTCCCTGGTGCAGGTGGGGATGCGGGTCGAAGTTCCGTTGAAGAAGGCAGTTGCTAAGGGGACGATCGCCGCCTTGAAAGAGAATTCGAGTTATCCGAGTGTCCGGCCAATCGGCCGAATTCTGTCGCCGAAGGGAGAACTCTCCGATACGCAATGGAAATTGGCCGAGTGGATGTCCCAATACTATGCCACGCCCCTGCAGAGAGTCTTAAAATGCTTCATTCCACCCCATATCCGACAGGGAGTTAAGGCCAAGACGCAAGTGTTTCTCTCGTTGAATAAATCCGATGAGGAAACAATCAACGCCTGCGCGGAGCTCCGGATCAAAAATCCGGCGCAGGCGCAAATCCTAGACGCCCTCCTGCAGGAAAAAAAGGGGAGATTCCTCTCGGAATTGAAGGTCTCCCGGAGCGCTGCCCTTGGATTGATCCGGAAGAAATTCATCTCGGCGAAAAACGTCTCGCCAAGCGATGACCTTTTGTTGGAGGAGGAATTTTTCCCCACGAAGGAAAAAAGTCTGAATGAGGAACAAAAGAGATGTTTGGACGTGGTGCAAAGGGCGATGGAGACGGAAACATACTCCACCCATTTAATTCAGGGTGTCACGGGAAGCGGCAAGACCGAAGTCTATCTGCAGGCAATCGCGACGGCGCTTCTCAGGGGAAAAAGCGCGATGATGCTCGTGCCAGAAATTTCCCTCACCTCGCAGACGATCGAGCGGCTGCGCACCCGCTTTCCTCAAAAAATCGCCGTCCTCCATCACCGGCGCAGCCAGGGTGAGCGCACCTCTGCCTGGGAAGATTTGCGGGAGGGAAAAGTGCAAATCGTCCTCGGCGCTAGATCGGCGGTCTTTTGCCCGATCCGCAATCTCGGCCTCATCATCGTCGACGAAGAGCACGACAGCTCCTACAAGCAAAACGACGAGGCCCCCTGTTATCAAGGGAGAGATGTGGCCGTCATGAGAGGCCGGCTGGAAAATTGCGTCGTGCTCCTCGGCAGCGCCACCCCCTCGATAGAATCCCGCTATAACAGCGACACCGGCAAATATCGCTTCCACACCCTTGTCACTAGAGCCACTTCAGCCTCTCTGCCAGCCATCCGGGTCGTCGACATGAAAAGGGCCTTCGAAATCGCAGGCAGATTCACCCATTTCTCGGAGGATCTCCTGGGTGGGATCAAAAGAAGAGTCGAAGCAGGCGAGCAGACCCTCCTTTTCTTGAACCGGCGTGGCTATCACCGGATGCAGATTTGCGCCTCTTGCCGCTGGATGGTGAAATGCCCTCATTGCGACATCGCCCTCACCTATCACCGAGAAGCCAACCAGCTGAGATGCCACCTCTGCGATGCACAGACACCCGTCCTTCCCTCCTGTCCCCAGTGTAACTCTCGAGAATCGCTTCAATTCAAAGGATTTGGCACAGAGCATGTAGAGCGCTCGCTCCACGCTATTTTCCCCGAGATCCGCACTCTTCGGATGGACAGAGACACCACTAAGGGTAAAAACAGCCATGAAGAGCTGTTCAAGCAATTCCGCGCCCACAAAGCCGATGTGCTCATCGGAACGCAGATGATTGCGAAAGGATTTCACTTCCCTTCAGTCACCCTCGTCGGTGTACTCAATCTCGACGCCTCATTGAGCATTCCCGATTTCCGCTCCCCGGAACAGGTGTTCCAACTCCTCATTCAAGTGGCCGGCAGATCGGGCAGATCTCAACTCCCCGGCGAAGTGATCCTGCAAACATTTCTCCCCGACCATCCTGTGATCCGCTTCGCAGCCGCCCAGGATTACGACGCTTTTTACAAAGCCGAAATCGAAGAGAGGAGCCTCTTCGGCTATCCCCCATTCTGCCACCTCGCAAAACTCCTCTTCTCCTCCCCAGACCCCCAGCACGCCCTCGACGCCGCGACCGACGCCCGCGCGCTTCTCCTCGCCTCGCTCCCCCCTTCTACTCAAATCCTCCCCGTCGCCCCCGCCGGGCATCCGAAAGTCAAAGATCTCTATCGCTTTCAATTTATCATTAAGTCGTTGAAGATCAGTCAGATACAACAACAACTTTCATCATTATATGGAAATCACGTCAAAATCGACATCGACCCGATTTCCACATTCTTCTAGATGTAGTATCCTGTTCCCATGACTCTACTCCCAAAAGATCCTAACGGCTGTCCGTACCTACAACTGGCCCCCATGGAAGGGGTGGGCGATTACTGCTTCCGGAAGGCGATGGCGTCGGTCGGGGGATTCGATGAGGCGGTCAAGGATTTCCTCCGCGTTCCGCGCAATGCCCACATCAAGAGCTTGGCCCGCGCCTATGTGGCCGAGGAGTTGGCGCCCATTCCGCTGGCGGCGCAGCTGATGGGGTCCGATCCCGATTTGATGGCTGAGATGGCCCGGGAAGTCCAAGAGCGGGGCGCTCTGCGGGTCGATGTCAATTGCGGGTGTCCTTCCAATATGGTCACGGGCAAGGGGGCCGGATCGAGCCTGTTGAGAGACCCGGGCTTTTTACACGAGGTGGTGAAGGCAGTCGTCGACGCGGTGTCGATTCCGGTCACGATCAAAATGCGCTCGGGATATGAAGACACCTCGCTCTTCAAGGAAAATATCTTGGCGGCCCAGGAGACCGGCGTCCGCTACATCACTCTGCATCCGAGGACAAAAGCCGATGGATACGGTCCGCCCGCAAATTGGGAACTGATTGCGCAGGCCAAATCTCTCCTCAAGATCCCCCTCGTCGGCAATGGGGATATCCTCAACGTCGAAAACGCCCTCGCGATGCTCAAGATCACAGGATGCGACGGCTTGATGATCGGCCGGGGGAGCATCATCAATCCCTTCATTTTCCACCAAATCCGCGCCCATTTTTCTCGCACGCCATATAAGCCGAAATGGGAGGATTTAGTGAGGTACTTTGACGTTTATCTCGGGGCAACGCCGCCCGACATGCCAATGAAATTGCGCGTCAATAAACTCAAGCAACTGCTCGGATTTATATTCAAAGGGAATGCCCGCTTAATAGAAAAGCGACAAGAGATCCTGACTTCTTCATTTCAGGATCCCCACTCCTTTCTCGCATTCGCCCTGCCTCTATTAAAGGAAGGATGGTCTTAACGACCTTTGGATGCCTGCCAATTCACAATTTTGTAGAGCGCAGAGAGCCCAATCAAAATGTAAAGGAGCGTGTCGATCCATGTGCGCCCAAAAACATAACCGATGAGATCGAAGCCGAAAAGGCCAACCAGACCCCAGTTGATGCCGCCCAATAATATTAATACAGCAGCAACTTTTTCTAAATTCTTCATATAATACCCTTCTGTTTTGGGCGCATGCGCCCTTTTTTCTCACTTATCATATCCTTCCCTTTTTTGTCAGGGTCTGGCACAAAAGAAGAGAATGAAAATCCACGGATATGCCGCTTTAGCCCCTCGAGAGCCCTTACGGTCTTTCACTTATGACGCACCGCCCCTTGAGCCGTTTGAAATTCTGATCAAGATCACCCATTGCGGCCTGTGCCATACTGACCTCCATATGATCGAAGACGCTTGGCACCGCTCTACTTATCCGCTGCTGCCCGGCCATGAAATCATCGGCACCGTTGTTAAAAAGGGATCATCTGCCGAAGTGAAGCTCGGGAAGCGCGTCGGGGTAAGCTGGGTCGCCTCCGCGTGCCTACAATGCCCCCAATGTCTGCAGGGAGATACGAACATTTGCCCCACAAAAAAAGGAGTCTACAACAACGGCCGCTACGGGGGTTTTGCCGACCACGTCGTCATCGATAGCCGTTTTGCTTTTCCGATCCCCGAGGGGATCGATTCGGCGCACGCCGCTCCCCTCCTCTGCGCTGGAGCAACCGTCTACGCCCCCCTCCATCGCCACCCGATCCTCCCATCCCATGCGGTCGGCATCATCGGCATCGGAGGGCTCGGCCACCTCGCCTTGCAATTCTACCATGCCTACGGGTGCGAAGTGTCGGCCATTTCCAGCACCCCCTCCAAGGAAAAAGAGGCGAAAAATTTTGGCGCGGACCACTTCTACACTTGGGAAAACCCCCCTTCCCCCTTCCAATTCGATTTTCTCCTTTGCACGACCGATGCTCCCCTCGATTGGAATTTCGTCCTCACCCTTTTGCGCCCCAACGGAACCCTGTGCCTCGTCAGCCGGCCAGCCGGATTGACCTTCGACCCCACCTATCTTGTCTCCACGCAGCGGAGCATCTGCGGCAGCAACAACGCGAATCGCTCTGTGATGAATGAGATGCTCTCCTTCGCCGCCCGCCACAAGATCAAACCAAAAATCGAGCTGATGCCCCTGGCCAAGATCAACGAGGCCATCGAGAGGGTCCGCACGAACAGCGCCCGCTACCGGATCGTCCTTCACAATTAAATGGCGATTTCTCTATACTGGCTCCTTTTAAGGAGTTTATGAAACGCTATATTCTTTTCTTAGTTCCACTACTGACTTCTTGTTCTGTGATGATGGCCTCCAAGAAGGGGGGATTCGACCTCGATTCGATCCAAGCGGCGCAGAGTCGCGAGCAGTTCCTCAATTTCGGCACTCCGATCGACAGCGAAGTGAATGCGGAAGGAGACAGAACCGAAACCTATCGGATCATGAAGGAGAAAGGATCGATCGCCCGGGCATTCATGCACGGCTTACTCGACCTCAGCACCGGTTTCCTGTGGGAGCTCGCTGGCACGCCAATCGAAAGCGCTTTGAGCCAAAAGAAATACTACGCGGTCAAGGTCCTCTTCGATTCTGACAACCAGGTCAAAAAGATCGAATTGCGCTAGTCCTTCCTCCAATTTATCAGGTCATGATATGAGGTGAGGGATGGCGAAAAAATACGACGAGAGAGCCGTTCAGACCTTAGATGCCCTCGCCCATATTCGGCTCCGCTCAGGGATGTATATCGGTCGTTTGGGAGATGGTTCCCACCCAGACGATGGGATCTACGTCATGCTGAAAGAATCGATCGACAACGCGGTCGATGAATTCATCATGGGTTTTGGCAAAAAGATCGAGATCGGTCTGAATGAAAAAACCTCCACGGTGACGGTGCGGGACTGGGGTCGTGGGATCCCGCTCGGCAAAGTGATCGAGTGTGTCAGCCAAATCAACACGGGCGCCAAGTACAATGACGATGTCTTCCAGTTTTCTGTAGGCTTGAACGGCGTGGGGATGAAGGCGGTGAACGCCCTTTCTTCCCATTTTGTCGTCAGAAGTGTGCGAGAGGGGGAATTCGTCGAGGTCCGCTTTTCTAAGGGCATTCTTAAGGAGAAGAAAAAAGGGAAGGTCAAAGAGGCGGACGGCACATGGATCGAGTTCACTCCAGATACCGTCATCTTCAAGAAATTTGCCTTTCAAAAAGAGTTGATTCTCAAACGCTTATGGTATTATGCCTATCTCAACGTGGGGCTTTCGTTAGTATTCAATGGCGAGGAGATTCGTTCGACGGGCGGCCTCTTGGATCTATTGAATGAGGAGGTCTTCGATGACCGCCTGTATGAGCCGCTCCACTACCGAGGCAAGTACATCGAGTTTGCCTTCCTCCATTCTTCGAGTTACGGCGAGACCTATTTTTCCTTCGTCAACGGCCAATACACTCATGACGGGGGCACCCACTTGTCAGCCTTTAAAGAGGGGATTCTGAAAGGGGTGAACGAGTACGCGAAGAAGACCTTTCAAGGCGTCGACGTGCGGGAAGGGATTGTGGGGACCATTCTCGTGAAGGTGAAGGACCCTGTATTCGAGTCCCAAACGAAGAACAAATTGTCCAATAGCGAGATTCGGGCTCCGATCTTAACTGAAGTCAAAGACGCAGTGCAAAATCTCCTGTTTAAAAACGAGGAGACCGCCAAGAAAATCACCGAGCGGATTCTCTTCAACGAACGGCTCAGGAAAGAGCTCGCGGCAGTCAAAAAAGAGGCGAAAGAGAAGCAGAAAAAGATCTCCTTCAAAATTCCGAAATTGCGCGATTCGAAATTCCACTTCGGCGACGGGACTAAAGAGGGGGAGAATTCGGTGATTTTCCTCACCGAGGGAGAATCGGCCTCCGCCTCTATTGTCATGACGAGAGATCCCCTCACGCAGGCGGTCTTCTCACTCCGCGGAAAACCGATGAATGTCCACGGGATGAAGCTTGAGCTGCTCTATAAAAATGAAGAGATGTACAACCTGATGTCTGCGCTCAATATCGAGGAGGATTTGGCCAATCTCCGGTACAACAAAGTGATCCTGGCCACCGATGCGGATGTCGACGGGATGCACATACGCAATCTACTGATCACCTTTTTTCTGACCTATTTTGAAGGGCTTGTTGTGAACGGCCACCTCCATATCCTGGAAACGCCCCTCTTCAAAGTGCGCAATAAGGAAAAGACGATCTACTGCTACTCCGAAGAGGAAAAAGTTGCGGCAGAAATAGAGCTGAAGAGAGGCATTGAAATCACCCGCTTCAAAGGACTGGGAGAAATTTCCCCCAATGAGTTTAAACAATTTATCGCAAAAGACATCCGTTTGCTGCCGGTGATCATCCAACACTTCTCTGACATTAAACCGACCCTTGAATTTTATATGGGCAAGAATACCCCGGCGCGAAAGGCCTTCATCATGGAAAACCTTGTGAGCGACAATGGATGACCTAAAAGAGCAGATGAAGGATCACTTCATCAAATACGCCTCCTACGTCATCCTCGACCGGGCGATTCCGAATGTGGTCGACGGGCTGAAGCCAGTGCAAAGGCGCATCCTCGAAATTCTATGGAGGCAGAGCGACGAAAAGCTCCATAAAGTGGCGAATATTGTCGGTCAGACCATGCAGCTCCACCCGCATGGAGACGCCCCCATCTACGAGGCCCTCATTACCTTAGCGAACAAGGGTTTTGTCCTGGATCGTCAGGGGAATTTTGGGAATATTTACACCGGAGACCCCTCCGCTGCCGCCCGCTACATCGAAACCCGCCTCTCCCCTCTCGCCCGCGAGACCCTTTTCAACCCCGATATCACTGAAAAAGTCCCCTCTTATGATGGGAGAAACCTAGAGCCGGTGACCCTCCCTGCGAAAATCCCCCTTCTCCTCATGCAGGGCGCGGACGGGATCGCCGTGGGCATGGCCACCCACATACCGCCCCACAACTTCACAGAGCTACTCGAGGCCGAGATCGCCTGTCTTGAGGAGAGAAACTTCAAAATCTTTCCCGACTTTCCCACGGGCGGGATCATGGACAAGAGCGAGTATGACAAGGGGCGAGGCAAGATCAAACTGCGCGCCAAAATTGAGATCAAAGACCCCAAAACGTTAGTGATCCGGGAAATCTGTTATGGGACGACGACGGAGAGTCTGATCCGCTCCATCGACGAGGCGGCGAAGAAAGGGAAGATCAAAATCGAGGAGATCAACGACTACACAGCAAGAGATGTCGAAATCGAGATCAAGCTTTCCCGCGGGCAGTATGCGGAAGACCTTCTCGACGCCCTGTACGGATTCACCGAGTGCGAAGTCTCTCTCAATTCACAGATCATCGTAATCAAAGACGGTCTCCCCTGGGAGACAGACGTCCATGAGATCCTCCATTATAATGCTTTGATGGTAGTCGAATTCTTGAGGCGGGAGCTCGAAATCGAGCGGGACCGGCTCCTCGAGAAGATGCTGACCAAGTCTCTGGAGAGGATTTTCATCGAAAACCGCCTCTACAAGAAGATCGAGACGGTCAAGACACTGGAAGGGATCCATGAGACCCTCAGCGAATCGCTCAAGCCCTATCGGAAAAAGCTCCTGCGGGAGCCGACCCATGAAGATCGGGAGAAACTTCTCCAGATCCCGATCCGGCGCATCTCCCAGTTCGACATCGAGAAGAACAAAGATGAGATTGCGATCCTCGAAGAGACCCACATGGGCGTGGAGAAAAACCTCAGAAACGTCAAAAAGTACGCCATCCGGCATCTCCAAAATCTCATTGAAAAATACGGGAAAGAGTACCCCCGGAAAACCCGCGTCAAGGCGATCGAAGACATCGACCGGCGCGCCATCGAGACAAAGGACATTAAGGTGGGCTATGACCTATCTACCGGCTTTGTCGGGACCAAGGTCACGGGAGCATCCCACTTCTCCTGTACCAACTTCGACAAGATGCTCATCTTCTACAAAGACGGCACTTACAAAGCGATCAACATTCCCGAGAAGCAGTATTTCGAGAACCTGATCTGGACCGGCGTCGCCGATAAAAAGACGATCCTCAACGTCGTTTCCAAAAATCGGGAGACCTCTCAGGTCTGGGCAAAACGGTTCATCGTCGACAAGTTCATCCTTGAGAAGACCTACCGCTATTTGGACGAGAACATGGAACTGGAACATTTTTCAACGAAGGGAGAGGAGACGATCGAACTCCACTTCTCCCCCAAAGCCCGTCAAAAAAGGATGACCTTTGCGCTGCAAGACGTCCCCGTTAAAGGGGCCCAAACACGCGGCATCCGCCTTGCCAAGGAAAAAGTAAAAAAAGTCCTTCCCCTCGGCCGTAAGAAGAACGGGTCATAAGGCGCCGTAAGGGAATAAATGCTATAGTTTGAAGGTTCTTGGAGTGGCTCAGATGTTAGCGACTACGACGAGGCCAATGTTCGAGCAATATAGCCGAGGAGTTGTCGTCTGACA
>Ga0315281_10008651_pt1 | contig 14218 bp, 13 predicted proteins | sample YL17G07_0_MG_FD_204540 | JGI IMG/M metagenome (GOLD analysis project Ga0315281, IMG submission 204540) | Sediment microbial communities from Yellowstone Lake, YNP, Wyoming, USA - YL17G07_0 | ecosystem: Environmental > Aquatic > Freshwater > Lake > Sediment | place: USA: Wyoming | collected...
AGAGACGAAGGTCTTTGGCGTTTCACCGGGGCGTTTAGCCCCGATAAAACGCTTGCGGGCGAGTCGCCCGCGCTCCCAGGGAGGATAAACGCAAGTTGCCGCCGCGCTTCGCGCCTGCCGGCTCCAACCCCGGTTTCAGCTACTCCTTGAATTTATGATGCGCAACCGGATTTAATCGGAGAGTGATTTTAATGCGATTGCCCTGTATCCAGAATCATCTTGCCTCGACGCGCTGGAATGATAAACTGAAGATGTAAATCAATCCAATGTGGTGTCAACCGATGAAGAAAATCATATTTTTCCTATTGGTGTTTTTTGTTCCGTCACTATCTTTTGGCGGGCGCCTCTCCATGTACAAGGTCAGTTTCAAAACCCTGACGTGCGATGGGACGCAGGGCATGGCTTCCATAGACGCGGATCGGCTGGTGCAAATTGAAACCATCAAGTGCAATCAGGATGATGTGGTCAAAGAGCTGTGGCAAGTCCTTGTCACCGGCGAACCGGGTTCCAACCTGACCTACCGCGCTTTCAACACCACAAAGGAAGAAGCCGAGAAAATACAGAAAGAAATAGACAGTTACCAGGCTGTCAAGAAAAAGAGCCTGGAGAACTCGAACAGGATAATCATCAACAAATGACCAGGCGTCCTGAACAATGACTACGCAATACCAGCAGGCCCAGGGCCATCAGATGGAAAATCTGGACAGGTCCGTCGTGGCCAAGATGGTCAAATGCTTTATCGAGGCCGCAGAGGAAGTTATCGTCAAGACCGGCCAAACCAGGGTAGAGGCGCGCACACAGGCCGCCTCGATCGTCGAACACTCCAGCATCGAAGGAGACGCGGCTGGGGCCCTTTCGTTTATTGGCGACTACTCAGGGCAGTTCATAATCGTCTTTTCCAAGGCCGCCATCTGCGAGATTACGGGCAACATGCTTTACATGCCAAAACCATACGCCAGCCAGCGCGACCCTGATGTGGAAAGCGCCATCGGCGAGATAACCAACCAGGTCGCCGGCCGGGCGCGCATGAGCGTCAGCGAAAAGCTTGGGTGGAAAGCGTCCAACGGCGTCCCAAGCGTCATTGTCGGGGAGAACATACGCTGGACGATATACGGGGCCGGCGCGGTGATTGTCCATGTCCCGTTCACCACGCCTAATTTCCACGAACTGTACATGCAGGTGGCCATCACCAGCCACCCGTCTATTGGGGGAATCAGTATCTGAACAACCCCACATGGCCAACTTGAGCGCTAAACAATATGGCGCGGCGCGGAGGGATAAAAATAATTAGTGACAGAAAAGAGTAAGGTTATTATAAATAATGGTAAGATAACAATTATTCCAATTAAACGTAAAAGGGGATGGGCCATGACGCTCAAAAAAAAGGCATCTAAACTTAAAAGCTTCAAGGAACGGCTTCAGTTTCTAATCGGCGAGACTAAGCCTTACAAGTGGTGCAAAGAGGTCGGCATCGAAAAGGGGCTTTTCCAGTATTACTGGCAAAAGGAGAAGATACCCAAGTATGAAAACCTCGTAAAAATCAAGAACCACACCGGTTGTTCGCTGGATTGGCTGATGACCGGCGACGGGGAGCCTTATCCCGACAGGATTGAAGACATGGACGCCACGACCAGCGCGCTCATGAGCCAGATCGCCGGGCAGATGGACAAGTTGGAGAAGATGATCCAGCGCCTCAAGCGGATAAAGGCGGAGACTGAATCGCTCAAAAAAGGGCGATGACTTAAAAACGGCTCGCGGCGTTTTTATGGCTCCCTGACAAGGGGGGCTTTGTATAACCATGCAGTAGGGGCGGTTCGTGAACCGCCCTTCTTTAAGACGGGCGCATCGCGATGCGCCCCTACGAACGATGCGCCTCTCTCACCCCACCCTCTCCCGCAAGGGGACGAGGGTCACAAACTCAGCATTCCCATTGTTATTTTGGCGACCACGCCGTGGATGTTCTCATTGTCTCCCGGTTTGATGACGCAATCGTCAACCATCGTGTCAGGCGACAGGATGTAATCCATTTTGTCCTCATTGGCCGTCAATATCACGAAATGAAGCTTTGGATATCCCTTCTTCCCCTTCACCTCCTTGGCCAGGCCCACTCCCGACATGCCGGGTAGCTCAAGGTCGGAAACCACGATGTCCGGCTTGAAAGACTTGATCTCCGGCAGGGCGTCTTCGGCGGATATCACCCCTTTGACGGAAAATCCGATCTTCCCGAACAGCTCTTCAAAAAGGTTGCGCTGGTACGAGGAATCCGACACAAAAAGCATCTTCACCTGTTTGGGCTTGAACCCTTTATCGGTCAACAGGAAATAAACGAATCTTTCCATCTTCTCGATAAGGTCCTGCAGTCTGCCGGCGTCGCGTTCCAGCTTCTCCACCTTTTTCACAAGGCTGTCGTTGACAATGACAAGGTCGCGGTTGCGAGTGGCCTCATCCATATCCCACTTCGAGCGCTTTATGGCGTGCCTGACTATCTGCAACGCGGATTCTTTGGACAGAGGCTCCAGTATTGTGCCGTAAGCCCCTTCGTTGAACATAAGAGTGAGGATGGAAGGGTGCAACTCTTTGTCAGTGATGAAAATGAATTTCAGGAACGGCCTTTTTAGCCGTATAGACTGCATCGCCTTGATGGAGGTCAGGTCGCCCTCGTAAAACCTGGTGACGATCACGCCGCTGTAACGGCCGGCCACCATACTCTGGAAATCCGGTTCCGTAATTTCGCTCTCCAACCTTTCGACAGCTTCCCCGGCGTCGGCGAAGATGGCCTCGATCCCGCCGAATTTTTCGCCGCTGTCTCCTGCTAGTATAATGTCCGCCATAGTCAAACAAGCCTCCCAATCCGGCAGAGCCGGTTCCGGTTCATGCCGTTTTAAGTATCTCGTACTCGTTAACGTCGTAGTAGCGGATCAGGACATCCTCGATAAACTTCCGTAGGGCCCCTTCCTCCAACGGGGATGAGAACATGACCTTCAGCTGGTTGGATATGTTCTGGGCCTCTATCTCCTCTGCGGTGGGGACGCACCCGAAAATGTGCCCGACCCTGGCCAGCCTCTTAAGGATAAGCAGGGCCACGAGAAACTCCTGCTGGCTTTTTGGGGTGAAGGAGAGGAACAACTGGTAAGTGTGCTTTTCAGCGTGCCTGTGGGCGAGAAGGTTTATCCGCTCAAGCGAGCCTACATGGAACGTCCGGTTGTGGATGTCCACCGGCTCCTCCACCTTTTTCTCCCTGGGCTTTTTGTATTTGTCTATCCTGCTTAGGAGGCTTCTGTCTATGGTGGGAGCGCGGCCTTCGGCTATCGCCTGTTTGGCGGCCTTGATAACGTCGGCGGAGTCGAGCATTATGTCTATTATCTCCTCCGTGACCTCCAGCGAGCCAGAGCGGGCCTGATCCAGGATCACCTCCACCTCGTGGATGAAGCCGCCCAGTTCGGTAAGCCCCACCATCATGATATTGCCCTTCATGGAGTGGAAATCGCGGAATATCCTGTTGAGTATTTCCATGTCGCCGGGGTTGTTCTCCAGGGAAAGTATCTGCTCGTCAACATTGCGCAGGATGTCTTCCAACTCCACGAAGAACTCCTCGCGGTGGCCTATCTCCTTGCCAATGTCCGAGGAAAGCGCCAGCTTGCCGGCGATATCGTCCGTTTTCCCGGCCTCTTCCACCGGCGCCACTGCCTCGGCTACGCCCGCTTGCGGTGTGGCCACAGCCATGTCAACGGCCGTTTGCTCCCGTTTCCCACGCTCCATCAGCGCGGTCTCCGCCCCAAAAGCGACGCCCCTGGAGCGGTTGACCAGCTCCGGCACGTCTATTATCATGCCCATTTTATTGCCGCTCATAGTGGTGGTGCCCGATATTCCCTGGACGTGGAACATCTTGGAAAGGGGCGTGAACACCAGCTTCTCCGGCATAAGAAGCTCGCTTACCCTCAGGGATATCTTTCCATTCTTGCCTTCGACGATGACGATTGTGATCACATCGGCGGGATCAAGCGGTTTGTCGCCCAATAGTTCGTTGAGGTCGAAAAGCGTCACCAGCGAACCAAGATGGGTTATCGAACGGCCCTTCTGAAGCGTGGTGTGCACGCTGGAAGACGGCATGCTTAGGGTGGACACCACATTAAGGATCGGGATCGCGTAATGGCTCTTGCCAGCAAGCACTGTGAGGCAGTCGAGTATGTTTACGGCGGTGAGTTGCGGGATGCGGTAGGTGAACGTCGTTCCCTCTGCGATCTTCGTGTTAATGGTCACTTCGCCACCCAATTGCTCTATATTGCTCTTGACCACATCCATGCCGACGCCCCTGCCGGATATCTTGCTGGCGCTGGCTTTCGTCGAGAGGCCTGGATGGAATATCAGGGTCAACTTGTCCTCGTCGGTCATCGTGGAAAGCGCGCTCTCCTCGATGATGCCGCGGTTGACGGCGGCCCTTGCGACCGCTTCCGGGTCTATTCCCCTTCCGTCGTCTTTTATCTCCAGGAATACGTTGTTTTCTTTCTGATGCGCCCTTAGCGTTACCGTGGCCATCGGCGGCTTGCCCATGCGCTGGCGTTCCAAAGGATCCTCGACCCCGTGGTCAATTGCGTTGCGTATCTGGTGGTTAAGCGGGTCGTACAGCTTTTCGGCGATGGTCTTGTCCACCAGCGTTTCCTCGCCTATGGTGACGAATTCCACCTGTTTCCCCGCATCCTTGGCCATGTCCCGCACCGGGCGGCGGAACCTCTGGAAAGTGGAGCGTATCTCCACCATGCGTATGTCCATCACAAGGCCGTGCATCTCCGAGGAGGCGCGGCCGGAGGCCACCTCGGTCATCTTGAGCATGTCCATTGTGACCTTGTCTATAGACTTCTGGCGGTCGTAGAACTCCTGTATCCTGCGGTTGGTGGTCGAGATGTTGTTTGAGGTGATAATAACCTCGCCAACAAGGTTGAGCAGTGTGTCCAGATGGCTTATCTTGACCATCATGCGGTCAACGACGCTTTTTCCGCCGCCGCCCTCGCCGCCGGGCTTTTGTTCAGTATCCATCGCTAAGCCTCGTCACAACCTTCAGCAATAACGCGCGTTCTATAGGCTTTGGCACATAGTCGTCGGCGCCCATGCCGATGGCCTTTACCAGGTATGACGCGTCGGTATGAGTGGAAAGCACAACCACGGGTATGTGGTTAAGCGTAGGATGGGTTTTTATTTCGTTGCACAGTTCCAGCCCGTCCATGACAGGCATGACGATGTCGGTGAAGATTATGTCGAACGGATTGGCTTTGGCCTTTTCCAGGCCATCGAGGCCGTTTTCCGCCTCCGTCACGGAAAAGCCGATCTCCTCCAACAGTTCCTTGAGGGTGACGCGCATGCTGTGGTAATCGTCCACCACAAGGGCTTTCTTCCCTGTAAAATCACCACTCATCAGCCAGCGCCTCTAAATGTTTAGCGATCAGGCGCCAACGCGCCGATAAACAAGCGTCACCACCGCTTTAGATTATCATAATCCCCCCCAGCGCCGGATGTCCAAAAGCAAATTGCGGCGGCCAAGGTATGGGAAGGAGGAAAAGGGGAAGGGGGTATGGGGGGGGGGGGGTGAAAAACTTTTTTGTAATGTCATTGCGAGCGAAGCGAAGCAATCTCGACTTCATGTTAATCAACACGAGGGAGATTGCTTCGGTCGTCTTCGACTCCCTCGCAATGACAATTGCGGGACTTACACAAAGCTCTCCTTATCAGGTGAGCAAGCGGTCGCCCCTCACGACACCTTCAACCCGCTCCCCACTTCCCCTGCTGGGCCGATTAGCGTCAGCTTCTCACCGTCGTTGACGGCCAACAGCATCCCGTTGGACTCGACTCCCATCAACTTGCGTGGCTTTAAATTGGCGACGATGACGATGGTCTTCCCCACCATCTCTTCTGGGGTGTAGGACTTTGCGATCCCCGCCACCAGTGTGCGGACCTCTCCGCCTACGTCTATGGAAAGTTTCAAAAGTTTGTCCGCCTTGGCCATACGCTCGGCTGTAAGCACTTTGGCGGTGCGTAGCTGGATTTTAGCGAAGTCGTCATACTCGATAAGGCCGCCGGGAGCCACTGCTGGCGGGGCGGTGTCTTCCCCATGTTTTGTAAGATGCGAATGTGTGGGGGCTGGTATTTTTACAGCAGTCACACCCTTTTGTTTGGCGGACTCCATCACCTTCTCCACAGCTTTCATGTCCACACGATCCATGAGCCGCTCGAACTGGCCGATAGTACGCTCAAATCGTCCTTCAATGAAACGCTCAATCTTGCCGATGACATGTTCGGATAATAGATATTTTCTATTTTCCCAATCAAATGACTCTGGCTCATTAAGTATCCGCTCAACCTTTTCAGCAAACGCTGGAACGACTGGCTTCAAATAAATCGTCAGCATACGAAAAGCCAAAATCCCTATAGTTAAAACTATCCTTAACTCTTCGGGATTGTTTTTCAAATCCCAAGGTTTCTTCTCATCTATATATTGGTTGGCCTTATCCGCAAGGCGCATAATCTTTTTTATCGCCAAAGCGAAATCACAGGCTTCATAATCCTGTGCGATTAATTTGCCTTCTTCCGCGAACTCATCAAGAAACTCTTTAATTCTCGGAAGCTCCTTGCGCGAAATTACAATTTTATTTTCCAACTCCGGCGTTTTGTTGAGTATGCTTATCGTCCTCGACCCCAAATTCGCCACCTTGTTCACAAGCTCGGCGTTGACGCGAAACACAAAATCCTGGAAGTTTATATCCAGGTCGTCCACGGAGTTCTTCAGCTTGCTGGCGTAGTAATAGCGCAACAGCTCGGTGTTTATGTTTGCGGAGAAATCGCGGGCGTTGATGAACGTGCCGCGTGACTTGGACATCTTCTCGCCGTTGATCGTCAGAAAGCCGTGGACGTGTATCTTGTCCGGTATCTTTATCCCGGCGCCGGTGAGCATGGGTATCCAGAAAAGCGTGTGAAAGTAGACGATGTCCTTGCCGATGAAATGATGAACCTCTCCGCCGCCGTTGCCGCCCCACACTTTTTCGAGTTTACGTCCATTTTTCTCCGCCCAGTTTTTCGCGGAGGCCAGGTACCCGATAGGCGCGTCCAGCCAGACGTAGAAATACTTGTTTTCCTCGCCGGGTATTTTGAAGCCGAAATACGGCCCGTCGCGGGAGATGTCCCACTCCTTCAAACCTTCTTTCATCCATGTGGCGAGGAAGTTTTTCACCTCCGGCTGAAGTGCGTCGCCAGCCATGAACTTTTCAAGCTCCGGGATAAAATCGGAGACCCGGAAGAAAAGATGCCGGGAAACTTTGCGGGTGGGGGTGGAGCCGCAGACGGAGCACTTTGGCTCTTTGAGTTCCGTGGAGGCGTAATGCGCCCCGCACACGTCGCAGGAGTCGCCATACTGGTCCGGCGCAGAGCATTTGGGACATATCCCGCGCACAAACCTGTCTGGCAGGAACATGTTGTCGGTCTCGCAATAGGCCTGTTCCACATCACGGCTGGCGATGTGGCCACCGTCCTTTAGCTTAAGGTAGACCATTTCCGCAAGCTCGCGGTTCTCGGTGGAGTTTGTGGAATGGTAGTTGTCAAAGCTTATGTGGAAATCGTGAAAATCCGCCAGATGCTCCGCGTGATATTTTTCGATTATCTTTTCCGGAGCGCATCCCTCCGCCTTGGCCCGTATCATGATGGGGGCGCCGTGCGTGTCGTCGGCGCAGAAGTAAAGGCACTCGGTTCCCCTCATTTTCTGGAACCGGACGAATATATCCGTCTGTATGTATTCGACAAGGTGGCCCAGGTGGATAGAGCCGTTAGCGTATGGAAGAGCGGCTGTGACCGTTATCTTTCGGGGCATCTTTTTGACTCCAAAGGCATCCAATTTCAAACAAGTGTGATTGTAACACGGCGGGAAAAAGATGGTTGGGATTGACAAGAGCCGTTGATTGATTTGATAATCCTTGAAGCGCCGCTGGTTGCTCCAGCGGTTGATGTGGAAGATTGCTTCCTTGCTCGCTGTTTTATGGGGGCGTCCAGTGAAAGATTTACGATTTTTTCTTGTGGCTACCCTGGTGGCGGGATCCTGTCTTCTTGCGCCGTCCGTCCCCGCCGTGGCTCAGCCTCCGGCGGAAACAATAAAGATAAACGAGAAAGGTTTCTCCCCAAACGAGACCTGCGCCAAGTGCCACACGGCCATCCACGAGTTGTGGAAAAGCTCCATGCACGCCCAATCGGTCACAGACCCGATTTTCCGGGCCTCGTACATGGAGGCGTATTTGAAAAGCGGCGGCGAGGCGGCCAAGCTGTGCCTGCGGTGTCACGCGCCGACTTTGAAAGCGGCCAAAGGCTCCAACCCCGACATCTTCGCCACATCCGAAGGGATCACCTGCGACTTCTGCCACAGCGTCAAGGACGTAGATTTGAAAAAACCTTCCGATCCGTTCACTATTGACGCAGGCCTTGTGAAGTACGGCCCTGGCAAGAGAGAAGACGTCAAACAGCACAAGACGGCGTATTCGAAGCTTCATGCCGGCGCTCTCTTCTGCGCCTCTTGCCACGAGTATTCGGCGAACGGCGTCTCAATAATGTCCACATACAGCGAGTGGAAAGACAGCCCCTACGCCGAAGAGGGCAAGCCATGCCAGTATTGCCACATGCCGGAGATTTCTGGCGAAATATCCAACAACGTTGTCGGAGAACGCGGCCCGAAGGTGTTCAGCCACCAGACAGCCGGCGGCCACTCCATGACGCAACTGCAAAAGGCTGTGGCGGCCAGGATCGGCAGGGTTGAGCGGAGCAAGGACAAAATGACCGTCCATGTAGACATAACCAACGCCGGCTCCGGCCACCGCGTCCCCACCGGCATGCCCAGCAGGCAACTTATCCTGTATTGCGAAGTGCGCGCTCCTGGCGGAAAGGTTTACCGCGACAAAATACTTTACGAGAAGGCGATATTCGACAAAAACGGGGCGGAGTTGACCTCCGACTCCGACATGATGCTAGGCCTCGGCGTGACCATCGCCAAGGACAACAGGATATTCCCCAAGGAAACACGCAAAGAGAAGTTCACGTTCTACATACCAGAGGGCAATAAGGCCTCGGTCTTGGTGTGGGTGGACTACCTTTACACCCCAATGATCCTTCAGGAGACGGAGATGAGGGTGGAGATGAGCAGGGATCAGGTGGAATCCGCCCCTCCTGTCCAGCGATGACGGCCTGTTGGGGATTAGCGCTGTGACGGTGGAGGCGATGGACGGCGCAGAACGGACCCGGCGGGGGTTTCTGGACTTGGCTCTGGTGCTTTTGGGGGCTATTTCCGCCATGGGCGTGGTTTACCCCGTGGGTATGTACCTGTGGCCGCGTGAGGACAAAAAAGAAGGCGGCGTGGTCAGGAACATGAAATTCCCGGTGAGCGATGTTCCCATCGGCGAAGCCAAGTTCGTAAGGTTCCTCAACAAACCGGCGGTCATAGTGCGGCCCAACGAGCAGGAGATACACGCCCTGTCTGCGGTATGCACGCATTTGGGATGCGTGGTCAAATGGAATGAGACGGGCAAAGAGTTCGTCTGCCCGTGCCACGGCGGCAAGTTCGACATCAAAGGAAACGTGCTTGGCGGCCCACCGCCGAAGCCGTTGCAATCGTTCACGGCCAAGCTGGAGAACGAATATATCGTGGTGACGGAGGCCTGACGACGATGAAAATGGACACGCTGGAGCTTGGCCCGCTTAAAATCAGGAACAAACTTCTCATCCGCCTATTCTCCGCGCTCGACGACAGGCTGGGACTGCGGGAGATACTCAACGACGAAGTTTTCGAGAAAATATCGCCCGCCTACCTTGGGTTGTGGTCGTGTTTTGGCGGCATAACCTTTTTTCTTTTTATAAACCAGGTGGTGACGGGGACGTTGGCGTTGGTCTATTACCAGCCGACCATAGAACAGGCGCATGCGTCGGTGGCGCGCATAATGAACGAGGTGCCGTTCGGCTGGCTGGTGCGTGGGATGCACTCTTGGGGCTCCAACCTGATGATAATCACGATCATCATCCACATGGCCAAAATTTTCGTCTATGGCATATACAAGGCTCCCAGGGAGCTTAACTGGGTTACGGGCGTGACGCTGTTGCTATTGACGCTGGGGCTTTCGTTTACCGGGTATCTGTTGCCGTGGACCCAGCTTGCGTACTGGGCCACCGTCGTCGGCACGGAGACCCCTGCGGCTTTGCCCTATATCGGCGAATACATCCGCTTCGCCATGAGAGGCGGCGAGGAGATATCACAGGTGACGCTGACGCGGTTTTTCGCCATCCATGTGATGGTACTGCCTATGGCAATAGCGGCGGTCATCGGCCTGCACATCGCACAGATAAGGCGGCAGGGCATAGCAGGCCCGTTGTGAGAGGGGATTGACAGGATATGGCGCATAGGACGGAATACACGAAGAAAAAGGAGTTCGAGGTCAAGGCCCTCCCGATGGAGCAGAAGAAGCTCCTCGTGCGCGAAGGGAAGGCTCACTGGTTTTTCCCCCATCACATAACGGAGCAGGTCATAATCTGCGGCGTGATAGTGATTATACTCATCACGCTGTCAACGCTGGTTCCCGCGCATCTGGGGCCGAAGGCCGACCCGTTTGACACGCCATCGCACATCAAGCCGGAATGGTATTTCCTCGCGGCGTTCTACAGCCTTAAATTCGCCCAGAACCTGGAGTTCCTTGGCGCGTGGGCGCCCAAGCTTTTGGGTATTGTCATGCAGGGGGTCGCCGTCAACCTCCTGCTGGTCGTGCCGTTTATAGACTTTGGCGGGAAGGAACGCAACCCCGCCCGTCGCCCCATCGCCATGACACTGGGCGCGATTGGAGCCGCTGTCACCATACTTTTCTCAATACTTGGATTGATAAGCTGACTTCTTCGGCGCGCCGGAGTTCGTGTACTACGCCATCGCCAACGGCGTGGGCGAGATATTGCGGAAACACGGCTCGTACGTTAAGGAGCCAAACGCAAGGCAACTGACATCATCGCAATTGGCTCCGTTGTAGGGGGAAATAATTTCGGGGAAACTCCTGTTGACACAAAGGTTGACATAAAGCCTGATAATGACACAAAATGATTCTTTTTCGTTTTATCAGTTTTTGTGGAGTTTTTCATGAGCAAGGCGCCTGAGTCGGAGAAAATTTGGCTGGATGGGAAACTCGTAAACTGGGCGGACGCCAACGTCCATGTGCTAACCCACACGCTCCACTACGGTTACGGCGTCTTCGAGGGTGTGCGATGTTACGAGGCTGTTGGCGGTTCGGCCATTTTCCGGCTGGAGGATCACACAAAACGGCTTTTCAACAGCGCCAAGATACTGGAAATAGAAATCCCGTTCACTCAGAAAGAGATTAACGCCGCGTGCAAGGATACCGTGCGCGCCAACGGCCTGAAGTCTTGCTACCTGCGTCCCATCGTGTTTCTTGGGGACAACAAACGCGGGCTTAACTGCATCGGCGCGGCGGTGCGCGTGTCGGTGGCGGCGTGGCCGTGGGGCGCATACCTCGGTGAGGAAGCGCTGGCCAACGGCATCAACGTGAAGGTGTCCAGCTTCATGCGCCACCACGAGAACATTTTTATGACCAAGGCCAAAGTCTGCGGCTCTTACGTCAACTCCATCATGGGCAAGCTTGAGGCCATCAAGGGCGGGTACGACGAAGCGATCATGCTGGACCCATCCGGCCACGTGGCAGAAGGTTCTGGCGAGAACATCTTTATAGTGCGCGGCGGGAAACTGAAGACGCCACCGCTGACTTCCGTGCTTGAAGGGATCACCCGCGACTCCATAATCGCGATAGCGCATGAGATGGGCATCGAGGTGGTGGAGCAATACTTCGCCCGTGACGAGCTTTACATCGCCGATGAGGCGTTTTTCACCGGCACCGCCGCAGAACTTACGCCGATCCGTTCCGTGGACGGCAGGGTAGTTGGCTCCGGCAGTATCGGGCCTGTGACAAAACGGCTCCAGACGGCGTACTTTGACATTATCAAGGGCAGGAACGAGAAATATATCTCGTGGCTGAGTTTCGTCTGATTGTCATCTTGCGCAGGAGGGCTTTGCATAAGCCCCGTAATTGTCATTGCGAGGGAGCCTTTGGCGACCGTGGCGATCTCGGATAAATTTAAAAACTTGACACTGACTCCTAATTATTATAGAAATACAGGTGATCCTGTTAGAGGGGCTACGTCCTCCGGTCTAAATAGCTGTAATGTTTAGATTGCCGGACGCTGTTAATAATGGCGGGATCATTTATAAAGCGCCTGTGAGTTAACTTTTTAGGAGGCTACGTACGATGAGGAAAATTTTTGTCCCTATGTTTATCGTGGCGTTCGCCATGATCGGCGTGGTGGTGACGCCGAAAGAGGGTTCGGCTGTCCCGTCCTTCGCCAGGCAGATGAACCTGCCCTGTTTTGGATGTCACTACCAGCACATCCCTAAGCTTAACGCGTTCGGGCGCGCATTCAAGCTTGCCGGCTACACGGATACGGCCTCAGCCCTGATCGAAGACGAGCTTCTGTCTCTCCCTACCGCACTTCCGATATCCTTCGTGGCGAAGTACCGCTACCGCGTTGACACCAAGACAACTGCTGGCGATCCGAAATCCGGCACCGAGCGCGGCCAATGGGACATCTACGACGAGGCCGCCCTTTTTGCGGCCGGGCGCGCTGGCAAGAACATCGGTTATGCGGCTGAGATACCGGCCGATGTCGCGAACTTGAAGGTGATCTTCACCGGTGAAGTCGGCGGCTTGCGCCTTGGCGTGATTCCTTTCCGCACTGACGCTGGTGGCGCTTTCTGGGGCATGGACCTCGCCAACACCGGCGTCAATAACGGCAACAAGGCTTGGGAACACAGGACGATGACCTCCGCCGCTGGCGCCTTAGACCTTACTACCGCCGCCACGGGTATCACCCTCTATGCCGGCGATTCTATGTTCTTAGCCGCGGCTGGCCTCTGGGGTCCGGCTTTCGCCAACCCCGACACAGGGTTTGACCTTTCCATGTCTTACAGGTTGGCGGTCACGCCGACCTTGGGTGGGTTTGACACGCTTATCGGTATCTTCGGCACGACTGGCAAGACCAAGTGCGTGGACTGCGGCTCGGTCGGCTCTAACGCCGTCGCCGCTACCGTCGCCGGTAGCACCGTCACCAATGGCGTCCTCGATACCGTCACCACTGCCGGTAGCCCCGCTTCCCTGCGGGAGTTCAAGACCGAGATTACTGGTGTTGACGTGCAGGCGCAGGGCGACCTGGGCGGCATGACCCTTGAGCTTCAGGCAATGTACGCCACCACCCCCGGCGATGGCTCCATCTGGGGCAAGGCTGATGCCATGAGCGTTACGGCGGAACTCGGCATCACAAAGGCCGTTGGAGTTGCGGCGGCTTATGTGACGAAAACCGACAAGAGCGGCGCCAAGGATGTGACGAACAACGCCACCTCTCTGAGCGTGTACTGGAACATTGCCCAGAACGTTGAGCTGAAACCTGAGTACACCATTTTCGGCGGCGACAAGACCGACGGCTTGGACAGCAGGATGACGGTTATGTTGTTCATGGGCTTCTAAAAAGCCTTTCTTTTCCGGTTCTTTCGGGGCCTGCGCCACACGGCGCAGGCCCTTTTTGTTTGGAGACCTTTACGTCAATGATTAGGTCGAGCGCTTGCCCCCTTGTACAAGAGAGCTTTGCATAACCAAAATTCAACGCGCCGAATAGAGTAAACGCAAGGCGCTGACCTATCCCTTTGTCCCCCTGCCAGAGGGGGACCGCCACGAAGTGGCGAGGGGGTGGGAGTGGAGTTGAATAATTCCATTCACACACCCCTCACCCTGCCATTCGCTATCGCTCATGGCTTTCCCTCTCCCGCATGGGGCGAGGGTAGGAACGCGGTGCGGTCACGAGCCTGCCATGAGCTTGTCAAATGGTTCGCTACATCCTTGTCAGGGAACCAAAACCCCGTGGTTGCCCAATTCCTTTGTACGCCACCTTCCTAAGCGGCTTGCCAGCAGGACGCTGGCGGCACATAAAAAAGGGCGGTTAACGAACCGCCCCTTGTATACAACGTTTACAGATAACCCCATTTCTTCATCAACGCCGCAAGCTCCGGGTCCAGCCGCGCGCCTTCGGAGACATCCTTGCGCCATGTGGCGAACGGTATGATCCCGACGCCCACACCCTCTTTGAGCATACGCTCGTC
>Ga0315281_10008652_pt1 | contig 14217 bp, 10 predicted proteins | sample YL17G07_0_MG_FD_204540 | JGI IMG/M metagenome (GOLD analysis project Ga0315281, IMG submission 204540) | Sediment microbial communities from Yellowstone Lake, YNP, Wyoming, USA - YL17G07_0 | ecosystem: Environmental > Aquatic > Freshwater > Lake > Sediment | place: USA: Wyoming | collected...
CTCAACAACTTTGCCTTCGACTTTCAATGGTCGACCGCCGTCTACACCACTCTGATCATCGGCGTGTTCATCCTTTCGATCGTCGTGCTGACCGGTTATGCCGGTCAGCTCTCGCTTGCCCAGTACGCGATCGGTGGACTCGGCGCCCTCGTCGCGTCTCGACTCGTGGGACACGAGAACTGGCCGGCCGAAGCCGCATTCGTCGTGGGTGTGATCTTCGCGATCCTCGTCGGAGCAGTCTTCGCCGTGCCGGCACTGCGAACGCGCGGCGTGAATCTCGCGGTCGTCACCCTCGGGCTCGGGTTCGCCGTCCAGCAGGTGGTGTTCAGCAACGAGTACTTCACCGGTGACTTCGGATCGGTGACGACGATCGGCCGGATCAAGGTGTTCGGGTGGGACGTCAGCGCGGCCGACCATCCGGATCGGTATCTCGTCGTGTGTCTCGGCGTGTTCGTGATCGCCGCCCTCATGGTGGCGAACCTCCGTCGCTCCGGTTGGGGACGACGGCTCATCGCGGTGCGCAACAACGAGCGTGCCGCGGCGTCGCTCGGGATCAGCGTCTTTGGCGCCAAGCTCTATGCCTTCAGCGTCGCGGCTGCGCTCGCGTCATTCGCCGGAATCCTGCTCGCGTTCAAGGACTCCACCGTCGTCTACACCCGCTACGACCCGTTCCAGTCGATCAACACGGTCGGCAACGCCGTCGCCGGTGGTGTGGGGTGGGTGCTCGGCGCCGTCTTCGGCGGAAACCTCGCACCCGGCGGGATGGGATCGATCCCGCTCGACTGGATCAATCTCGGCTCGTGGCTCGTGACGATCGGCGGTATCTCGCTCGTCCTCATCGTGGTGCTGAACCCGAACGGGATCGCGAGCGTGGTGCTCAATAACGAGCGGGGCATCGGCAAGCTGCGCCTGCGGCTTCGCCGCACACTTCCTCGTGAACAGCTCATCGACGTCGCACCCAGCGCCGTGACGCCCGCGACCCTCGAACTCGAGGACCTGACGGTCCGATTCGGCGCCGTCGTCGCGGTCGACGGTGTGAGCTTCCGTGTGGCGCCGCGGGAGGTGGTGGGGCTGATCGGACCCAACGGCGCCGGGAAGACGACGATCGTCGACGCGCTGACCGGCTTCACGAAGCCGAGTGAGGGCCGGGTGCTCCTCAACGGCACGCCGATGGTGGGACGGTCCTGGGATCCGGCCCGGCGTGCGCGCGCGGGCATCCGGCGATCGTTCCAGTCGCTCGAGCTCTTCGAGGAGATCTCGGTCGCGGAAAACCTGCACGCAGGCGCCGGAGACCGCCCCCGATTCTCGGCGCTGCGCGACCTGGTCTGGCCGGCGCGACCGGTCCTGCCCCCGACCGCGGTGAGCAGCGCACGCGAGTTCGGGCTCGAGAACGACCTCGACCGCCTCCCGGGCGAGCTTCCCTACGGTCGGCGGCGGCTCGTCGGGATCGCGCGCGCGATGGCGTCGGCACCGTCGGTCTTGTTGCTCGACGAACCCGCCGCCGGGCTCGACGAGACCGAGACGCGCGAGCTCGGCGATCTCGTTCGACGGTTCGCCGATGGGTACGGCATGGCAGTTCTCCTCATCGAGCACGACGTCGACCTCGTACTCCGGGTTTGCGACCGGATCGTGGTGGTCGACTTCGGGCGCAAGATCGCCGAGGGCACGCCCGCGGAGATCCGGAGCGACCCGGCCGTCATCGCCGCGTACCTGGGCGAAGAACTACCGACCGCCGAAGCGGCGCCTCTCGTCGGCGAGCGCGTGACGGAGGAGTCGTCGTCGTGAACCAGTCGGAAGGCCCGCTGATCGAGTGCCGTGGCCTCGCTGCCGGCTACGGCGCCGTCGCCGTCGTGCGCGACCTCGATCTCCACGTCGATCGCGGTGAGGTCGTGGCGCTCATCGGACCGAACGGCGCGGGAAAGACCACCACGTTGTTGACCCTCGCCGGCGAGCTCCCTGCAATCTCCGGCGATGTCGTGTTCCTCGGCGCGTCGACGAAGGCGCCGTTGTTCCGGCGGGCCCGTCAGGGGATGGGATTCGTCACTGAGGAGCGTTCCGTCTTCATGGCGCTCACCGCCGAAGAGAATCTCCGGATCGCCGGCGTGTCCCGAGCCGACGCCGTCGAGCTGTTCCCCGAACTCGAACCACTCATGGGACGAACCGCGGGGCTGCTGTCGGGCGGGGAGCAGCAGATGCTGACGCTGGCTCGCGCAGTAGCGCGCGATCCCAAGCTGCTCCTCGTCGACGAACTGTCCCTCGGCCTCGCGCCGCTCGTGGTGAGGCGCCTGCTCCAGACGGTGCGGCGCGTGGCGAACGAGAGATCGACCGGTATCCTGCTGGTCGAGCAGCACATTCGCCAGGCACTCAACATCGCCGACCGCGTCTACGTGATGCGGCGTGGGCGCATCGTGATCAGCGGGACGGGCGACGAGGTCCACGGACGTATCAACGAGATCGAGGCGACCTACCTTTCCGGGTCCCGCGACGAAACAGCTGACTGACTCTCCACGAGGTGACGATGAACGATCGCAACGTGATCCCCTTCGATCCGGAGGCCGTCAACCGCAAGTATGAGGTGGAGCGCAGCAAGCGCATGATCGAGGGTCGCGCCGCGACGCGCGACCTGAGCAAGGACGAGCACTTCTCCTCCTACCGCGACGATCCGTTCACTCCTTACGTCGAGCGGGATCCGATCGACGACGAGATCGACGTCGCGATCATCGGCGCCGGTCTCGCCGGAGTGCTCGCCGGTGCCGATCTGCGGAGCGCCGGTATCGGGCGCATCCGGCTCATCGACGGCGCCGGAGGAGTCGGTGGCACCTGGTACTGGAACCGGTACCCGGGCCTGATGTGCGACGTGGAGTCCTACGTCTACATGCCGAAGCTCGAGGAGATGGGCTACATACCCAGGACTCGCTACGCGTTCGGTGACGAGATCCGGCGGCACCTCGACGCGATTGCGCAGCGCTACGACCTCGTCGACGACGCGCTGTTCCACACGACCGTGCGGCAAAGCAAATGGGACGAGGAGAGCGCGCGCTGGATCTTGACCACCGACCGGGGTGACGTGATCCGCGCCCACTACCTGGTTGTGGCGCCCGGGATCCTGCACCTGATGAAGCTCCCGGCGATAGCAGGCATGGAGGATTTCCGCGGGCGCTCCTTCCATAGCGCGCGATGGGACTACGAGTACACGGGTGGCGCTCCCGACGATCCGCACCTCGACAAGCTCGGCGACAAGGTCGTCGGGATCATCGGCACCGGGGGGAGCGCGATCCAGGCAGTGCCCCCGCTCGCGGAGTCGGCGAAGCACCTGTACGTGTTCCAGCGCACGCCGTCGGCCATCGGCGTGCGCGGCAACCAGCCGACGCCGCCCGACTTCGCCGCCGGTCTCGAGCCCGGTTGGCAGCGGCGGCGCATGGAGAACTTCTCGGCGGTCATGCTCGATCTGCCGGTCGAGCGCGACCTCATCGACGACGGCTGGACCCACCACATGGCCAAGGTCATGAACCCGGAGATCCCGGAGGGCACGTCCGCCGCCGACGTTGCGCGGATGGCGGAGCAAATCGACTACTCGGTGATGGAGGAGCACCGCGCCCGGGTGAGCGAGATCGTCCACGACCCGCGCGTGGCCGAGAGCCTCAAGCCCTACTACCGGTACCTCTGCAAGCGACCCTTGTTCCACGACGAGTACCTCGCCACGTTCAACCGTGACAACGTCACCCTCGTCGACAGCCCCGCAGGCATCGAGCGGATTACCGAGCGGGGTGTCGTCGTCGACGGCGAGGAGATCGCCCTCGACTGCATCGTCTATGCCACCGGCTTCGAAGCGGAGATCACGCCCTTCCCGCGTCGGGCAACGCACCCCATCATCGGGCGTGGCGGGGTGACCATCGCCGAGAAGTTCGCCGACGGGCCGATCACGCTCTTCGGCCTCATGACCAGCGGCTTCCCGAACATGTTCCTGATGCCCGCGCCGGGGCTCCAGTCGGTGGTGACCGTCAACTACACGCACCTGGCCGTCGAGGGCGCGGAGCACATCGCGGGGACGATCGCGTTGCTCGAGCAGCACGGCATCCGGGTGGCCGACGTGTTGCCCGAAGCCGAAGCGGAATGGACCGCGGAGATCGTGAGCTCGTTCCACGACACCAGTGCCTTCATGGCCGCGTGTACGCCGTCCCGGTTGAACTTCGAAGGCGATGTCAGCCAGGCGAATCCACGCACGGGCACCTACGGGGGCGGCTTCGGCGACTTCTTCGCCTACCAGAAGCTGCTGCGCGAATGGCGGGCACGCGGCGACTTTGCCGGCCTGCGGATCGAGAAGGGCGTCGACGCCGCGCGTTGAGCGGGCGTCGAGGCCACGTTGTAAGGGGGACATCTTGGCAGCACAGAGCAACGCAGCAGATCGGCAGCAGGTCGTCGTCGTGACGGGGGGTGGGGCCGGCATCGGCGCCGCCATCGCCGAAGCGGTCGGGCGCACCGGCGCGTACGTCGTCACCGTCGACCCGGGAGTGACGGTCGACGGCCTGGCGCAGGACGAGGTCCCCGCGGAGACCACGGCCGACCGCATCGTCGCGGCCGGCGGTGCGGCGCGGGCGTCGAACGCGTCGGTCACCGACGCCGCGGCCATCGACGCGCTCTTCACGGGGCTGGTCGACGAATTCGGTGGGCTCGACGCGGTGATCAACGTCGCGGGCATCAGCCGGGCCTCGGGATTTGCCGAGGGCGACGAGGATGCCTGGGCATCGGTCCTGAGCGTGCACGTCGACGGCTACCTCAACGTGCTCAGGTCGGCGCTGCCGATCATGGCGGCGGCCCGACGGGGCCGGATCCTGGGCGTCACCTCGGGCTCCGGTTGGCGACCCGCCAACGCGGGCGCGTACAGCTGCGCGAAGCGGGCGGTAGCCGCGCTCACCTGGCAGCTCGGGAAGGTCGCGCCCGCCGGGGTCACGGTGAACGCGTTGTCGCCGATCGCAGCGACGCGCATGGTGACTTCCGGCCTAAGCCGGCAGGCCGCAGCGGCCGGCAGCGACCAGGGCCAGACCGGCGGCCTGTCGCTCGCCCTCGCCGCGATGCCGTCACCGGATCTGCTCGGCCCGGTCGGCGCGTACCTCGGAAGCGACGCGTTTTCGTGGAGCTCGGGGAACATCATCTTCTCCAACGGTTCCGAGGTGGCGCTGATCGCGCCGCCGCGGCTGCTCGAGGTGGCGCGCACCACGGATGTCGCTTCGTTCGCCGACGTACTCGACACCATCATCCCGGCGGCATTCGTACCGGCCGAGGCCGCTCAGGAGACGAACGGCGCCAGCAACGGCCGGTTCACCGGAGTGTTCGACGAGACCGTCACGACACTACGAGCGGCGGTGAGCGGCGCGCGGTCGTGCCTGGTCGTGACCGACGACCCGCAGTGGGAGTCCGCACTGTGCGACGCGTTGGTGTCGCGGGGCGTCAAGTGCGTCGGGATCGGTGCGGGCGTGCCGGCAACGGACTTCGCGGGAGCGGCCGAGCAGGTCGGACGGGCGGCGCGCGACGCCGGCGGAATCGACGCCGTCGTGGTCGCACGAGCCGGCTCCAGGTCGAGCGGCGCCGGGGAGCCCTGGGAACAGGTGCTCGCGGAACACGCGGGAATCACCGACGCGATCCGCAGCGACGTCGCGTGGGTGCGCGCGGTGAGCGACCACGCGGGCGAGTCCGGACGACCGATGCGCATCGCGACCGTCACCGACGCCACGACCTCGGGCGGGAGGAGCCGCGCGCAGGCGGCTGCACAGCTCTCGCGCGCCGCGCACCTCGTCGCGGGGCTCCATGCCGACGCGTTCTCGGTCGGTGTCGAGACCGCCGCCGACTCGCGCTACTCGACCGTCGGCGAGCTCGTCGGATACCTGGTCGGCGCCGACGACACCGCGGGGATGTCCGGCGCCGAGATGGTCGCGACCGCGGAGTGGATCGGGTTGCGAAGCCACCCGCACCCCGAGGCATCCATCTCCTTCGGCGGGCCGGAGCTGCCGTCGTGGGTCGACGGCGCGCTGCGCGACATCGTGAACGACTCGAGATAGATAGAGGAGCGGAGCATGACAATCGCACGTGTGGTCGACGCCCATGTCCACCTCTGGGACCCGGCGCGAGCCGACTGGTATCCGTTCCTGGCCGGCATGCAGGAGCTCGACATGGGCGACATCTCCGGCATGTGCCGCCGGTTCGATCAGCCCATCTACTTCTCGGAAGCTGCGAAATGGAACGTGCAGAAGTTCGTCCACGTCGCGGCGTCGGCCAAGCTCGTCGACGAGACACGCGAGCTCGACGAGCTCGCCGAGGCGACGGGCCATCCGGACGTGATCATCGGCGGCCTGCTGCCGAGCGCCGGCATCGCCGAGAATGAGCGGCAACTCGACGTGCAGTTGGCCTCAGAGCGCTTCCGCGGCGTCCGAGTCGTGGGCGAGGGCGACGAACCGATTCCCACGCCGGAGATCGTTGGGGCCCTCCAGGACCGCGGTCTCATCCTCGAGCTCATGGTGCATCCCGACCAGCTCATCGCGGCCGCGGCCGCGATCGACGCCTGGGACCTGCCGGTGGTGGTGGAGCACACGGGGTGGCCGCGGTCGAACGAGCCCGCGGAATACGAGCTGTGGAAGACCGGCATGGCCGCGCTGGCCGGTCTCCGGGACAACGTGACGTGCAAGCTGTCGGGTCTCGCGATGCCGATGCAGTCGATGGACGCTGCGATATTTGCGCCATGGATCAAGCACGCGATCGAACTGTTCGGCGCCGATCGGTGCATGTTCGGCAGCAACTTCCCCGTCGACGGCATGCACGGGACGTTCGACGACCTGTACCGCACCTACGACGAACTCACCGCCGACCTCGACGAGTCGACCCGCGACAAGCTCTTCGCGGGGAACGCCGAGCGCATCTACGGCTCCTAGGAGAGAATGGCGAAACCCTGACGGGTCAGTGCGCGCGAGGGTTCTTGGGATACTGGGTGAGTTCGATGGGGCCGTCGGCGCTGATCCAGATGGTGTCTTCAGCGCGAACGCCGTAGTGCTCGCGGTAGATGCCGCAGTTGCCGATGGCGAGCACCATGCCGGCTTCGACGTCTTCGATCTGTTCTTCGCCGTGGATGACGGCGTGGCCGCCGGGGATCGGTGCCTCTTCGTGTTCCATGCCGACGCCGTGGAACGTCGGGCGCAGGAACCGGTCGGCGTAGCCTCGGGTTTCGAGCACGTTCGCCATCGCGGTGTCGATACCGAGCAGCGGGGCACCGGGTGTCGACGCGGCGATTCCTGCTTGTTGGGCTTCGAGATACACCTCGAGATCGGCACTGGCTTCGCTGGACGCGTCAGCGGGGAGCATCGTTCGGCACAGGTCCACGGTGTAGCCGTCGATGACCGGCGCGACGTGTACCTGCACGACTTCGCCCGCTTCGATCGTCTTCGACGATGCGGGACCGTGCGCCATCGCCGAACGCCACCCGGATGCCACATACGTCGGTGCCGCCCACCCTTGGGCGCCCGCCTTGCGCATCGCGTACTCCGCCTCCGCCGCGACGAGCGTTTCGGAAGTCCCGGCGCGGATCGCGTGCACGGCAGCATCCATGCCGACGTCGGCGACCTGCGCGGCGTGTCGTAGCAACTCGATCTCTTGTGCGTCTTTGTGCATGCGAAGCGACGACATCACCGGCGTCGCCGATACGACGGTCGCGCGAGGCAGGATGTGCGCGCTGAACACCTCATGCAGCGCGGCATCGAAGAAGTTCTTTTCGAGTGCAATGGTCGCTTCGTCGAGTCCCAGCTCGGTGAGGACGTCCCGGAAGCCGTGGAACATCTCGTCTTCGCTGCGAAAACTCCGCACATCGGTCGCATGCGAGCCTGCGCGGACGCTCGCCACATCACACTCCGGTACCGCGACGATGAACCGGCCCGTCGAGGTCAAGAGCCCCAGTGCGCATGGTCTGCCATCACCGGTGAGATACGCCAAGTTGGTCGGCTTCATCACGAACATCGCGTCGATGCCATGCGCATGCATCAAGCCGGCGGCCGTCGCCCACCGTCCCTCGAAATCAAACGACATGTCGCCTCCCATTGCCGCACTGCTCGGATCGTGCGCTCGGACCGTCACACACCAAGTGCCACAACCCGACGATGCGCCCGGATCTCGTCGAGGTGCTCGCTCACTTCTGCAAGGTCATGACCCAACGACACGTGCGCGAGCAACTCGCCCAGTGCCTCCCTGTCCACCTCGGAGGGGTCCACAACCCGCAGCGTCGCTGCGAAACTCGCCAACGGCGGCCCATCATGGATCTCGTGGATCGTGACGATCACTTGCGCTCCGTCCGCCACTCCCGAGAGTTCCTTGTCGCCGAACATCACGAGCGATTCGCCGGCGAGCGCATACCGCACCGGCACACGCACATGTTCGGCTCCACCGCCGGCCATGCCAACCCACGCCGTGTGGTGACCCCGCACCTCGTCCGGAAGACTCACCGCCGCACCTCCAACACCACGAGCATCACGCGTTGTCTACGCCCGCGTCACGCTCCGTACCAGAGACTTTTGACCCAGCGGACACACCAGCGACGACCCGAGCCCGGCCGGCCACCCTGTCGCCGACATGGTCGTCCCTGGTCGCGGCGGCTCAATGGGACCTGTGGCCCTGGTCTGGTCGTTGGCCGCGGTGTCGAATGACTGTGAAGGCTGCCAGTTCGGGACCACGGGACGACGGAAAGAGAGATTCCAATGAGACTGCTCGTGAAGACCATGTGGGTGGCTGTTTGCGCGGCGATGATCGTCGCCATGGCCGCCGTGGGCGGTGCGAACGCCGCCGCGAAGCCCAAGGCTCCCAAGACTCTCAAGGTGTCGTCGTTCACGAGCAACTTCTCGGTCATGACCAAGTTGAAGCCCCTCGCCAAGTCGGGGAAGGGGATGATCGGAGTGCTGCTCCCTGAGACGACCACGTCGGCTCGGTATACGGCTTTCGACGCGCCGTACCTGGCGAAGGCGTTCCAGAAGGCGGGTCTGAAGTCGAACCAGTACAAGATCGAGAATGCGCAGGGAAGCGACGCGACCCAGAAGACGCAGGCCGAGGCGCTCATGACCGAGGGCGCGTCCGTGCTCCTCGTCGACCCCATCGATTCCGGAGTCGGCGCCGCGATCGAGTCCGCGGCCAAGTCGCGCGGAGTCAAGGTCATCGACTACGACCGCATCACCCTCGGTGGAAGCCGCGACTATTACGTCAGCTTCGACAACGTGAAGGTCGGCCAGATCATTGGCAAGGGCATGGTGAGCTGCGTCTCGGCGTGGCACGTCTCGAAGCCGAACATTCTCGTGATGGACGGTGCGCCGACCGACAACAACGCGACGTTGTTCTCGCAGGGCTACAACCAGGTGTTGAAGCCCCACTTCGACTCGGGTGAGTACGTGAAGGTGGGTGAGCCGGCCGGTACGTGGGATCCGCCGACGGCACTGACGACCTTCCAGCAGCAGTACACCGCGCATCCGAACATCAACGCGGTCGTGACGCCGAACGACGCGAACGGCAACGCCGTGATCTCGGCGCTGAAGACCCTGAACATCCCGGCGAAGACGTTCCCGACGACAGGTCAGGACGCGCAGCTGACGGGTCTCCAGAACATCCTGTCGGGTTACCAGTGCATGACGGTGTACAAGCCGATCTACCTGGAGGCGCAGGCGTCGGTGGCGCTCGCCCTGTACCTGCGGGCGGGTCTGAAGCCTCCGGCGGGCCTCGTGAACGGCAAGACGGCCGACTCGCAGGCAAAGTCGCAGGTCAAGTCGGTGCTGTTGACGCCACTCTCGGTCGACTCGTCGAACATGGCGGCGACGGTGATCAAGGACGGCTTCGTCAAGGCGTCGGAGTTGTGCCAGGGCGCGATCGCTAGCCTCTGCCAGCAGGCCGGTATCAAGACGTCGTGACCCGGGCATCGTGATTCGACCGGGCAGCACCCGTCCACGAGGCGGTGCTGCCCGGTCAACCGTCGGGACCGTGCGGTGAGCGAACAGGGACTGAAGAGGCCGTGAGCACCGTCGAAACGAGCGGGCGAGACCTTCCCGAGCCGCTCCCTACGAGCGGGGGGCCGGAGCGCCCGGATCAGCCGTTGCTCGAGCTCCACCGCATCGACAAGAACTTCGGTCCGGTGCAGGCTCTCGTCGACGTCGAACTCGCGGTCCCCTCGGGGCAGGTGACTGCGCTTGTCGGCGACAACGGGGCCGGGAAGACGGTGCTCATCAAGTGCGTCGCGGGTATCTGGGAGCCCGATGGTGGCCAGATCTACTGGGAGGGCCGCCCTGTGCACATCCGCAGCCCGAGGGAAGCGGCCGCGCTGGGCATCGAGACCGTGTACCAGGATCTCGCGCTCTGCGACAACCTGGACATCGTCCAGAACATGTTCCTCGGTCGTGAGCGGCTCCATCGTCGGCTGCTCGACGAGGACCAGATGGAGCGCGCGGCGGCCGAGACGCTGGCCCGCCTGTCGGTGACGAGCATCCGGTCCATCCGCCAGCCGGTGGCCTCCTTGTCCGGAGGTCAGCGTCAGGCGGTCGCGGTCGCGAGAGCCGTCATGTGGAACTCGAAGCTCGTCATCATGGACGAGCCCACGGCCGCGCTCGGCGTCGCGCAGACCGCCATGGTGCTCGACCTCACGAGACAACTCGCCGACCAGGGCATCGCGGTCATCATGATCTCGCACAACCTCATCAACGTCTTCAAGGTCGCGGATCGCCTCGCGGTCCTGTATCTCGGCCGGATGGTCGCGGCCGGGCCAGCCTCCGAGTTCGACCGCCAGATCGTCGTCGACGTGATGACGACAGGCACGTCGTCGCGATCGGTCGGCGAGTCGATGCCGACCACCACGGATGGGGTCGACTGATGGCACGAGCGGACGAGCCCGTGCCGAGCGTCGAGCGGTTGACCGACGCCGCGGCCCGGAAGGCGGAGCTGGCCGTGGCGCCCGAGATCGTCGCCAACACGTTCGGGGAGTACTTCCGCGCCTGGGTAGTGCGCGTCCGCGGTGGGGAGAGCGGCGTGCTGCCGGTCGTGGTCGGGCTGATCGCGATCGCGCTGATTTTCCAGGCACAGAACTCGAAGTTCCTCTCGGCCGGCAACCTCACCAACCTGCTCGTGCAGGGCGCCGTGTTCATGCTGCTCGGCATGGGTGAGGTGTTCGCACTCCTGCTCGGCGAGATCGACCTCTCGATCGGCTTCGTGTCGGGGATCGGCGGCGTCGTGACCGCGGAGCTCGTCGTCGAGCCTCGGGGCTGGCCCTGGTGGGCGGCGATCCTGACGGCGTTGGCGGCGACCGCGGCCATCGGCGCCCTGCACGGAACGCTCATCACGAGGCTGCGCCTCCCGTCGTTCGTCGTGACCCTTGCCGGGTTGCTCGGCTGGCAAGGCGTGATGCTGCTGATGCTCGGCAGTGGCGGCACGTTCCCCATCCCCAATGACATCATCAACGACCTCGCGAACGGCAACCTCACGCCGTGGGCCGGCTGGCTCATCATGGCCGTCGTCATCACCGCCTTCGCGGCGCTGACGATGACTCGAGATACTCGCCGGCGACGGAGCGGGGTGGTCGTGGCGCCGCTGAGTCTGACCGTGCTGAAGATCTGCGGCGTCGCGGCCGCCGGCGTTGCGCTGGTCGTCATCTGTAACACCAACCGCGGTGCGCTCGTCCCCATTCGCGGCGTCCCGTGGGTCGTGCCGATCGTGCTCGGAGTGCTCGGCGCGTGGACCTTGCTCCTCGGCCGCACGAGGTTCGGTCGCTACATGTACGCGATCGGAGGCAATCCCGAGGCCGCGCGTCGAGCCGGCATCAACCTGACCCGCATCCGCACGGCGGCGTTCGCGCTGGCCAGCATGACGGCCGGGATCGGCGGGATCATCTACGCGTCGCGCCTGCGCTCGGTGTCTACGAGCCTTGACGGCGGCACGCTCGTCCTGTACTCGGTCGCGGCTGCGGTGATCGGCGGCACGAGCCTGTTCGGCGGCCGGGGAAAGGCCCTGCACGCGGTGCTCGGCGGTCTCATCATCGCGGCGATCTACAACGGCATGGGGTTGCTCGGGATGAGCGCGGCCTCGCAGAACATGATCACTGCACTCGTTCTGCTCGCCGCCGTCACCGTCGACGCGCTCGCTCGGCGCGGGCGCGCCGCCTCCGGGCGCGTGTGATCGACGGGTCCACGTACCGCATGGCGCGATGCGCACGGCACACCGACTGCTACTGCCCGAGACCGATCGGTCCTCTCACGACCAGTGCGCCGCGCTGCAGAGTCATTGCAACAAACGCCGAGTCGAGGACCTCGCGTTACGCTCCGAGCTGTCTGCGAACGCAGCCACCTCGACCGACGTCGCGTCTTCACGGGTCCGTGAGAACTCGGGACTCGTGTCGTCTTCGGTAAGGGGACCCCTGGCAGTGGGAACGTTGATCGTCACCGAGTTCGTGTCGCTGGACGGCGTCATGGAGGCCCCCGGTGGTGAGCCGGGTTACGCGCACGCGGGCTGGGTTGGCGACTTCTTCAACGATGAACTGGGCGAATACAAGCTCGAGGAACAGCTCGGCGCTGACACGCTGCTGCTCGGACGGAGAACCTACGAGTCGTTCTACGGCGCGTGGCCGATGCGTGAAGGTCCGATGGCAGAGAAGATCAACACAATGCAGAAGACCGTCGTGTCGAGCACGCTGACCACCTGGCCATGGGCGAACACCACCGTGTTGGATGGCGACCTGTACGCAGGCGTCACAGACCTCAAGGTTGATCGCGCCGCCCCGATTCTCGTGCCCGGGAGCCGAACTCTCGTTCAATGGCTGCTCACCAATGGGCTCGTAGACGAGCTGCATCTCCAGGTGTTCCCACTGATTCTCGGAAGCGGTCAGCGCGTCTTCCCGGAGTCGCCGAACAAGGCGGTATTCGAGCTGGTCGACTCGGTCGCGTTTCAGGGTGGGGTACTCGCCAACACATATCGTCCGACCCGGGTCTGATCCGTCACGGCCGCCAGCCCCCGAGGCTGCTCCGCGGGGAGGCGTCGAGGCTCGACCCTCACTATCCTCGCTCTGAACGGTGGATCGAATCGATCCCGCGTGCCACCAGTGCACCACCAACTCCGGGGAGGAAACGCCATGAAACTCGAGGACCTCGTCCTGGTGAGCGTCGACGATCACGTGGTCGAGCCCCCCGACCTGTTCGAGGGCCGGCTGGCGGCCAAGTATGTCGACGAGGCGCCGAAGCTGATCCGCAAGGAGAGCGGCATCGACGTGTGGGCGTTCCGGGGGGCCGAGCTGCCCAACATCGGGCTCAACGCGGTTGCGGGCCGCCCGCCCGAGGAATATGCGATGGACCCGACCAGCTTCGACGAGATGCGGCCCGGCTGCTGGGACGTGCACGCGCGCATCAAGGACATGGACGCGAACGGTGTCCTCGGCTCGATGAACTTCCCGAGCTTCCCGCAGTTTTGTGGTCAGCTCTTCGCCCGCACCGCCACCGAAGATGCCGACCTCGCGCTGGCGCTGGTTCAGGCGTACAACGACTGGCACATCGAGGGCTGGTGCGGGGCTTACCCCGGGCGTTTCATCCCGCTCGCGCTACCGACGATGTGGGACCCGGAGCTCATGGCCGCCGAGGTGCGGCGCGTCGCGGCGATGGGCTGTCACGCGGTGACGTTCTCCGAGAACCCCGCCGAGCTCGGATACCCGAGCATCCACTCGGGCCACTGGGACCCGTTCTTCGCGGCGTGTGCGGAACTGGGCACCGTCGTGTGCGCGCACATCGGGTCGAGCTCGAAGATGGTGATCACAGCACCCGACGCGCCGATGGACGTGCTGATCACGCTCACGCCGGTGAATCTCATGAAGGCGGCTGCCGACTTCGTGTGGTCGAAGGTGCCCCAGAAGTTCCCGGAGCTCAAGTACGCGCTCAGCGAGGGCGGGATCGGCTGGATTCCCTACTTCCGCGAGCGCATTGACTACACGTACGAACACCACCGGTTCTGGACCGGCCAGGACATGGGCGACCGTTCACCGAGCCAGGTGTTCGACGACCATATCGTCACCTGCTGGATCGACGATCCCGTCGGCATCGAGATGCGCCACAAGATGAACATCGACATGATCACATGGGAATGCGACTACCCGCATTCGGACAGCACGTGGCCGCAGTCACCCGAGCAGTTCATGAAGCAGATGCAGGCGGCCGGTTGCTCGGATACCGAAAT
>Ga0315281_10008653_pt1 | contig 14215 bp, 15 predicted proteins | sample YL17G07_0_MG_FD_204540 | JGI IMG/M metagenome (GOLD analysis project Ga0315281, IMG submission 204540) | Sediment microbial communities from Yellowstone Lake, YNP, Wyoming, USA - YL17G07_0 | ecosystem: Environmental > Aquatic > Freshwater > Lake > Sediment | place: USA: Wyoming | collected...
AAGGTCGGCGATGGCTTTAACGAACTGGCCAAATTCATGCCGTGGTCGAATGCCTATGCCGGCGCCACCATTCTCGGCGTCGCGGTGGCCTTGCAACAGAAAGCCGTCGATTGGGCCAAACTGCGCGTCCAGGGCGGCAAGCCGTTGATCGAGCACGATGGTATCCGCGCCCAACTGGCCGAGATGCGCATGCTGATCGATGCCTCGCGGTGCTATATCCATCGCGCCTGCTGGCTTGCCGTTCATCGGGAACACGGCTGGGACAAGACGCTGGGGGCGTTACCCAAGGTGATGGCGTCGCAGGCGACATGGAAGATTGCCACCTGGTGTCTCGAGATCCACGGCGGCCACGGCTACATGAAGGAGTTAGGGGTGGAGAAGCTGGTGCGCGATGCGGCGGCCTATCTGCATTCGGACGGCGTCAACCGGACGCTGTTTCTCAAAGCGGCCAATTTCATGTTCCAGGAGTGATCCTGGCGTCCGACCATGGGTGCTATCATAAAAGCGCTGGTTCGAAAGGAAGCCGAACGCGCCATTCACAATGAGCGAAATTCCCGATCCGGTTTTCCGGGCCGGTAAAGGAATAGAATGTCCGAAACGCGGCCCTGGCCATCATGGCGGTTAAAAATTAGACTGTTTTAATCGGGCCATGTTTACTTCCGCATCTAGCGTAAGGCCGATGTTTGGTGCCATCATTGAATATTGGCCTTGTCAGTTTCTCGCTTGGCGCCAATGCGGCGACGATCCTGTGACACCGCCGCAGTATTTAAGGTGATGGCGTAGCCCATGAACAAAGCCTCCGCACAGCCGGCAAACTGGTACGAGATCGTGCTGGCGAGCCTCAAGCACAACGACGTCAAGCTGGTCGCCTATGTTCCCGATCGCGTCCTCACGCCGCTGATCAAGGCCATCCATGAGGACTCGTTTTTCATCACTTTTCCGACCACGCGGGAAGAGGAGGCCGTCGGCATTGTCACCGGCGCCTGGATGGGCGGTATGCGCGGCGCCGTGCTGATGCAGACCAGCGGCTTTGCGACGCTCCCGAACGCGCTCGCCTCGCTGGCGGTACCGAGCCAGATTCCGTTGCTGATGTTCGTGTCCGAGCGGGGCACGCTTGGCGAGTTCAATCTCGGTCAGGCATTAGTCTGCCGGACCATGCGTCCGGCGCTCGATTCGCTCGCGATCGTCCATCATACGATCACACGGATCGATGAGCTCGAATTCATCGTCGACCGTTCGATCAAGCAAGCCGTCGCAACCCAGGCACCGGTCGCCTTTATCCTCTCGCCGTTGCTGACCGGCGGGAAGGTCTTCGAGCAGGGAGGCGCGCGATGACCAAACCGCGGACTGGAATCGCCAGCGCCCACAACGCCAAGGTGATGAATCGTTTCGAATTGACCAAGCGGCTGGTCGGCCAGCTCAAGCGCGAGGAAGCCGTCGTCGGCGGTATTGGCAATACCAACTTCGATCTATGGGCCAGCGGCCAGCGGCCGCAGAATTTCTACATGCTCGGCAGCATGGGGCTGGCCATTCCGATTGCGCTCGGTGTCGCTCTTGCGCAGCCGCGCCGGCATGTGGTTGCGCTGGAAGGCGACGGCTCGTTGCTGATGCAGCTCGGTTGTCTGGCGACCGTCGGTATGCTGGCGCAAAACAATCTCACTATGGTCGTTTGGGACAACGGCATTTACCAAATCACCGGATCGCAGCCGACGGCGAGTGCGTCCGCCGCCGACCTCGTTGCCATCGCGCGCGCCGCCGGCATTGCAAAAAGCGCATGGGCCGCCGACGAGGAGGATTTCGACCGCCTGTTCGCCTCCGCGCTTGCGGAGGGCGGGCCGAGCCTGATCGCCGTCCGGATCGACGATAAACCGGGGATCGGCGCCACCGACCGCGATCCGGTGCAGATTCGCGAGCGATTTATGCGCGGGCTGGGGGTTAGGCGCATCGCCTGAGATCTGCGCGGGCTCGCAGGCGGGTGCGCTATCAATGCTTCGGCTGCGGATCCAAAGTGCGACGGATGCGGTCGATCAAGGCATTGTCGAGCAAAGGTTTTTCCACGATGTGAATGCCGGCGCGCGACGCGTTGCGGCCGAGGGCCGCATTTGGATGACTGGTGATCAAAATGACCGGCGCCGCGATATGACGTTCGCGCAATCGCGTTACCACGTCGATGCCAACGAGCCCCGGCAGATTTTGATCGATGACGAGGCAGGCGCAATCATTCAGATCCGCCTCGTTCAGCAGCGCGGCCCCATCCGGATAGGTCCGCACCGTATAGCCCTCAATCTCCAGTGAAAACTTGAGCGAATTGCAAACGGCCGGGTCGTCGTCCACCACGACGACCGTTGGGTTTTTGGGGATCAATTGACGATGGTTTTGCATGGCTCGCCCGCAACCGGCCGCATTGGCTGGGTGAGAATTTATTGAACAAAATGCAACAATGCGGCTTCAGCGCATTGACCTATCTCAATATTTTTAGATTTTTAACGGCGGGGGAGGTTTTTAATTCTTGTCAAGAATCTCCGCCAGAATGGCCATGCGCACGAGATCGGAGAGGCTGTTCGCTTCCATCTTGGTCATCAGATTGGCGCGGTAGATTTCGACGGTGCGCGGGCTGATGCCGAGATTGAACGCGATCGTCTTGTTGGCGCCGCCGGCCACCAGCCCTTCCAACACTTGCCGCTCACGCTGGGAGAGTGCGGCAAGCTTGTCATGGATTTGGGCAATGTCGGCCTTGTGCCTGGAAACGTCTGCCCCGGTATCCAGCGCCGCGCGCACCGCGTCAAGTAACACCTTGTCGTCAAATGGTTTTTCCAGAAAATCGGCGGCCCCGAACTTCATCGCTTCGACCGCCAGCGGAACGTCGCCGTGGCCGGTAATCACAATCACTGGAATATGGGGGCTGCGTTCCTTCACTCGCTTGAGCAGATCGATGCCGGTGATATCGGGCATACGGATGTCGGTGACGATGCAGCCGGTTTTGACTTGCGGAAGATGGTTGAGAAACGCTGACGCAGACTCGAAACCGCGTACTGTGATGCCGGCGGTTCGCAGCAGGAATTCAAGCGACTCGCGCACGGCCACATCGTCATCGATCACATAGACGGTCATATTATTTTGCATCGGCGACCTCCTCGTCACTTACGGCCGCCAAAGTGAATCGAAAAATCGTGCCGCCCCCTGGATTTGGCTCGGCCCAGATTCGTCCGCCATGAGCATCGACGATCGTGCGCGAGATCGAGAGTCCGACCCCCATGCCATGCCGCTTGGTGGTGATAAAAGGCTGAAACAATTGCGCGGTTATTTCCGGCGCAATACCGGCTCCGCTATCCGCCACGCTGATTTCAATCATGCCGTCCTCGGCCGCGCGGGTGTAAATGGTCAAGTTGCGCTTTTCGGAATCTTCCATGGCATCGACGGCATTGCGCATCAGGTTGAGCAAGACCTGTTGAATCTGAACGCGATCAGCGAGGACGACATTGATAGCCGGATCGAACAGGAAATTGACTCGAACACCACGGTCCTTGACGCCGACCAGCGCCAACGCGCTCGCTTCTTCGACCAGCTTGGTGATGTTTTCGACCCGCCGTTCGCTCTCGCCGCGGGAAACAAAATCGCGCAACCGCCGGATGATCTGGCCCGCGCGCAATGCCTGATCGGCGGCCTTGTCCATTGCCTCGCCCATCATCGTTGCATTTTTATCGGGGCTCGTTTCCAGTAAACGCCGCGTGCCCTTGAGATAGTTGGCAATGGCCGTCAAAGGCTGATTGAGCTCGTGCGCCATCGCTGACGCCATTTCGCCCAACGCGGTGAGGCGCGAAATATGCACAAGTTCCGATTGCAGTTCCTGTAATCGCGCCTCGGTCTTCTGCCGGTCGGTCAGGTCGCGGACAAAGCCGGTGAAAAATCGTTGATCGCCAGATTTCATTTCGCCGACCGCAAGCTCCATCGGGAAAGTCGAGCTGTCTTTGCGCTGACCGACCACGACACGGCCAATGCCGATGATGTGGCGCTCGCCGGTTTTCAGATAGTGCTGGACGTAACCGTCATGGCTTTCGCTGTAAGGCGTCGGCATCAGGATATTAACGCTTTTTCCGAGCGCTTCGGCGGCGGTGTAGCCGAACAATCGTTCGGCGGCGCTGCTGAACGAAGTCATGATCCCATGATCGTCGATGACGATCATGGCGTCGGGAACGGTGTTGAGGATCGATTGCAAATGCGCTTCGCGCGCTTTGGTGTCCTGTGTGCTGCGGATGGTGCGCAAGCGGCTGCGGCGCAGCAGTTCGCCGCCCCAGGACACACCAATGCTCATGGCGGCGAACGTCGCGCTGCTGATCAGAAATGAGGAATCGTGAATCTTTTCCGTGGTAATCAATACGAAGGCCATGCTCAGCGCCGCCGCCAGCAATCCGGGCCCGAAGCCGCCGATACCGGCCACGAACGCCACCGCGGCGATGTAAAGCAGGAAGGCGGCATCGTCCTGGAGCAGCGGCTCCAACGAAAGGCGGATAGCGACCGTCAACGCGACCGCCGCCGGCGCGCTACCATAGCGCTTCAGTCCGGCCCCGGCCGCAAGCCAGCGGAGCATCCGGGGTTCTGAAAAATCTGTTGAGCTATCAATTACTTCCGACATTCTGTCCTGGCCGAAACCAACCCCGGATGAGCCTCCGGGAAACCCCCTAGGGACATTATCTGAATATTCCGCTTCTGGCTTCCTCGTTACCGATAGCACCATCGGATCAATGGAGGACTCGGGCCATGTTGACACAGACGATGAGCACCAGCGGTTCTTCACGGTCGATGGGACACGGCGCGCGGGCGGTTGCGCTGGCGCGTGCCCAGGACACCGACAGTCCGATCGAGATGATCGGCGCGCCGATGTTGTTTGCGCGCAATACCGAGATCTATGGTGAGAACGAGCCAGCCGAATATCTCTACAAGGTCATCAGCGGCACGGTGCGTACCTACAAGGTGCTCAATGACGGCCGCCGACAGATCGGGGCCTTCTATATTTCCGGCGACGTGTTCGGTCTCGAATTCGGCGACAAGCACGCGTTCTCCGCCGAATCGATCGCCGACTCTAAAATCTTGGTTATCAAGCGCAGTGCGGTGATCGGACTTTCCAAGCGCGACAACGAGGTTGCCCGCGAACTGTGGGCGCTGACGGGCCGCGAATTGCAGCGCGTTCAGGACCACATCATGCTGCTTGTGAAGACCGCGCAAGAACGTGTGGCCGGGTTTCTGTTGGAAATGGCTGCCCGCGTTCCCGCCAGCAATGCGGTCGAATTGCCGATGTCGCGGCAGGATATCGCCGACTACCTCGGCCTCACTATCGAAACGGTTTCGCGCACGCTGACCCAGCTTGAGAATAACGCCACGATCACGGTGCCGAGCTCGCGCCGCATCGTTCTGCGCAACCGCGCGGCGCTTAGCCGTTTGAATGCCTGAAGCCGGACGCCATCTTCCCCGATTGCGGTTCGACCAGATTCCCCCGGCGTTTTCGCCGGGGCTTTTTTGGCGGCCGTTATTGTTTGGGTTTGTTGGCGGGTGTGAATGCTACGGCCATTTTGCGCGGGCCGTTAGCGCCGCCACGGACTCCGAAGCGTCACGAGCGATTTTTTCATAGTCTAGCGCCGTGTATTTATTTTTGCGGCGAAGAATACGGCCATCGACCACCACCGTATCGACGTTCGCGGGCTGCGCGAGAGATACCAGGGCGTCGAACGGATCGCCGATCGGCGCCATGTTCGAATCGGTGGTGCGAATGAGGATCAGATCGGCGCGCTTGCCCGGCGTCAACGAGCCGACCTTGTCGGCGATTCCGAGATCGCGCGCGCCGTCAATGGTGGCAAGTTCCACCAACCGCCGCGTCGTCAGTTTGAATTGATTGCCGATGCGATGTTGATGCAGCGTATAAAGCATACGCATGCAAACGAAGCAGTCGCAATTGTATGTCGTCGTATGATCGATCGACATGCTGACTTTGACGCCGGCCTCCAACAGTTCGGCCAATTGAATCTCGCCGGCGCTTGCCGGTCGCCGTGCCTCGCCGACCGGCGAAGTGCTGTAGCTGGTGCCGTGCTTGGTCAGAGCTGCGCGATCTTCCGCGCTGGTCGTCAAGGGATGCACCAGTTGCAGATCGGGGCCGAGCAGGCCGGCGTCGTTCAGGATTTTTATGGCGCCGAGTCCCGACGTATGCAGGGTGATCGGTAGCCCCAGCCCGCGCGCCGCTCCCCATTCCTTCTTGGCCATATCGACGCTGATCGCCCCGCGCGTCCCGCCAAGGCTGCCATCGACGTTGCGCGAGCAGATGCCGAGCGTCAGCATGCCGTCCTTGCCGATCCAATCGCGCTTGGCGCGGGCAAGGTCGGCAATGTCCATGGGCTGGTCGTCCGGCCCGCCTTGCGGGCCGCCATAGGAAAACCGGCCGCGCAGGCCGGTGTCGCGCATGGCGCTCAATTCGGCGTCGGCGTGGGCGGGGCTGCGAACATTATGGGCCCAGTTATGCACCGTGGTGAGGCCGGCGTTGAGCGCCTCCGCCAGGCCGAGTCGCACGCTACGGTAGCTGTCTTGCGGCGTGTAGTGCGGCCCGAGACGGGCGGTGACCGGAAAATATCCAAGCTTGGGATCGTCGGCGCGCACGACCGGCCGGCACAGGCTGGTCCACAGGTGCCAATGGGTTTCGACGAAGCCAGGCATGCAGATCGTCCCGCGGCCGTCGAGCACATCGGCGCCAGGGGCGGCCACGCTGGCGGCGACCGCGATGATTGTTCCGTCGCGGACATGCACGTCGCCGCTCGGCAATTCGCCAATACTTCGGTCCATCGAAAGCACGTGGGCCCCGCGCACAATGAATTCCCCGCGCGCCGGGAGCGATGCGGCGGCTTGGCCGCTTTGCGCGGCGATTTGCGCGCCGGCACGTCGCGGTAACAGACTTGCTGTTCCAATCGCCGTCATTCCGGCCAGGGCCGTACGCCTATTGACGTGATGCATACGCATGGATCCTCCCTGATGTTATCAGCAATTTGATCCTTGATTTGAGAAAGCTAGCGCCAAGTGATTTGGAATTGCAATGAGTGTGCGCGGCGCGCTCGCCGGTGGAGGGCCTGTAGAAGGTCTGTATTTGTGCGGTTCATCCTCCGGTAACGACGGTGGAGTCAATGGCGCGCCCGGCTATATTGCCGCCAATGCCATTGCCGGCGATCTGCGACTCGCTCGACCCTGGACGCGCTGCCACCGCCGGAACGGAAACGCTCGCCGCCGGTTGACCTACATCAATGCAAATCTCGCCGTTATGTGGTTGAGGTCGTCCGCAAATCCGCGGAGGGGCGCTATGAAGGTCAGCGATGTGATGACCCGGCGGGTCATTACGGTGGAGCTGGACGCCACGATCCTGCAGGCGGCGCGGTTGATGTTGCAGCATCGGATTAGCGGCCTGCCGGTGGTCAATGGCGCCGGCAAGCTGGTTGGCATTCTGTCGGAAGGTGACTTTCTGCGTCGGCAGGAGACCCGCACCGAACGACGGCGGTCGCGTTGGCTCGAATTTCTGATGGGGCCCGGCCGGCTGGCGAGTGAATACACGCATTCTCACGGCAGCAAAGTCGCCGAGGTCATGACGACCGAGGTAAAAACCGTCACCGAAGACACGCCGCTCGATGAGATTGTGCGGTTGATGGAAAGCAATCACATCAAGAGAATTCCAGTGATGCGCGGCAGCGAACTGGTCGGCATCGTCACGCGCGCGAATCTCATGCACGCCATGGTCAGCCTGGCGCGCGTCGCCCCGCCGCTGGAAAAAGACGACGCCACCATTCGCGAGCGTCTGCTGGCCGAAATGGACAAGCAGCCATGGGCGCCGGTCGCGCTCACCAATGTGGTGGTGCGCGACGGCGTAGTGGAATTTTGGGGCGTGATCATGGATGAGCGTCAGCGCGAGGCGCTCAAGATCATGGCCGAAAATATTCCCGGCGTTAAGGCGGTGAAGGATCACCTGACCTGGATAGAGCCGATGTCGGGAATGGCGCTGGGAGAAAAAGACGTGGCGGCGGAGTGAGCCCGATGGAACCCAAGGAGGCAGCAACGACGGCACTGGTTTGATGGAGGCTAAAATGAATCTGAGATCGCTGATACCCGTCGGCCGCAGCCGTGCGGTCGCGGGCCGCAATGACAATCCGTTCGTTTCCTTGCAGCGCGAGATCGATCGGCTGTTCGACGATTTTACGCGCGGATTCCCGGCCTTCGGCGCGGCGGCTTCCGGACTGACGCCGAGCATGGACGTGGTCGAGACCGACAAGGAAATCGAGATCACCGCCGAACTCCCCGGCTTGGAGGAGAAGGACGTGCAGATCAACGTCGCCGACAACCTTCTCACCATCCGCGGCGAGAAAAAGGCGGAGAAGGAAGAGAAAGACAAGGACTACCAGTTGATCGAGCGCAGCTATGGGTCGTTCGAACGGACCCTCGAACTACCTGACGGCGTCAACGCCGACGCTATCAAGGCCAGCATCGCCAAGGGCGTGCTGACAGTGACCGTGCCGAAGCCGGCGCCGACGCAGGTGAAAAAAATCGAGGTTAAGGCCGCCGCCTGATCGTGAAAGGGGCGCCGCAAGGTGTGTTCCGCGGCCATAAAGGCGCGGAACGCACCTTTATTTAATGCGGAAGCGGCTGCGGTGCCCTCGAATTGACTTGCGTCAAGGGGCGCGAGAGCCTTTTACCCCCAGCATTTTTTGCTAATAATCTTCACCGATTTTCTCCAGCCATTGACGAAACAAAAACATGGCGAACGTGCTCGCTCCCCGGGAAACCATGACGCTCGGTGAAGGAGGATCGGCGTTTGCTTTTGCGGCGCTCGCATTGCTGTCTATCGTGGTAGCGGCCAAGGATTAGGCGCGCCTCACTGCGCCGAGACGCCGGTCGCCTTCACCACCTTCGACCATTGCGTTTCCTCGCGGTCGATGTCGGCGGCGTAATCCTCGGGCGTGCCCGGCTGCGGTTCGGCGCCGTCGAACGCCAGGCGCTTGCGTACCTCTTCGCTGGCGAGCGCGGTATTGAGGTCCTTGTTGAGCCGCTCGATGATCGGCCGCGGCGTGCCGGCCGGTGCGACCAGGCCGTAGCGCAACACCGCCTGGTAGCCGGGCAGGCCCGACTCCGCGACCGTCGGCACGTCCGGCATCAGTGGCGAGCGTTGCAAGCCGGTGATGGCAAGTACGCGCAATTGGCCGGTCCCGGCGGCGCCATGCACCGCCGGGATTGGCGCAAAGGCCATGGGGATATGTCCGCCGAGCAGATCGGTCATGGCCGGGCCGGTCCCCTTGTAGGGTACGTGGGTGAGCTTGATACCGGCCATGGTGGCGAGATGCTCGCCGGCGATGTGGCTGAGCGTGCCGACGCCGGCCGAGCCGAAATTCACCTTGCCCGGATTGGCCTTAGCATAGGCGATCAGCTCGGCAATCGACTTTGCCGGAAAGGCAGGGTGCACTGCCACCGTGTTTGGCGCAGTGCCGATGCGGCCGATCGGCGCGAAATCCTTGCGCGGATCGTAGCCGGCCTGGGGATAGAAGGTGGGGCCGACCGCCAGCGTGCCGGTATAGCCGAGCAGCAAGGTATAGCCGTCGGGGGCGCTTTTCGCCGCCGCGCGAGTGCCGATGGTGCCGCCGGCGCCGCCGCGATTGTCGACCACGACCTGCTGGCCGAGCGCCTCGCCCAGCTTGTCGGCGATGATGCGTGCCACGATGGTGGTGCTGCCGCCGGGGGCGAACGGCACGATCAGCGTGATCGGGCGATTCGGGTAAGTCTGCGCCACCGCCGCCGTCAGCGTGGCCCACAAGGCAAGCGTTGCACAGAGCGCCGTTTTTGATTTCGCCATGGCGTGTCCTCCGAGTTGTTTTGCAGCCCTCATTTCAACGGAAAAGCAGGCTGGTTTACGCCAGCGTCACCGTCTCGAAATCCGCCGGCAGCACGATCTCCAGCAATTCGCAGTCGTCGGAATAGCCGAGCACGGTGTGCTTGATGCGCGGCGGCTGAATCCAGCAGGCGCCGGCGTGGAACGTGTGGATGCCTTCGCCCTCGAATTCAGTCTTGTACCAGCCCTTGAGCACATAGATCATCTGGAAATCGACGTTGTGGAAATGCGGCGTCGAGACTTCCTCTGGCCGGAATGGCGGCACCATCCGGATCACATGCGCCCGCACCATGCCGCCGGTCGCCGGCGCGATGCCGAGATCGCGGTATTTTGCGTAACTGCGCAGGCCCTGGTCGAAATCCGCCTCGCGCTGATGGCTGACGGTGAATTTCTGTTTCGGCCGCTTCTTCGCTCGCGTCTTTGCCTTCACCGCGCGCCGGATATTTTGCTTGCGCGGCGCCGGTTTACGCCGCGCCTGGACTTTCTTGCGCGTCTTGGCCATTGATGCCTCCCTGTTTGTTAGATTGGACCACGGCGGCGCAAGGCATGGAAGAGGTGAAAAAACCAGCGATTCGCATCTTTGTCGATGCCGATGCCTGTCCGGTGAAGCCGGAAGTCTACCGTGTGGCGGAACGCTACGGGCTTAAGGTGTTCGTCGTAGCCAATTCCTTTATGAACGTGCCGCGCAGCGACCTGATCGAGCGGGTGGTCGTGCCGGATGGCCCCGATGTCGCCGACGGCTGGATCGTCGACCGGGTGACGCCAAGCGACATCGTCATCACCGCCGATATTCCGCTGGCCGGCCGCTGCGTGTGCAAGGGTACGAGCGTGATCTCGCCCACCGGTAAGCCGTTCGACGACAATTCCATCGGCATGGCGCTGGCGACGCGCGACCTGATGACCGATCTGCGCTCGGCCGGCGCCACCACGCGCGGGCCGCCGCCGCTCAGCCGTCAGGATATTTCGCGCTTTCTCTCGGCGCTCGATCTGGCGGTGACGCGGTTGCAGCGGAAATCAACTCCGTGAACTCACTCCGCCGCGGCGGCGACGCCGCCATGCGCCTTCGACCAGCCGGCCGGGTCATCGATGAATTTCTCCACCTCGGCCAGCATCTTGGGTTCGAATTTTCCGCTCGCCTTGGCAACCGCCAGCACATCCCGCCACGTCGTCAGGTAGTGCAGCGTCACGCCGATATCGGCGAGTATTTTCCGGCCTTCCGGATAGATGTCGTAGAAAAACAGCACCGAGCAATGGTCGCATTTGCCGCCGGCGTCGCGGATGGCGTTGACGAAATTGATCTTGCTGCGGCCGTCGGTGGCGAGGTCTTCGACCAGCAGCACGCGCTGGCCGGGTAGCAATTGCCCTTCAATCTGCGAGCCACGGCCGAAGCCTTTGGCTTTTTTGCGCACATATTGCATCGGCAGGTTCAGCCGGTCCGCCACCCAGGCGGCAAACGGTATTCCCGCCGTCTCGCCGCCAGCCACCGCATCGAGATTGCCGCGGCCGATGTCGCGTTCGATGCCGGACACCGTGAAGTTCATCAGCATCGAACGCACGGCGGGGAACGAGATCAGCCAGCGGCTATCGTTATAGACCGGGCTGGCCCAGCCGGAGGTGAAGATGAACGGCTTGTCGCCCATGAAGCGCACGGCGCCGGTGTCGAGGTACATCCGGGCGGTCAATTCGGCGATGGTCTTTTGGTCGAGAAATTGTCCTGATGGCGTCATGGTCGTTCCGGTTGTGCGCGCTGAACCGATTGTTCAAAGCACAAAACGCCTCACGCCGCCATGCCGCAATGGCGGGACAGGGCATAGGCAAGGTCGAGCAAGGCCTCGTCGCCGCCCTCCCAGCCGATGAAAGAAAGGCCGATTGGGCAGCCGGAACTCGTGCCGGCCGGGATGCTGACCTGCGGCAGGCCGGCGATCCCGGCGGTGCAGGTCAGCCGCATTACCCGCACGCGGAAGTCCTCGATCGCCGCGCCGGCGGTCTCGATCGTCGGTGCAATCGAGGGCGCGCTTGGCAGCGCGAGGACGGTCCCCGGCGTGACGGTTTGACGGATGTGGTCGCGCGCCTTTGCCCGCACGGCGCCGGCGGTGTCGGCGGCTTGCCGGGTCACGGTCGCGGCGAATTCGATGCGCTCGCGGATGCCGGGGCCGAGTTTGGGTTTGTGCTTGCCGACGAAGGCGCCGAAGGTCTGCCACACCTCGTAAGCCTGCACGATCCGCACGGCCTCGCGCCAGGGATCGAAGCCGTCCGGCGCGATCCTCGCATGCGCCATTGGCGGCAGGTCGTCGCTCATGAATTCGAGCAAGGTGCGCAGCAGATCGGCGACTGGCGCATCGGCCTCAGCGAACGCATCCTCCAGCACGATCACGCGCTGGATTGTTGCCGGCACCCGGCGGGCGTCGAGCAACACCGCGCCGACTTTGCGAAATACGCCGGGGGTGGCGGCGAACCAGCCGGGCACGTCGAGCGAGGGCGCCATGTCGCGCACGCCGGAACAATCGATGCGGCCGTGGGTCGGGCGTAGGCCCCAGATGCCGTTGAACGAGGCGGGAATCCGCACCGAACCGCCGGTGTCGCTGCCGAGCGCAAAATCGCAGATTCCAGCGCCGGTCGCGGACGCCGATCCAGCCGACGAGCCGCCCGGCAGGCGGCCGGGCGCGCGCGCGTTCACCGGAGTGCCGTAATGGGCATTGGCGCCGCTCACGCTGTAGAAAAACTCGTCGCAAACCGTCTTGCCGATAATGCTGGCGCCGGCATCGAGCAGCTTCTGCACCACGCCGGCGTGCTGCTTGGCCGCCGGATGGGCCGCCAGCCAATCCGGATTGCCGCAGCCGGTGCGTTCCCCGGCGATGTCGTACATGTCCTTCACCACCGCGGTGAGGCCGGCCAGCGGTCCGGAGGCGGCGCCAATCAGCGGCTTGGCCAGGTCGTGCGGAACGAAAGCCGAGCGATAAATCTGCATCGTCATATTGTCTTCGCCCGTTATTTGCTGGCGGCCAGGTACCAGTCGAGGATTTTCGCGCCATCCCAGGCGACGACGCCGTCGTGCGCCAGAATATCCTCGAACGTCCGCTGCACATGGCCGATGCGGTGCGGCACGCCGGACAAATACGGATGGCAGGCGATCGCCATGATTTTCGGCCGTTCGGCGGCTTCGGCGTAAAGCCAGTTGAACTGATCGAGCGCGCGGGCATGCCAGACGTCGGAGGCATGGTGCTGCAACGCCATCATCACGATGTCGTGGATCTCGAAATTGTACGGCAGCGCCACCACCGGCTTGTGGGTCGTTTTGAGCGTCACCGGCTCGTCGTCGAGCGCCCAGTCGCCGATATATTCGACGCCGGCTTCCGACAGATAGTCGAGCGTGTCGAAAGTCTGGGTCAGGCCGGGGCCGAACCAGCCGCGCGGCCGCTTGCCGGATAATTTTTCGATCACGTCCATGGACTTCATGATGACGGCACGCTGGTCGTCGAGCTTGTGCATCGGCACCTGATCGTAGCTGTGGGCGTTGAGCTCCCAGCCGCTGTCGATGCAGGCCTGCGCGACCTGCGGATAGGTTTCGCAGACCTTGGCATTGAGCGTTACCGTCGGCGATAGGCCCAGTTTTTGCAACATCTTGCGCAGCCGCCAGAAGCCGACCCGCATGCCGTATTCGTGCCAGCTCCAGTTCGGATGGTCCGGCAGCATCGGCTGGCCCTGCGGCGGCGAGATCACCATGCGCGCCATCGGCCGCGCCATGTCCCATTCCTCGAGCGCGAGCACGGGCCAGACCACCAGCCGCACGCCTTTGGGGAATTTCAGCGGCGGCCGGTTTTCGATCGGCGAAAAGGCTAATCGCTCGCGCGGATGCATGGCGTTGGCTCGCCTATGGGGCTTTCGGGCCGGTCTTGCGATACCAGTCGACAATCTGCTCGCCGGTCCAGAACAGCACGTCCTTCTTCTTGCGGATCTTCTCGAAGATCTTCCGAAAATATTTGACCCGATGCGGCGCGCCCATGATGTAGGGGTGCACCGAAATCGCCATCACCCGGGCGGAGTCCTTGGAGTCCTTGTAGATCTGCTCGAACTGATCGATCGCGCGCTCGTAGAATTCCGAGGCCTTGTGGTGCTGGATCAGCATCATGGCGACGTCGTTGCATTCCTGCGTGTAGGGCAGGTTGAGGATCGGCTTGCCGCGGGTCTTCAGCCACACCGGCTGGTCGTCGAGCACCCAGTCGGCGACGTAATCGTAGCCTTCCTCGGCGAGCACATCGGGGGTCTCCCAGGTTTCGGTCAAGCCGGGCCCGAGCCAGCCGCGCGGGCGCTTGC
>Ga0315281_10008654_pt1 | contig 14213 bp, 14 predicted proteins | sample YL17G07_0_MG_FD_204540 | JGI IMG/M metagenome (GOLD analysis project Ga0315281, IMG submission 204540) | Sediment microbial communities from Yellowstone Lake, YNP, Wyoming, USA - YL17G07_0 | ecosystem: Environmental > Aquatic > Freshwater > Lake > Sediment | place: USA: Wyoming | collected...
ATCTCCCTCGAGACCATCTCTCCAACTGCCTCCGCTCTTCAGATGCTAGAACGATCGTTGCTGCAACGCGCATGACCACGTATTCAGATGAATATACATATATCTATTTCTGTTACACCCCACTAGCCACACTGCGTATACTGTTTTTACCGTGCGAGAGACTATGCAGATGCTTGCCTGGGGTCGTAAGGTTTGGCGGCCCAAGAATTCGAGGCTTTTGGACTAGGCGTCATGATCTCACTGGCAATGTTGGTCTTGGAGATCGCTATTCTGGCAATGTATCTCTCCGCCCTGAGGAGGAAACCTAGCAGACAGAAGCTTGAGCCCTATCTCATGATACTGTACTTGTTGATCTGCTGCTCAACTGCTGTAGGTTTTCTTGTCTTCTACGGAGGCGAAGCGTCCAACTTCAAGGCTGCGACTCAGGCTCTTGTCGTAGTATGTCTGATCCCGAATTTTGCCATCATCTTCATACTGATACACAGTCTCGGATTCTACAAAGTGCGAACCCAAGATGGAGGCTATGCCTCACCGAGTTGAGAGCTGGCGACGGGATCCTTCTCATCGAGCCTACCGAGAAGGGAGGCTCCGGCTGCGGCTACGATGTGCCGGGTTTCTGTCCGTAACGTGTCTGCTTGAAGTGCTTCAAATACTTCAGTTCTCGTTGCGTGAACTCAGTAGGCTTGGATAGCATAATCGAATGTAACGCAATCGTTGCCACGTCTTCGAGTACTATGGCTGTGTCGAGTGCTTCTTCCGGAGTCTTGCCGACCACGACGACCCCGTGTTTTCTCAAGAGAGCGGCATTGATGTTCTTCAGCGCGGTTACGATGTTCTCCAGCTCCGCTTGTTTGTTTGTTCCAGGAAGTGAATACTTCCTAACGATCGGCACTCTTCCCCCCAAGTAGAATGCCTGCTCGGCTGATACGCATGGTATGTCCATGTTGGCCGCTGCGAAGGCGCACGCCATCGGAGAGTGCGTGTGAATGACCGTACTTAGGTCCGGTCTTCGTTTATGGATGTGGGTATGCATCGGCGTCTCAACTGATGGCCTAAACTTGCCTTGAACCAGTTGCGCATCGAGGTCAACTATGATCAGATTGTCCGGGTTCAGACGTGCTTTGCTGAAACCGGTCGGCGTGACCAGGACGTAATCCGTATCAGGAATCCTGGTGCTTACAACTCCAAACGTGGACACCACTAGCTTGTTGTCGAACAAGCCCCTTGAAACCTCTACAACCCTGTCTTTCAAGTCATCCAGCACCGTTGGTTCGATTTCCTCTAGCCTCTTCTGAGACATGTCATGGTCACTCTCTACGGGATCGAAGGACGATATCTATGCCATTAACGATCCTTAAATGCGTCTAGGAGTCCCCCGTGCTCTGGTCCTCTCGGAAGAACTGGCCAAATATCAACGACCTTATCCCCCTCAACGACGTGGTAAACGTCAAAGTAGCTGACAGCGAACGGCGTATACCCAGGGAATAGTTCAACGGTGTCCCCGACCTTCAGAGAACACGAACCGTATGTGCTGAAGATCCCGTGTTCCTCATCGTAGCGTAGGATCGGATAATCGTAATCCTTGAGCACGGCCTCTGCTGCGCCAACGGTCTTCTTCCCGGCGTCGGTGACGATATGCTCCGGCCGCCGACTGATGACTGTCGCAAGAACAGTTGTAGCCTGCCGGAACCTGGGATCTAAGCGGACGTGGTAACCGTCATTTGCGGCGTATGAACCGGGCTGTATCTCTGTAATCCGAGGGTTGGAGGCGGTGATCTCCCATGTGCCGGTTCCCGCGGCGGAGAGAATCGTGCACGGAAATCCGTTGCGAATCAGCAGATCGGCAACTTCAACAAAATAGTCCATGGCTTTGCGAGCCATGTATTCGCGTTTTGCTTTGTGGAACTCTAGCGAGCAGTGTCCCTCGTAGCCAGTAAGACCATCAAGATGCACACCCGGCAGCTCGGAAATCCGACGCGCTAAGCTGAGCGCCTCCTCAGGGGAGCTGACACCGCAGCGTCGCATGCCCGTATCGACTTCGATTACGCATCCGATCTCGCTGCCGGTCTCCCCAGCGGCCTTTGACAACGCTTCAACGTTCGATACGTCGTCAACTGCGACTTTCAGAGGGATTTCGCGAGAGAGGAGAGCTGCTGTCCGAATCTTCTCTGGTCCGACCACTTCGTTGATCATAAACACATCCTTGATGCCACTGCGTGCAATTACAAGCGCCTCCCAGATTGTGGCTGTGCCGATTCCTATGGCACCGGCTTCCATCTGTAAGCGTGCGATGTCTGGACTCTTGTGAACCTTGACATGCGCACGGAGCTTCGCCGGCTTCGACCTCATCAGTTCAGCCATCAAGGTGAGATTCCGACGCAGAATTCCTAGGTCGAGGATCAGCGCGGGGGTGACCAGCTCTCTACGGCTGCGGCCGATTGCCGAAGCATAGATGGATCGGATTCTTTCGTGCATTTGATCGATCATTTGAGCCACTCACGACACGTGCCTAACAGCTCCAGCTTCGTATATGTGCGATTCGGCGCTTCATTCCCTGTGAGCACGCGCTCCATCTACACCGCGTGCAAGAGTTTCTCTGGTCCCGAAAGGCATAAGATGTGAGTTGTCTTCCTGCGTACTGAGTAGCTTTGCCGAAAGTCGAGATTCAGATCAATCTCGGAGAGAATGACTTCGATCCTCAGGAACTTGTTGACGCCGCCGTCTATTGCGAGAGAATGGGCTTCCGCACCGTCTGGTTTGGCGATCACATATTTCCGTGGTTCCATTCGGGCAGGAGATCTTCATTCGTCTGGTCAATGTTAAGCGTGGCAATGGAAAAGACAGACCGAATCAAGATGGGTCCCTGGGTCACCGTCCCGATAGGTGCTAGATATCACCCCGCGATTGTTGCACAGGCCGCTGCTACCCTTGACAACATGTATCCAGGCAGGCTGCTCCTAGGCGTCGGTTCAGGCGAGGCCCTGAATGAACGGCCTTTCTGGAACGGTAACTGGCCCAAATGGGATGAGAGGATGGATAGGCTGATCGAAGGTCTTAGACTCATACGGATGATGTGGGAATCCAAAGAACCATTCAAATTCGAAGGAAAGTACTTCTCATCAGACTTCTACTATCTTTACACAAAGCCCAGAAAACAGATACCCATCTATCTCTCAGCAATCGGCAAGAAAGCGGCACGATGCGCCGGCATGTATGCTGACAAACTGATCACAATATGCCCAAGAAACAATCTCCAGACAATGAAGGAAACAATCGTGCCAGCATACAGGCAAGGAAGGAGCGAAGCCAACAAAGCGGGTTCCGGCGGAATCGCAGCTGAAATTGTGTTCAGCTTCTTAGAACCAGAAGAGATCGTGAGGACACAGTGGAAAACGCTGGGCATCTACCACAAGGACTCTTGGAGCATACCGAACCCAGTCGCCGTTGAGGAAGAAGGGCGAAAGGTAACTGCTGACGAGGTCAGGCAGGGCACTGTTCTCTGCAAGAAATGGAAAGACCTGATAGACGCGATTGAAGGATACGGCAAGGTCGGCGTGAACGCAATCGCGTTATACACCGGTGCTGACAAGAAACAAATTCATGCAATTGCGAGGAATGTGCTGAGTGTCTTCTGATCGAGCAAGTTCGTTCGTGCAACATCAGTTCCATCTGTCAACACTTATATGCCGCTTTCCCGAGACAGCGCGAAACAACTGTCACAGTGCATGCAAGAATGCATGTTCTGGATGACGGGATCGACACAGGAAGGAAACATTGGTGGCTTTCACACGAATATTCTTCGCGACTGACGTACACGGATCTGAAAAGACCTACGTCAAATTCCTCAACGCGGCTTCGTTCTACAAAGCACAAGTATTGGTTCTAGGCGGAGATATCACTGGAAAAGTGATTGTGCCGCTCATCAAGGGTCCTAATGGATACACAGGCAAGTTCCGTGGAATAGACCGGCAAGCGAAAAACGACTCCGAGCTACAGGCGCTCGAGGGTGAGATTCGAATGTCGGGATACTACCCGTATCGAACTGACCCCGAGGAGGTGCGTCAACTTCAGAATGACGAAAGCAAAGTTCACATGATCTTCACCCAGCTCATGCTTGATACATTGAAGAGATGGATAAAGCTGGCCGAGGAACGACTCAGGAACAGCGGAGTCAAGATCTACATGACTGGAGGAAATGACGATCTCCTGGAGATCAAGGACATAATCAGAGCGTCAGACTATGTGATCGATCCGGAAGACAGGGTTGTTGATGTCGACGGTAAGCATGAAATGATCAGCCTAGCTTGGAGTAACCCGACGCCGTGGAACACTCCACGCGAATGCTCTGAAGAAGAGCTTGGGCACAAGCTTGAAGCGATGATCTCGCAGGTCAAGAACATGAGGAGTTGCATCTTCAACACGCATCTCCCCCCAGCAAACACTACAATCGCGGAATGCCAGAAGCTCGACAAGGATCTGAAACCCGTGTTCCTAGGTTCAGAACCCGAAATGATAAGCGCTGGAAGCACGGCCGTCCAGAAAGCCATAGAGCAGTGTCAGCCACTCTTGGGGCTGCATGGCCATATCCACGAGGCAAGAGGGAATGTGAAGATCGGACGCACGCTTTGCATCAATCCTGGCAGTGAATCCAGCGAGGGAATCCTGCGAGGCGTGATGGTGAACCTCGAAGCCGATTCGGTGAAGAGCTTCCTATTGACGTCTGGCTAGCCACGTGAGAGCCGGTCGGCTCTGTCATGAAACGGGCTCAGAGAAACACCATTAGGCGTAATACGAGGAAAGATTCTGAGACAGACCTCGTCCAGGTGGGTCTCTTCAGATCTCAATGAGAACGCTCCGCTACTTCGGAACCTCACTAACATGAGGAGTCAAGAAAAGGAAAGGGGAGACATGATGCGCGGGGACGCACCATGTCGATTTAGGTTGGTGGCACTTCTTTGAAGATCAGACTTATGTCAATGCCCTTGCTAGCATTGTATGCCTTGCTCGCGAAGTAGATCACGATCCCTAGTATGAAGATTCCACCGAAGAGATATGCTGTCAGTGGCGCTGCGGTGCCTGTCAAGAGCGGGTTCATTGTGACGGCGTAGGCTGCATAGAAAAGTATGATCGCGGTTACCAGGCCTACCCAGCTGATGACCGGCAGTCCGACTCGCTTCCTCATGAAGGTTGGTAGCTGATCCAACAGTGTCTTCCACTTTGTGAAGGGAAAGACAACAACTGTGCAAGCCAATAGCGCGTAGCAGAGCACCATCAGTGTGGAGATACCGGCGAAGAAGTTGGAGAAGCCCACGAATGCATAGAAGTACGCGCTTATAGCTAGTATGACCGCGCCAGCTATGAGTGCATAGTGGGGGGTCTTGAATCGAGCACTGACATCCGCGAATCGTGTCGGAATGAGGCGATCGAATGCCCATGCAAAGAAGTATCGTGACATGGTCATGAGACAGACGTATATGAATGCGATGTTTGCCAGTACGAAAGTCCCCAGAGCCACGAAAGTGAGCAATTGGTTCGGGTAGGTCAGTATGCCTAGCATGAGGGGCATGCTTGGTGGCCACGGCAATGGATATGACGCAGGTACGTTGTCCCACATCCAAGATAACGCGACCAGCCAATTGTAGCCGGTGGCATTGACCTCAGCTAGAGCGCTGATGCTCCAAATGACGAAGGCGAACAGGTTCGCGAACAGAAGGGCAATTGGCACTGAACGATTCACGTTTCTGACCTCGCCGGAGATTGAGCCTGCACCCTGCGCCGCGCCGGACATCAACATGAACGTGAAAGTGACGCTTGCTATTGTTGCACCCAGCGTGACGGGTGCGAGCGTCCAGCCAGCCGCTTTTGCAGTGTCGAGGACTGCTTGGTAAGTTATGTAATTGGACATTAGGGTGTTCCATTTGTCGGCGAAGACGGTGGGGTTGGATGTTCCCATGATCACCCACATCAGAAGCAGGGCAACTACTTGTATCGCCCATCCTGTATAGAGCAGAGCTTTGCCAACTTTGTGTCCGAGAATTGCGACCGCCGAATAGAGGATAATGAATAGCATGGCGAACGCGAAAGTTCCCCACGGAGTGTTCAGCCATGTTGCAAAAGCAACTAGGGCAGGTGAATTGTACAGTATTCCCCACACAACGAGTGAGACAGAGATCGTGAATCCGTAGGTGAAGCATATTGTCAAGGGACCGGCGATCATGAGCATGTAGTAGTAGACTAGTGACCACGAAAATCCTATTGAGGGATGAGTCGTTCTTGCGAACCACACGTAGTCGCTACCCGACCGCGGCATCGACAGTGCAATCGCCCAGTAGCAGATCATGAGCAGACCCATTGGGATCATCGCAAACGCCAGCGACCCAACGAGGTCAGCTCCTGGCCAGAAGCCGAAGAACCACGGGAACTGCAGAGTAGTGTTGAGTATTGCGAAGATAATCAGGGTGTAGATTAGAATCGTGTCTTTGGCGTCGTAGGGTTTAACAAGACCACTAGTCTTTCTGACGAAGACGGTTTTTTCTGACAAAGGGATTTTCCTCGCTACTACTCCCCCCTCGTTTAGTATATGAAACTTGTCAAGCCGACAACACACAGGACTGGACGAAGTTCTCTGCACTACAAACGATGAGGCAAGAATAAAATACTGCAACCGTTGCCTAGCAAGCGCCGTGTGGAAATCTTGTCTACCCATTCAGCATCTTCAGCACAAGCCTTCGTCGAGGAAGCCACAAGGGTCGTGGATGCTGCCAAGGAGAAAAGCATAGTCCTGAGAATTATGGGCGCAACGGCCGTAAGAATCCACTGCCCGAAGTTCTCCTATCTTCACGACGTGTTACAGAGGGAGATCACAGACATAGACTTCATCGGATACCGAAAACAGAACAGTGACGTGCTCAAACTGCTAGATGCTCTAGGCTACGTCTCTGACAAGCGCTTGTTGTTCATGGGAAGATATCTGTTTGAGAACCCAAACAACAGGCGCCACATAGACATTTTCTTTGACAAGCTTGAGTTCTGCCACACAATCGACTTCAAGGGACGACTCGAAATCGACTACCCAACTATCTCATTGAGCGACATCTTCCTGCAGAAGATGCAGATCGTTCAGATCAACGAGAAGGACATACGGGACGTGATGGTTATGCTGAGAGAGCATGAGATCGGAGATGCAACCAAAGAGGCGATAGAGAGCGGGTACATCTCCGATCTCTTGTCGAATGATTGGGGGTTCTACTACACTGTCACGACGAATCTTGGTAAAGTGAAGGCGTTCCTCCCAGAGTATCGGGGGCTGTCCTCAGAGGACAGATCTGACATTAGTGCCAAGATTGACCACCTTTCTCGGGCCATAGAAGAGCATGAGAAATCCGTACGTTGGAAGATTAGGGCCAAGACAGGCACAAGACAACGATGGTACAAGGAAGTTGATGAAACCGGACTCTAGATTGGATGCCATGTCTTCTTGTCGCAATGAAGAGGACAAGGAGAGAAACGGAAGGTTTTTCGAACTAGGGTAGCCTCTCGTTTGCCACGCAAAGCAGCAGAGGCGGCCTATTCTGGGGCTCCGTCTCTAAACTCCTCTTTGTCTGCTTTTGATGAGGACTATGATGTTGTAGACGATTACTTTGGTCATGAGTTCAAGTTTCTGGTGGTCTCTTCTGGTGGATGTGAGTCGGTGGCCTAGGGTTCGTTTGATTGCTGAGAAGGCTGTCTCGGCCATTGATCTTCCATGGTAGTGTTTCATCCATCCGGGTCTGTTTCGTCTGTAGGATCGTATCATGCGTTTCCAGGCTGGTGGGCCGATAGGTTTCTCTGGGCTGTGTCTTCTTGGTTTGAGGTATGGTGTGGCTCCTTTCGCTTCGACTAGCATGCAGTTTCTGTGGGAGAGGTATCCTGTGTCGCCTGAGACGGATTCTATGTCGTCTAGGTTTTCGAGTAGGGTGCCGAGTTGTGTTGTGTCGCCGACTGTGCCTGTGGTGACTTCCATGCTTGGAATAGCCTTGTAGAGTACGCCTACGGCTGCGTGGAGCTTCAGGTACTCTCTTCTCGACTCGTTTCTTCGCCATGAATGGTATGCTTTGGGGCTGAAGCCTGTGGCGTCTACGGCTATGCGTTTCTCCGTTTTTTGAAAAGCTGGTTGACTTCATGGTTCAGCTGTTTCAGGTAGGGTTCGCGAAGCTTGGTCATGGTGCGCCATATGGTGTTGTGGTCGGGCGTCTCGGTCATTCCGCATTCTAGGCAGGTTTGCTGGTTCTCTTTGAGGTATATCTCTGCGTCACGGTATGTGAGACCGTACCGCTCCTTCACCAGCAGAGCCACGATTCTGCTGGCTGGGTCGAATGGAGGTCTACCGGTACGTCTCCTCCGCCATGTTGGCGGAGCCTTGTCCAGAACGTCTCTCACGGTCGAGAGGAATTCTCGAAGAGTAATCCCTTCGATAGTTAACAGCCCAAGTCAACCGTTCAGAACAAGCATCTAATATGGTTTAGAGACAGAGCCTATTCTGGCGCCATTTTGCAACTACTTGATGGTCTCTCGCTTGGATGCAATCTCCTTGCATATCTTGACGCCGGCCACGGCCGTCGGGCCATAGGCATCTGCACCAATTCCCTTGGCGAAGTCTTCCGTAAGAGGCGTTCCACCGACAACAATGAGTTTCAACTTGGGTCTCAACTCGGCCTCATCTATTTTCCGTATCACGTTTTCCATCTCGGGTATCGCGACAGTGAGCAGTGCTGACATGGCTAAGATGTCCGGTTTCTGGGTACGCAATGTCTGCACGAAGCGGTCAGCAGGAACATCTACTCCAAGATCTATCACATCGAAACCTGCCGCTGTCAAGAGCATGGCAAGAATGTTCTTGCCGATGTCGTGAAGGTCCCCACTGACCGTCCCGATAGCCACTGTCCCAATTCCTTGGTATGTCCCTCCCTTCAGCAAGGGTTCAACAACCTTCATTCCTGCTGTCATGGTTTCGCCGGCCATGATCAGCTCGGAGAGGAAGTACTCGCCAGCTTCGTATTTCGCCCCAACCACATCCATACCTTTTGCCATTCCGTCTATGACAAGCGTTGAAGGCGTGATACCCGCGGCCAGAGCTTCTCTGCAGGCCTTCACTAAGCCGTCTGCATCAAAACTGGCGACACATTCCTTCAGTCTATCTAGATGGCTCTGCGCTGTCATCTCAACCATGCGTAACCCTCTATTTTCCAGATGACTCGCTTTCACCCATTCCGGATTGGATAGGTCCCGAATTTGTGAGCTGTGTTAACGTATCTTAGGATATTCTTCACATACTTGCCCATGTCCGGAACAAATGAATGAAGCGAATTGCTTGACCCTAAGATATGACCTCCACCCGGCGACACCTGCCTAATGACATCCATCACCGCTCTTTCCACATCCTCTTCACTTCCAAATGGCAATAGTTTCGCCATGTCCACTCCCCCAACGACTGCTATCCTACTTCCATAGTCCCGCTTGAACTGGATGATATCCATTGCGCCGGGTTGAATTGGGTGGAGGCCGTCGATGCCCCAATCTAGGATGTCATCTATTATCGGAATGAGATTGCCGTCGCTGTGGAAAATGACTTTGGCTCCTCTCCTCTTCAGACTGCGGACGAGATCCTTGTAGTAGGGGTGAATGAAGTCTCTGTACAGCTTTGGCGACATGAAGGGGCCATGATTGTCTGCAAGGTCGTCGCCTATCAGAATGAATTCCGCCCCAGTGTCCAATAACGCCTTGCCCAACTCTAGGCTGTACTCATAATTCTTCCGAAGTACTTCGTGTGCGAAGCTAGGGTCTGTGTACATGAAGCGCAGGAAATCTCGCAGTCCGACCTGCAGGGCGGCACGTTCGAAGATGGCCAGTTCTAGGACTCCAGTCACCGCATAGTGGCTTCCTACGGCCTTTGAAGCAGTCTCGAAGTCGTCGAGGCGGCCGGGAGCCACAGGGTCCGGAAATTCGAATTCATGAAATTTCTCAGGGGTTTTCAGCATGCCTTCAATATAGAATCCGAATCCGACAAATTGGCCAACTATTCCTCCTTCCCTGACCTGCCATTTAATGCCCCATTCATCGAGCAAGGTATCTCCCACGCGCTTGAAATGCCAGCCTCCAGGTGGGATTGCGACGAAATCCAATTCAAGCTTCTTGTAGAAATCGATCAGGTCATGGACCACCTTGACGGGACGATTAATTATCTTCTCGACAACAATGGTATCCATCCATGCTTCGAAGAGGGGGACCCTGTCCGGCTCTTTGCGTTCTAGAGCAGCATACGCACGCTCTTTGGGGGTCATTTCACGATTCATTGCTGAATCCTCAGGTATGCAGAGGCCCGATAACTATATTATGCGTGTTGTTTTGTCGCACAAATCCTCACAATCGATACACATCACGATATTTCTTCGGCAGTCTCTTTCGCCTCTGATGAATCAGCCTTCGTGACAGGCGAGGTTCTTACAGTTTCTGGTGGCAGAGAAATAAGGTAGTCGACTAAGGCCAGTACGTGCTGCGTTTCCAGGTGCAGCGTTCTAGCAGTTCGATTGTGGTTCCGAATGTCTTGTCGACTGGTAGGTAGGCGTACTTGTTGTCATCGCCAGGGATCATGCACCATTTCTTCCCCGGAGGAAGCGGTTTGCCATCTGGGCTGCACAGAGTGATTCCTTTCTTCTTCATCTCGTCGTAGTACTCCTCCATGTTATCAACTTCAACGCAGAGCTCGAACATTGTCCCTGGACCTTTCTTCTTCAGAAACTCCAGACATGGTCCTCTGACGGGAGCGAGCAACTCCACATAGTTGTCCCCCTTGGAGAAGGGTAGATATGCGTAGTTGATCTCTTCAGTATCGTCCTTCGTGTGGAAATGTTTCGGCTTCTCGCACCCTAGTGCTTCCCTGTAGAAGTTGATTATCTTCTCATCGAGTTTCTCGACAACTATTCCAACATGATCCAGTTTCGCTTTCAATCCAATCACTTCGCGCGGTTGCCATAGTGGGTCGTTTAGATATTTTTTTGGACAATTGCTTCCTTTGCATGCCGATATCGATCTAGCGGTTCGTTCTGATTGTCTCTAGAAGATCGCAATCGGATTGAACAACGAACCGGTTCCTCGCGGAAGGCGTAGTGGCGCTAGCACAACCATGAACTCCCAGCGTTGCTCCTCTTCACAGACTTTGACCAGCTCTTCGAACTGAAGGCTGTCCGCCACAGCCATCCCCATTGCGCTGACCTGGAGAGCATGGATGGGATATGCGAGACCCTCGACGTTACTTGGCACAGTCTCACCGTCTCCGTCAGGCAGGAATGCCGCAACTTTGCGTTCATGGAGCATAAGGATCGTCGTTGCATGCAATCCAGCTTTGCCTTCGCCATCATATTCAGGGTTCCATGGGCCCAGTTCCAGTCGGCGTCGGTGATGCCCTGTGCGGAAGACGAAGATGTCTCCTTCGCCAAGTCGCACATCCTGAGCCTTTTCAGCAGCTTCAAGCTCTTCACGTGTCACAGCCTCGCCGGGTTCCAACCACTTGACTCCTCGCAAACGTGGGATATCCAGCAGCACGCCGCGCCCTACGACACCGTGAGCATAGGCTGTGATGTCCATCATTGTTGGGCCTTGTGAGGTCACGCTGTTGGCTGGCTTGCCATTGTACAGCTTGCCCTTGTAGCCGATGTGACAGAGAGCGTCGATATGCGTGTGACAGTTTCCATGACACTCACATGCCAAGTAATCCAATGCAAATGTCGGCTCACCCAGCTCGGAAGGGATATCGTGCGTCTGCACAGTATTACGGACTGCAGGATGCGGATTGTCAGGCCCGGCCACCGTGTTTACCGGTAACGATAGTGAAACAGAACGGCCAGAACGCACAGTCGCTGCAGCAGCACGGACATGTGCCGGAGTGATGTAGTTCAGCGTGCCTCGCTCATCATTTGGCCCCCAGCGTCCCCAGTTGGAGACCTTCTGGAAAAGCTGATCGAACTCCTGAGCAGACATATGTGCTGGTTTCGTCTTCATCCTAGCGCTCATTCAACGTTCACCTAGGTCTTTAATGTCCTCCGTTCAGTTACTTAGAACCTTGCTCCCTCTTCGAGAACACACGAGAACATCAGCCGACTACGCCCAACATGTTATATTTGGTTGACTTTGTGTTCCGGTTTTCAAAGGAACGGAGGACGGGAGATGTATCCATCGATTCTTCCTACTACAGTCGGCGACATGAAAGGACTTGTTCTAGAGAATGACAAAGTCCGAGTCGTCCTTACACCAGAGTTCGGGGCGCGAATTCTGAGTCTCATCTACAAGCCGACAGAGACCGAGTTTGTGTGGCATAATCCAAGAGTACCAGTGATGAGGCCCACCTACAAGCCCGAGTTTGAGGACATGAGTGGCCTGTTCGATTGTTTCCCTACGTGTGAGGCCTGCACTGTCAGGGGGATGAAATTACCCATGTACGGCGAGGTTGCATCGGAACCTTGGCGAGCTTCTACTAGGAGGAGGAACGGCCGGTCTGCAACGGTGGACATGCAACGTAAGTGTGATGTCTATCCGATGACGATTCGGAAGTCGTTGACAATTGACCGAAAGGAGCCAGCGCTCAACCTCAACTACACTGTGGCAAACCTGACCGATGATGCTTTGGAGTACCACTACAGCGGCCACAACACCCTGAACGTGAACCCGAATTTCCGCATACTATTGCCGCCAGAGGTTACGAAAGTCAAACGTGGAATGGCTGTCACAGACCGCCTAGGCAACCTGGGCGACGAAATCCCATGGCCACAGGCAACCGACAGAAACGGAAACACTCTCGACATCAGCAAACTCGGTCAACCCTGGGACGGAACCGGTGAGAACCTGTACACATCCAAACTGAAGGAGTCTTGGTGCGCCGCATTCAACGAGTCAAGAAAGGAAGCAATCGGATTCTGGTTCGAAGCTGAGAAGGTACCCTACATACTCGTCTGGATAAACTGCGGAGGCTACGGGGGTTACTATCATATTGCGCTGGAGCCAAGCACAGGCAGACCGGACAACCTAGAGGTCGCGGTCAGAGATTGGAAGAACTTCGCGACAATCCAACCACGAGCGAAAATATCGTGGACGGAGAAACTATTCCTCAGACATGATGTCAAGCATATTGAGAAAGTCACACCGGACAAAGGAATCATGCAGTAGTCTAACTATTGTCACAATGTGACATGGTGGAGTGCGGTAACGCTCTTAAGCGGCCTTGAGTATTCGCAGTGCGGTCTGGGAAATGTCGAGCCGGATTCAACCAGTTCCACATACAGATTACGCGAAGCATGGACTGACGAAACAGACGCTACTCAGCATTCTTCGGAAGATGATCGAGATCAGGAGATTCGAGGAGCGCGTCGAACGGCTATTCCTTCAAGAAGGGGCTCTGATTGGTCCCTCGCACCTCTACCTGGGAGAGGAGGCGGTTGCGGCCGGCGCCATTGGTGCTCTCAACGAGAATGATCTGATCACGAGCACTTACCGTGGCCATGGTCATGCGATCGCGAAGGGCGTTCCCATGAAGCCGCTTATGGCGGAGCTTTTTGGCAAATCAACCGGGACTTGCAAGGGGCTTGGAGGTTCAATGCATGTTGCGATCTATCCCGAGAAGGGTTCCATGTATGCAACAGCCATCGTCGGCAGTGGGATACCGATAGCCACTGGCGTGGGGCTAGCACTTCAAAGGGAGGGGAAGAAACGGGTCGCCATGACGTTCTTCGGAGATGGTGCAACCAACACCGGCGCGTTCCACGAAGGAATCAACCTTGCATCCGTTTGGAAAGTTCCAGTGATCTTTGTCTGCGAAAACAACATGTATGCCATGTCAACTCGAGCAGACTACGCAGTCGCGGCGGAAAGCGTCGCTTCTAGAGCTCAAGCCTACAAAATGCGGAGCATGGTCGCTGACGGAAATGACTCTGTCTCGGTCTATTTGGCCGCCAAGGAGGCGATCGATGCCGCCCGGAAGGGTCAGGGTCCAACCCTTCTTGAGTGCATGACCTACAAGCTCCACGGCCACGGGGTCTACGACAAGGGTGACTACAGACCCAAGGAAGAGATCGAAGCGTGGCTCAAACGAGATCCGATCAACGGGCTTGAGGACAGACTCGTGAAAGCCAAGTTGGCTGTTCAAGCAGATTTCGATAAGATTGAGAAAGAGGTCGCGGCTGAGG
>Ga0315281_10008655_pt1 | contig 14212 bp, 16 predicted proteins | sample YL17G07_0_MG_FD_204540 | JGI IMG/M metagenome (GOLD analysis project Ga0315281, IMG submission 204540) | Sediment microbial communities from Yellowstone Lake, YNP, Wyoming, USA - YL17G07_0 | ecosystem: Environmental > Aquatic > Freshwater > Lake > Sediment | place: USA: Wyoming | collected...
AGCAAAACGAAAAACTGCAAGAATTGATCGGGATTCTAAAACGTAATTTTGATTTACTGTTAACACATTTTGATAATCCAGAAATGAGTCCATATAATAATGTTCTTGAAGGATTTAACTATATTGTCAAAAGGAAAACTAAATTAATGAAAGGTTTTAAAAAGCCAGTCAACATTAAACGATGGATTAAACTTATTATGTTAGATTGGCGGTTTCATAAACTTAATGAATCAGAATACTAGGTCAGAAGGAATAAATCACCACTGGAATTAGCAGGTTCTGAGTTACCAAAAATGTATAACTGGATGAGGTATCTTAGGGAGAATTATTATGCTTCAAGTACCTAATCACTTACCAGCGCCGATTTTTAAAAAGTTTAAATCATGAAATATTTGTTATAATTATTAATGTCAAAGAAACTACGAGAACTTATTCATGAACTTAATAATGCTGGTTTTTATGAAATTTTAGGAGGCGGTAAGGGCTTACATCGAAAGTTTACGCACTATAAATATACTGGCGCCGTAATGCTAAGTGGAAAATTAGGCGACGATGCTAAATCATATCACGAAAAACAAGTGAAACGTGTAATAGAGATGGTGAAAAAATGAAAAAAGCAGATATGTATCATAAATGGGTTGAATGGAGTGAGGAAGATCAAGTCTATATTGGAAAATGCCCTGATTTGATAACAGGAATACACGGAGATGATCCAGTTAGATTATATAGTGAATTATGCGAGGTAGTAGAAGAGGTTATTCTCCATTTTGAGGAACAAGGACGACCCATCCCGCCTGTCCTAATTTGTCCTATGCAGGAAGTTGGGTAATAGGGGTATTTAGTTGTGGAGCAAAGGGATCATCACGAAGTTTATTATATAGTTCTATATACGCATGTTCAAGTTCAGGATGTCTTTTTAATAATTTCTTTACTTTTTTAGTAAAGGATTTTTTGACATTAATCCTCTTCGGCATTATGAATTACCTCCATAAACTCTTCAACAGAGTTACAAGTTATGGAGTCATCCTCAGCCTCTATCCTCAGAGTTTCCTCAACAAAAGCCTTATGTTTCCGCTCTTTTTCAGCAATATAAGAGGCATAGTGAATGATTTCAAGTAGCGATTGTTCAGAAAGTCCGCTCACTACCTCATTTATTTCAGCTATAATTGTTTCCATTTTTCACCTCACATATTCAATTATATATTCTACATCAGAAATATTTTTAAAATCAATCCCAGACAGATTTTATTGCTGTTCCTTTAATAGACGCAGAGAAAAGGAATTCACCACAGAGACACAGAGTACACAGAGAACACAGAGGAAGATAAATAATTAATAAAAACTTTTATTAAATCTTTTCTCTGCGTCTCTGTGTCTCTGTGGTGAATAGTTTTTTTCCTTTTCACTGCATACCTCTGCCCTATGCGTGTATAATTTTCTATAAATATGATAATAAAAATAAAAATTAACCCATAAAAGATGAAAGCTGATATAATATTGATGTATATTCTAATGGAAGCCCGACATGCAAAGCGCCGAGGTAGCACAGTTGGTAGTGCAGCTGATTCGTAATCAGCAGGTCGGCGGTTCGAATCCGCTCCTCGGCTTCATTTAAAACACTGGCGCAATAAGGGTTTTTAGAGATTATAACAAAAATATGCAGCTCCCTAAATCCATCAAAAAGCATTCTATATTAATTGTAAGCATCTGCATAATCAGGTTTAACAATGAACAATTATTAATTGACCATAAAACATTTATTATGGTATAATTATAATCATGGAAAATAAGAGTGTAACCATTATACTTGTTGAAGATGATTCAGGACATGCTCGTCTTATTGAGAAAAATCTCAATCGCGCTGAGATAGAAAGTAAGGTCTTGAAATTTACTGATGGAAAGCAGGCAGCAGATTATTTATTCAGCGGAGATAATGGAAGTTTTGCGCATAAAAACACCCCAATGCTTGTACTTTTAGACCTCAATCTTCCTATCCTTGACGGCTATCAAGTCCTTAAAATGATAAAAGAAGACGTCAACTCAAGGCATCTGCCTGTAATAATTATGACTACTACAGATAATCCTCATGAAATAAGCAAATGTTATGAATTAGGCTGTAATCTATACCTGACAAAGCCAGTAGAATATCTTGAGTTTGCTGAGACAATCCGAAAACTCGGTTTATTTTTATCGATGATAAAGATACCATAGGTTATTAAAAAAGAAATGCAAAAGAAAAAAAATTATCACATCCTTTACATGGAAGACGATAACGGGCTTGCCCGCCTTCTTCAGAAGAGCCTTGGACGAAAAGGTTATACTGTGGATATTGCTAGTAACGGCCGTGATGGTTTAAACATGATAGAAAAAACCAAATATGACATCCTGCTTGTAGACTATAATATGCCTTTACTTGGGGGAGTTGACGTTATTAAGGCATTGGCAAAAGATTGTGACGAAGCAAACACACTCCCTATTCCTGCAATAATGATTACTGCCCACGGCAATGAGAATGTTGCTGTAGAGGCAATGAAACTTGGGGCGTATGATTATATTGTTAAAGACAGCGGAACTAGATACCTTGAACTTATCCCAATGGTTATAGAGCAGGCGATGCAAAGGCAGGATATGATTGAAGAGCAAAAACGCATGTTCAAGTTGATTGCTGAGAGTGAAGAGCGCTATAAACTCCTTGTTGAGATGTCGCCTGATGGAATTGCGATATATTCAAGTGGTAAGATTATTTTTATTAATTCAGCTGGCATAAAATTACTTGGGGTAAAGGCTGATACTGAACTTTTAGAAAGAGATGTTGTTGATTTCATTGAAGAAGAGTATAAGGAACATATCAGTAAGATTTTAAATATAGTAGAGCAAGATAAATCAAAGATGCCTTGGAGTTGCGCAAAAATCGTTAGACCAGACAAAAAAATAATAGATGTTGAAATGGCATCCGTACCTCTTCACTATAGTGATATGACTGCTGGACAGATAATCTTTAGAGATATCACAGATCGCAAAGAGGCAGAGAAGAGGCTTGAATATCTTGCTCATTTTGACTTATTAACATCTCTTCCAAACCGTACGCTCTTTTTTGATCGTCTTGACCAGTTTCATGCGCAGGCAAAGAGAACTAAGCAGAGCTTTGCATTACTCTTTGTTGATTTAGATCGTTTTAAATATGTAAATGATACATTTGGTCATCATATTGGGGATATGCTTTTAAAGGAGACTGCAACAAGATTTAATAGCTGTATCCGTGAATCAGACACAGTTGCCAGAATGGGAGGCGATGAATTCACTGTTATTCTTTCAAATATCAAAAATCGTGATGACGTTGAGATTGTTGCCTCAAAGATTGTTCATTCTATTATGAAACCTTATAAACTGGATAATTATGACTGCTCTGTCAGCGCTAGCATCGGAATCAGCATCTTTCCAACAGATAGTCATGACATTGATATGCTTGTTAAAATGGCAGATGTAGCAATGTATCATGCTAAGGAAAACGGCAAGAATAATTATCAATTTTATGACGCTTCAATTGAGTAACCCAATTAAGGCGCTGAGTTAAGCCATTTTTAGATTTCCATTTATTTTAGTTAAATAAATATTATATAATATCAATAAATATTTAGATATTTAATTATGGAGTGGATGATTATATGTCAGGACATTCAAAGTGGTCGCAGATTAAACGAAAAAAGGCTATAGTTGATTCAAAGCGAGGGAAGGTATTTACAAAATTGGTCAAAGAAATCTCCGTTGCCGCAAAGATAGGCGGCCCTGACCCTGATATGAATTCAAGACTTCGCGCAGTTATTGCTAAGGCTAAAGAGATAAATATGCCAGTTGATAACGTAAAACGAGCAATTCAAAAGGCATCCGATGCCAGCGCCGCTTATGAAGAGTTCTTATACGAGGGCTACGGCCCATCTGGCGCAGCAATATTGATTGAGATAATGACTGATAATAAAAACAGAACTGCTGGAGATATTAGGTGTATAATGTCTAAAAACGGCGGGAATCTAGGCGAGACAGGCTGTGTATCATGGATGTTTGAGAAAAAAGGACTGATTCTGATAGATAAAAAAGACATTGACGAAGATCCTCTTATGAATATCATCCTTGAGGCAGGCGCGCTTGATATGAAAAATGACCCAGATAATGATAATTACGAGATATTCACTGAATCAACACAGCTAAATGCCGTAAAGACAGCCATTGAAGCCGCCAAGATAAAAGTTGTTTCTTCAGAGGTTTCAATGATCCCCAAAACTCAAACAACTCTTGACGAAAAGGCCTCCACTCAAATACTCCGTTTAATGGACGCCCTTGACGATAATGATGATGTGCAAAATGTTTATTCTAACTTTGAAATACCAGATGAGATTATGGAGAGATTGTAAGGAAAGTGAAAAGTGAAAAGTGAAAAACAGTTAATAAGTTTTTTTATTTATATGCTTTCCACTTTTAGTTTTGCACTTTTCACTTAAAAATAATGAATATTAATGCGATAATATTAGCAGCAGGGCTTGGCACTAGGATGAAATCAGACATTCCTAAGGTGCTGCACCCCCTGCTTGGCAAGCCTATCATTTCACATATTATCAAAACGCTTGAGGGCGTAGATAGGATATCAAGGAAAATTGTTGTTATATCAAGACATACTGAGGCAGTAAGGGAAGTTTTAAGCGGTAAGGATATTGTATTTGCTGTGCAGACAGACCTGCTTGGCACAGCGGATGCCCTTAAAGATGGATTAAAATCTGCTGATACTAAGTTTGATCATATCATAGTGTTGGCAGGCGATGCGCCTTTGATTACTCAAAATACCATTAATACCTTGATTGATACCCATATTAGAGAAAAAAATGATATAACCATTCAATCCTTTATTGCCCCTGATCCAACGTCTTATGGAAGGATTGAGAAGGATGTTAGCGGCGCAGTTATAGCAATCATTGAAGAAAAAGATGCGGATGATAAACAAAGAGATATTACAGAGGTAAACAGCGGTATTTATCTATTTAGCGCTAAGGCAATAACTCATCTCAAACAGATAAAGGTTAATCCAATCAAGGGCGAGTATTATCTGACAGATATTGTTTCTATCTGCCATGATAAAGGACTTAAGGTTGAGGCCGCTTGTTCCGATACAATGGATGAGTTTATAGGTATAAATACGCGTTTTGATCTATTGACTGCTCAAAAGGCGCTTCAATGGAGGATTAATCTATATTGGATGGAAAGAGGCGTAACGCTTATGGATATTGATTCAATAATTATTGAGCCAGAAGTTAAGATAGGCGCAGATACAACCATTTTTCCAAGCGTTATTGTTCAAGCTGGAACTGTTATTGGAAGTCATTGCGCGATATGTCCAAACACAAGGATAATTAATTCTGTGATTAAGGATAAGGTAATAGTAAAGGATTGTTCATTTATAGAAAATTCAACAATTGACTGCGAGTCAAGCATAGGGCCATTTTCACATATCAGACCAAATTGCAGCATTGGACAAAAGGCAAAGATTGGAAATTTTGTGGAGATAAAAAATACAGTTATAGGAGACAATACTAAGGCAAGCCATCTTAGTTATCTTGGAGACGCAACGCTTGGAAATAATATAAACATAGGAGCTGGAACTATAACATGCAATTACGACGGGGTAAATAAATTTAGGACAACTATTAAAGACGGCGTATTTATAGGAAGCGATACTCAGATAGTTGCGCCAGTTACTATCAATGAAAACTCCTTTGTAGCAGCAGGCTCAACCATAACCAAAGATATACCTCCTGATACCCTTGCAATCAGCAGGGTAAAACAGACAAATCTATTGGGAAGGGCAAAGAGACTAAAAGTGAAAAACTAATAACTATTCACCGCAGAGATGTAGGGGCGTATTGCATACGCCCTATTCGTGGACATATAGGGCGTATGCAATACGCCCCTACAAGAGGAAAAATAATGTGCGGAATAATCGGATATATTGGAAGTAATAATTCCATTGAAATAATATTAGATGGTCTAAAACGCCTTGAATATAGGGGGTATGACTCTGCAGGCATTGCCTATGTAAATAAAGAAGGGCAGATTGATATAACCAGATGTCAGGGAAAGATAATTGAGCTTGTAAGAAAGATAGAAGATAAACATATAGACGTTAAAATGGGTATTGGTCATACTAGATGGGCAACGCATGGCGGTCCTTCAGAGAAAAATGCCCATCCGCATAGATCTGACAATATCGCTATTGTCCATAATGGAATTATAGAAAACTATATTACTCTAAAAAAAGACCTGATGATAAAAGGTCATGTATTTTCATCAGAAACAGACACAGAGGTGATATGTCATCTGATAAATGATTTTTATAAAGAAGGCAAGACCTTCGAAGATTCTGTAAGATTAACAACTAAGATGCTGGTTGGCTCATATGCCATAGCAGTTATAAATCAATTGGAAGCTGGAAAGATAATCTGCGCAAAGATGGACAGCCCGCTTGTTTTAGGACTTGGAAATGGGGAGTATTATGTCGCATCCGATGTCCCTGCATTCTTAAATTATACGCGTGATGTGATATTTCTCAAAGATGGAGAGTTTGCAGTTTTATCGCTTGATGGCGTGATGATTTTTGACGGGAGCGGGCAGTCAGTGACAAGGACACCTGAAAAAATAACATGGAATCCTTCTATGGCTGAAAAAGGCGGATACCGTCATTTTATGTTAAAAGAGATATTTGAACAGCCAAGGGCTGTTGCTGATACCATTTTAGGCAGAATCAATGCTGAGACTAATGAGATAAATATACAGGAATTTGGGTTTTTAGACCATAACAGCCTTTTGGAATTTCAAAAGATATTTATAGTTGCCTGCGGTACGTCGTGGCATGCTGCGCTATGCGCTAAATATATGATTGAAGAACTGGCAAGGGTCAGTGTTGAAGTAGATATCGCATCTGAATTTAGATATAGAAATCCATTAATCAATAAATCCACTCTCCTTATAGCAATAACCCAATCTGGCGAGACAGCCGATACCTTAGCAGCAATCAGAGAGGCAAAAAAACAAGGCGCTGTTACGCTTTCTATCTGTAATGTGCTTGGTTCTACGGCATCACGAGAGAGCGATCATGTATTTTATACTCATTCTGGGCCTGAAATAGGCGTTGCGTCAACAAAGTCATTTACTGCCCAATTAGTCGCTTTATATATATTTGCAATTGCCATTGCCGGAAGAAAGATTGAACCAAGCATGGCTAAGACACTTATAAAAGACCTCCTGCATATTCCAATAATACTTGAAGAGACGCTGTCAAAGGACAAAGAGATAGAACAGCTTGCAAAGGCATATTCAAAAACCAGCGATTTTCTGTATTTAGGCAGGGGGGTGCTATATCCAATTGCGCTTGAAGGCGCTCTAAAATTAAAGGAAATATCATATATCCATGCTGAGGGTTACCCTGCTGGTGAGATGAAACATGGACCAATTGCATTGATAGATGAAAGGATGCCAGTAGTTATCCTTCTAACAAAAGACGCGCTTTATAATAAAGTAGTTTCAAATATTGAAGAGGTTAAATCTAGAGGCGGTAATACCCTTGTAATCTCAAATGAAGATGACCTTGATATCAGAAAAAAATCAGATTATTTTCTCTTTATCCCAAAGTCAAACAAATTTCTTAATGCCATAACTATGTCTATCCCTTTACAATTACTAGCTTATCATATAGCGGTAATCAGGGGATGCGATGTAGATCAACCCAGAAATCTGGCTAAAAGCGTTACGGTTGAATAACTGTCCTTGCCGAAAATTCACTTCAAAGAAGAAACATTCACCGCAGAGGCGTAGGGGTAACCCTTGTGGTTACCCTGTATTAGGGTAGACTTTCTTTTAACTGGGCAGGCACAAGACCTGCCCCTACATCTCTGCGTCTCTGCGGTAAATTCTTTTATTATTTTTTACTAGTATCTAATCATCCTAACAAAAAGGTTTAACTTTTATGTGAAACTATCTTAAATAACTTGACAATTTTGTTTTTATATGCCAATATACGATATGTTTTTTAAACCTTTGACATTATTTGGTCTTGATATTGGCTCAAGTTATATCAAGGTCGTACAACTAAAGAAGTTAAAAAAGGCTGGTTACGAGTTGGAGATATTTGATATGCTGCCAATCCAACCTGGACTTGTTGAAGATGGAGCTATTATCAATAAAGCTAAACTCGCAGAATCAATCAAGTCTCTAATCAAAAAAGCCAATATTAAATCCAATTATGTTGCAGTTTCTATCTCTGGTCATTCCTCTGTAATAATTAAAACCATCACAATGCCTGAGATGTCTGAAGAGGAGATGGCTAAATCTATTAGATTTGAGGCAGAGCAGTATGTGCCGTTTGGGATAGATGATGTAAATCTTGATTTTCAGATATTAGGCAAGAAAAATGATGAGAGTCAGGTAGAAGTCTTGCTTGTGGCTGTAAAAAAGGACTTGCTTGAGGAGTATTATAAGCTGCTTGAGATTGCGGAGATTACTCCTGCTGTGATAGACGTAACTGGATTTGCCCTTGCAAACATGTATGATTATAACTATGCTCAAGGAAAGGCTACTGATGAATTAGAGTCGGTTGTTGCGATATTTGACATTGGCGCTGGAAATATTAATATGACTGTAATCAAAAAAACCAACCCAGTATTTACGCGTGACAGCGCAATTGGCGTGAGGATAATTACAGAGTCCTTAGAGAAAAATTTTCAGATAGACCATGAGACTGCTGAAGGGATTTTAAAAAACGGCACACTGCCTCCTGATATGAATTCAGATGAGGTTTCAAACATAATAGCCACTGCCTCAGAAGAGATTCTGACAGATATAAATGGTTCAATCGAATATTATATGAGCAATTACAGTGATCAAATAGACAAGGTATTAGTCTGTGGCGGGGGCGCATTGCTTGGGCAGTTTGCAGATACCCTTGCTGAGCGGACAGGATTAGAAATTATTATTGCAGAACCATTTAAAAATGTGACAATACCCAAAGGATTAGACAAGGAATTCATTAAGACAATGGGAGCAATGGGCGCAACTGCAATGGGGCTTGCATTAAGAGAGATTGGTGATAAATGATAAGAATCAACCTCTTGCCGCCAGAAAAAAGAAAAAAGGCTCAAAAAAAACCAAAGCCTCCACAACAACTTGGCTCTTGGAAGTCATTAATAATTGATGAAAAAATACCTATAATAACAGGTATTGTCTTACTAATCTTAACACTGCTGACTTGGGGCTATTTATTTTACTCAATGAATAATAAGATAGAATCACTAAATAATGATATAAAAACAAACATTACAACCATAGAGGCGCTTGACAAAAAATTAAAACAGATAAAAAACCTTGATTCAATGATAGCTGACCTAAATCAAAGAGAAAAACTAATTAATAAATTAAGGTCAGACCAGAGTCAGCCAATCAAGGTGCTTGATGAATTAAATAACAAGATACCAGAGACCATATGGTTTGAGGCAATGTCTATAATTGGAAATAAGATAGACCTTGATGGCAGCGCCTTATCATATGCGGATCTAGTAGGATTTATAAATTCCTTAAAACAATCAAAGATATTTATAAACGTTGATCTTAAAAATGCAAAACAAAAAATCTCAGGAAAAGAAACGGTTTATGGATTTAAGATAACAATGGATATTATTACTGATTAAGATTAAATAAAATTCACCACAGAGGCACAGAAAACGCAGGGGCAGATATATGTGTCTGCCCTAATGGTAAATAGACAAGGCGAACGGTTCGCCCCTACATCTCTGGTAAATAGTTTTTTGTAATGATTATAAGGCAGAAATATGAAGATAGACTTATTTAGAAATATACCTACAGCGGCAAAATTTGCCATATTAGCAATCCCTGCAATTGCTATATGCGCCGCTATATATTTTTTAACATACGACCCTAACCAAATAGAGATAAATAAATTAACAGCCACAGTATCAAAACAAAGTGATGAGATCACTAAAAAACAAAGACAGGTAAAGGAATTACCTATAAGAAAAAAACAATACGATGAAGTATTAAAGAGATTTGATGAAATAAAATATCAACTGCCTATGGAAAATGAAGTAAGTAATCTTTTAAAACAGGTTTCAGATAATGCAACCATTAATAATGTCCCTGTTCTTTCTTGGAATCCAGGGGCAACAAAAAAGAGAAATACAGCCGGTATGGATTATTTAGAGATACCTGTAGATGTAAATATTAATGGATCATATCATAACCTAGGAAGATTCTTTGCAAGCCTGACAGCCCTTGACAGGATTGTAAATATACAAAATATCAGGTTAAGCAACCCTGTAATCAATGGCAAAGAGGCTCATCTTAATATCAGCTTTACCGCTGTAACATTTTCCTTAATTCCAAGTGAACCCAAAGTAAAGGCAGAGACGCAATGACGATAAATACATCTAAAATATTGATTTATTTAGTAACCCTGATATTATGTATATTAATATCAACTCGGACTTGTTATGCGGTTGATGCAAAGGCTGTCCCAGAGGTTAAAGCGCAATCAACACCCCAATCGACTCCCCAAGCATCAGCTCAATCAACACCTCAAACACCCTCTCAAACGACACCTCAAGTTGAAAGTGTACCCTCACTAAATCCATCTGTAAAACCTACTCCATTTGTCTATAACTCAAATAATAAGAAAGACCCTTTTGTCTCTATACTTCAGTTAACAGTAAAGGATATAGCAAGGGAAAAGAAATTTGCGCATAAAAAGGGACATCTATCTCCATTAGAAGATTATGACCTGAGAATTATAAAGATATTGGCTATAACGCAGCAAGGCAATGAATTTATTGCAACAGGACAGATCCCTGACAACAGGACATTTCCAATACGCATAGGCACGCCAATTGGAAAACAAGGCGGTATTGTATTTAAGATTGATCTTGAAAATGTTATAATAAAAGAGGAATATTTTGATGAAAAAGGCAAAAAAATGATCATCGAAACAACTATACAACTTGGAAGGTAGGAGATATCGTGAAACTAAACCTAAATATGCAATGGAAGTGGAAATCTACATTGATTATATTTATTAGAGGTGTCTTAATATTACTGCCAATAATGGCTGTCTTGTTTACAGGAGGCATTTTAGAATCAGGACAAGAATCTATAAAGGCGCAAAGCCTTGATTCAACTATAAACAGCATTAAAAATATAACTATTGATAAGCAGACTATTTCAATATCAGCAGATAGACCCTTTAAATATTCAATAAATAAACTAGCCGATCCATTTAAGATTGAGATTGAATTAAAGTCTGTAGAATTGGGGCGTTTTACTGAGCGAATGATCTCTGCGGATTCAATTGCAAACGAGATAGTATTTTCTACTAAGATGGTTCCAGACCAAGCTTCCATACTTGAAGTCACTCTTTCCTCTCCGCAAAAGTTTGAAAACTCAATTGTTGAAAACAACTTAATCATTAAATTCAATAGTGATGAAGACTCTAGTGAAGGAGAAAAATCAAAGGATGAGATAGGCTCCCTGTTGACTGCGCAAGGAACTAAGGAAGACGGACATGTTGAAGAGACTGTAATGGAGCCTCAAAAACCAGCAACAACCATAACTGATATTAAATTTAAAAGGGAACTAGAATATGTAAAGCTGATAATCAAAGGCAATGGTTCTATGCTGCCTGATGTCTTTAAACTTGATAACAAAGTTGTCATAGACATACCAAGGGTGACTATTACTGCTAAGATGCCGAAACAAGTGCCAATCCCTATAGAAAGTATCAAATGGGGAGACAACGATGGTAAGATTAGAATGATAATTGCCCTTAAAGAACAAGCTGCTTTTGATGTCATAGCATATGGGGAGGAGATAATAGTATCTCTTACATCGCCAGAGATAGTCAAAAAGGGTAAGGATGTTATCAGCGCTTCAAATCTAACAACCATAGAAGCAGGCGGAAATGAAGCTGATACTGTAAAAGGTGAACAAAAGATTTATAGCGGCAAGAAAATATCCCTAGATATTCAAAATGCGGATATTGCCCCAATCTTAAGATTATTTGCAGATATTAGCGGAAAAAATGTGATTATTGATCCAAAGGTAACTGGCAAGATAAACATGAAATTAGTAAATGTGCCATGGGATCAGGCATTGGAACTAATACTGAGGACAAATGGCTTGTCACAGGTTTCTGAAGGAAATATTATTAGAATAGCTAATGCGGATGATCTAGTAAAAGAACAAAAGCAGGCTGATAATTTAACCAGCACAAAGCCTTTATCCACAAAGTTATTCCCAGTAAATTATAAGGCTATAGCTGATATGCTTAAAGCAATTAAAGAAGCTGATTTATTAAGCCCAAAAGGCAAGATATCCGAAGATGACAGGGCGCAGGTGCTTATTGTAAATGATGTTGAAGATACATTTCCAAAGATACAGAGATTAATAGATTTGCTTGATACTCCAGACCTTCAGATTAAGCAGGTGCTTATTGAGGCTAGATTGGTTGAGGTTGACACAAACTACACAAAGAAACTTGGAATTAATTGGAATTATAAAAATTCATCCCCGAATAATGGAAACGTAAATGCAGCCGGCAATCCTTTGCATAACTTGAGTTGGAATAGCGGAGTTAATCTTCCTACTGGTAATCAAACAACCTTTGGGATTGGTTATATGCCATCAGCGGGTTTTGAGGTTCTTAATGCAACATTAGATGCCTATGAGGAAGATAATAAGAGTAGAACCATCTCATCTCCGCGAATTCTCACTATGAATAATACAGCAGCAACCATCTCGCAAGGTCAGACTATATATATGCAAAGTCTAAGTCCAACTGGTTCTGCTACAGTTACGGCAATTAATGCGCTTCTGTCACTCAAGGTAACGCCAAGCATATCGCCTGGCGGCACTGTACACCTTATGATTGATATAACCAATAATGATTATCAAGGCGATCAAGCTGGAAAACCAGTCATAAATACAAACACCTTAACTACTGAAACTTCCGTGATAAGCGGAGATACGGTTGTAATTGGAGGCATATACTATAAGCAAAACACCAGAACAAACGAATCAGTGCCACTTCTCTCGCAGATACCTATAATTGGATGGTTCTTTAAGAATGATTCACAGTCTAAAAAATCTCGAGAATTAATGGTATTTATCACGCCAAGGATAGTATCGCGCATAGCGCTTGGAGATATTTCTAAATAGATTATATAAAGAAAAGGAATTCACCACAGAGGCGCAGAGAAAAACTAGTGAAAAACAAAAGTGAAAAGTGAAAAATTAAAAGCAGTTAATAAGATTTTTTTATTTAGATGCTTTCCACTTTTAATTTTTCACTTTTCACTTTCTTCTCTACATCTCTGTGGTGAATAGTTTTTTTAGTTTTTAATAATATTTACAATAATTCTCTCAAAAGAGTTATTATATAGAAATAATAAAAATTCTATTGAAAGGAAGGCGGAGATGACAAAAAAATATTTAAAGGATAAAAACATTTGCAGAGTTACATTTAAACTTCCAAAAGACGCAGCTCCCGAGGCAAGATCAGTCAATATTGTTGGCGACTTTAATAATTGGGATATATACGGAACTCCTATGAAAAGAGATACAAATGGCAATTTTACTGTAAGCGTAGATCTTGAGGCTGGAAGAGAATATCAATTTCGTTATCTCATAGATGAGATGAGATGGGAAAATGACTGGAAGGCAGATAGATATGTGCCAAGCCCATATGGACATGCAGATAATTCAATAGTTACGGTTTAGAAAAAGAATTCAGCGCATCAACCGCGCCTGCTCAAAATGTTATCTTAAACATTGTCCCGTTTGTCCTGTCAATCTCAAGTTGACCGTCTAATTGCTTTGTAGCTAGGATATTGATTAGATGAAGACCAAGTGATTTTGTCTTTGAAAAATCTATATCAATAGGAAGTCCTATGCCGTTATCACCTATACATAGGACATAACCCTTAGGGGTTTTGTTGAAATCTACACTTATCACACCCTTTCTATGATCAGAAAAGGCATATTTAACACCGATTTTCACAGATATGCTAATCATCAAAATTATACCTTAATCAAGCCGTCCAAACTATTTCAATAGTTTTTCCATCAAGCCATGGAACTGTTAAGGGAGTTTGTAATTTTTGCATACCCA
>Ga0315281_10008656_pt1 | contig 14212 bp, 28 predicted proteins | sample YL17G07_0_MG_FD_204540 | JGI IMG/M metagenome (GOLD analysis project Ga0315281, IMG submission 204540) | Sediment microbial communities from Yellowstone Lake, YNP, Wyoming, USA - YL17G07_0 | ecosystem: Environmental > Aquatic > Freshwater > Lake > Sediment | place: USA: Wyoming | collected...
TCAAATTGGCGCAGAGGTGTTATCACCCTAATAGATAAATCTCGTATACCTAAAGACGCCCTCGCTACTGCTAATAATATATTCTTGGTTGAAGATGGTAACCCTACTCCTCGCCCTGGAGTAGATTGGTTCGGTACTGCCCCAGGCATGGTGTCGGCAAGTTCCCACTCGGTATCCCCTTCGGCTTCTACCTCTGCCAGTCGTTCACTATCACCGTCCGCTTCGGCTTCTGGTTCGCCTAGTGCCTCAACCTCTGCCAGCCCTTCGGCTTCTGCTTCTGCTTCACTCTCACCCTCGGCTTCGGTATCACGTAGCCTAAGCCCCAGCGCTAGCACTTCCCAGTCCCCAAGCTCCTCCTACAGCCCAAGTGCCTCCCAGTCCCGTTCACCGTCAGCCAGCAACTCACCATCGGCCTCAACTTCGGGTTCTGCTTCCCTGTCTCCGTCGGCTTCTATCAGTGCCTTAAGCACATCGCAAATAGATGGCTTCGATTATTTTGATTTTTCTGGGGCGATTCATCTAGTAGTCGCTACTGATGGAGTAGTCTACCGCTCTACAGATGATGCTACAACTTGGACAGCCTGTACGGGGGCTCTATACACCTCTGGTACAGATGTTAATTTCTGTCAAAATGGTAACTATCTATATATTACTACCGGAGCGTCAGGCGACAATATAATAAGATATGATGGCACTACAACCTTATCAACTTACACTGCCCTAACCACTCCAGCCGCCCCTACGGTGGCTGAGGCAGGTACGCTTGGAGGGGCTGGCTTTAATTATTACTACAAGACTTGTGCTGCTAATACTGTGGGATTTTCAGCAGCTTCGCCAGTCGGTGCGACTGTTGTCCAAACCAATCTTTCCCGTGATAACTGGGACACGACTAACCACGCCACTATCACCCCAGCGGCATATCAGGGTACCCAGACTAGAGCTGATGTATTTATCTCGGAAGATAACGTCAACTTTTTCTATCTCGGTTCTACTAGTGTAGACGGGACGGTTTTTGTAGACGACGGTACTTCTATCCCCAATCCTGCCATCACCGCCCCGACAGGTAACACGACTCAGGGACCTAAAGTCGCCGAACTGACCAATGTTGGTTCGAGGATGTATGGCGTAAGGGATTATGACAATCGTTACCGAATTTGGTTTTCGGGAGCTGCTCCCTTCGCTGGTGCATTTTCATCAGCTTATGATGGTGGTTATCTTGATTGGCAAAATGGTGGAAAATACATACCAATGCACGTTGAGGATTACCGAGACGGTAAAGGTACTCCATTGGCGACTATTTGGTGTAAGTCTGCTGATGGGCAAGGTTGCATATTGCAGATGTCATTAGATACTTTAACTCTTGGCAATATATCTATAACCGTACCTTCGGCTTATAAATTACCTGGTTCTAGGGGCACCCCTTCTCCAGATTCGGTAGTTAATGTTTTGAATGATTATTTCTTTTACAATTCCCAGGCTTTCTATAATCTAGGTTCGAGAGCTCAATTTCTTAACTTGTTAAGTACTGATGAAAGTTCAGCCAATATACGACCTACTATTAAAACTATAACCACCTCCGCGGAGTCAAAAATTGCATCCTGTTACTCAGATGCCAGAATTTACTTTTCAGTTCCTTATGGTTCGGCTACCAACAATTATACGGCTATATATGATACTGAAAGAAAAGCTTGGCTACCCAAAGCTTTCGACATTGGCTTTAAGAAGTTTTTACGTTACACAGATACTACGGGTGACAGTAGATTATTGGCTCTTAAGCCAGGCGATACTATACTAAGTGAAATATCTTCAGACTTTAAGGGTGATTATGGCGTACCTTTCCAAACAACCATTGAAACAGGTTTATACCCAACCGTTAAGGACCGTTTTGAATTTCAATTTACCGAAGAAGCCGAAATAGAATTATCCCAACCTGTGGGAAGAATCCAGGTAACTTTGATGGGGATTGAACGCCGAGCAGGGTATGGTTCTGTCAATTCTCAAGTCATTGAGAACATAAATACCCAGTCAAATACTGGACTTGACTCTTATGGGTGGGATACACGTCAATGGGATGATACTTCAGATGCTAGTACCGTTTTATCTGAATCTTCGGTTAAACGTTATTTTACGGTCCAAAAAGAGTTAAATGCAGTCCAGTGGAATATAACAACTAGTTCGTTGGATGCTACCTATGTTCTTAGAACATTACAAACATGGGGGACTGAAACGCAGTCCGGTAAGCCTCGAGAATGGAGACTAACATAAAAAATAGGAAGATTGACCAGTTAAAAATATGCTACAATCTAATTAAAAGGAAAAATAAATATGAGTACAAATAGTAAAAATAGAAAGGCACTTCTATGCCAACCAACGTAGAAAACGTCCTCTCTCACTTCCCAGACGCAGAGAATGGATTTTCAACAACTACTTCTGGTTCAGTATCTTCTGGTGCTACAACCGTAGGGTTAAACTCTACAGGTGGATATACCAACGGTGAACCTGTAGTCTTGGTAATCGACCCCACAGATACAAACTTAAAACAGACTTTTACTGGAATAGTTGATACGTCGGGGGTGCAGATTACTGCTGTTGTTTGGACTGCTGGAAATAATACTTCTCATTCATCGGGCGCAACCGTAGTTGATTATGCGACAGCAACTCATATTGCCATGATTTCTAAGGGTATACGTGTCGAGCATAATCAGTCAGGTAAACACTCTGCCATAACCGCTACCTCTATAAATAACAGCGGTACACTAACCCAAACAGGTGTAGCTACTTTTACAGCCGTTCCTGTTCTACCAGCTTCAACCGTAACTACTGCTAATATTCAAACTGGAGCCGTCACTAGTGAGAAACTAACTGCCACTATAGCTGTGAGAGCTTACTCGGCGGGTAGTCAGACGATTGAGGTTGGTACGGAAAAAGTAGCCCTTGATACTGAGAACTTTGATACGGGAGCAGATTTTGCTGCTCCAACCTTTACTGCCCCTCAAACTGGTTACTACCAAGTCAATATAGGGGCTACTTTAGCTAATCTTAACGCCGCCTCAGACCAGTTCATAATCCACATCTATGTTAATGGTTCGGTATGGTCAAGTTCTAATGGATACGCCGTTACGGCTGGCGACGACCCCCACCTCAGTCATTCAGATTTAGTCCATGCTACATCTGGACAAGCTATAGAGTTTTACGTTCAAAATGCTTCCAGTGCAACTGAATCCCTGTCTGGCGGTTCGAATATTACCTACATGTCAATTTATTTTGTAGGTGTATAGATGAAATCTAAAGAAACGGAGATTGCTATATTACAAACTCAAATGACAGTCGCCCAGACTGATATATTATTTGACTACATAAGTATCGTTAGCTCCCCAATGTTTTACTCCACGATTAAATCCGTGCTTTTTCATATGTTCGCTGTGATTGCGAAACAACTGCAAATTCTCCACTCTATTATCGGCTCTGTTGCCGTTTTTATGATGGACAACTTCGCCTTTTTCAAGAAATATACCAATCTTTTTTTCCATAACAAGCCGATGTTCCGAAACGTACCCTCGTCTATCCGCAAACGGGTGATGTGGTTGCCAAATAAGAATATAACCACAACTTATAATTCTACCACCCTTACCAGCTGGTCCTCTGGCGTTGGCACATTTATGCGAACAATAGATACGTTTTTCATATTTATAATGAGAAAATTCTTTTTGACAGTTAAAGCATATGGAAGAAAGTCTCCCAATTTTAGTACGATACCGACCACGACACTTAACACTACAAAACCGCCTTTTTCTAAAATTATGGGCAGTAAATTTTTTACCACAGATTTCACATCTATAATCTTGCATACATATCCATATTACAAGATTGATATTAAAGAGTCAAGGACGGTATAAGGTTGCAATGTCTACTCAAACCGAAAGGGAACAAATAGCCGTGTTACAAAATCAAGTATCCACTCTACAGGTCGACCTAAAAGAGGTTAAGACCGACATTAAACATTTAATACAAGCAGTTGATAGTAATTTCGTGACTAAGGGGGAGTTCGCTGAATATAAGAAATCTCAAATCTGGCAGAAAACGTTAATTGCTATCGGGTTTACGATTATTGGGGCGCTAGTAACTAATTTTATCGCTAATTAAGGAGGCATATGAAAACAGCACGAGATTATCCAGTAACTTTCGCTTACGGTGCTAAAGATATGTACTTTTACGGCCCAAAAGGAATAATAGGTAAATATCATAGGGGGGACGACCGAGAAATGCCCGTTGGTACACCTGTAGTTCTGAACGGGAGGACTAAAATTGGTCTTTCGGGTACAAGTGGAGCAAGCTCGGGGAATCATCTTCACACGGGGAGATTCCTACTAGGCAAGGATATTAACCCTAATGGGGGTGGGTTTAAGTTTAAGTCGGGTAAAGTTTTTGCTACCGGCGAGGATTCGGTTAACGGAAAGTGGGTCAAGGTGCGGTCTAATGTTTCGGGTGCGGTTTGGGTTTATCTTCATTTAAGTAAAATAACCTGCAAAGCAGGAGATAAGGTTTAATTAAATACAATGTTAATGTGGAATATGCTCAACGGACGCAAAACAACAATCGGTATGATTCTAGTAGCTTTAGTATCTTTAATTAGAGGGTTGCAGACGTTAGTGGGCGGACAACTATTTGATGAAAGTTTTTTAACTGAGCTCAATCATATCGGTGTTGGTCTAGGTACAGTGGGATTGGGACATAAAATCGTAAAATCTAGTTAGGATTTATATGCCAGATTTAACTCTGGATAATCTCACATTTTACTGGTTAATCATCGCACTAGGTATTTTTATGTTGGCGATGATGGGTGTTGGGAAAAGATGATATGCGTCCTAGAGAAATACCCTGCCCCTCTAATAGGGGAGGCTGTAAGTATCAACCGAACTGTCATTTATCCGAACATCACCCCTTTGCCAGACGAACTGCTGATACGGAAATAAAAAGAGCCTTCGGCAATTTAGCGGTCAACAAGATGATTGTTTGTCGGCATATACATGATATTTTAGATACCTTCCCGCCTATGGAGTATCCGCCGGAGGATAAAATGATTCAGACGATTCGAGAAGAAAGGAGTCGGCGTGGCGAGATTTGAACATCGTCATGGTCTACCCGATAAGTGGTATCCAAACTATGGCGGAATTGATTGGGAGACTCGCCACTCAAGAAGCGAGGCAGGAATGAGCCCGCCGGTTGTTTTCGACTCGCAGGACGGATTATTATATGAAATCAATCAAGAGAACTCAGCGTTTTATATGAGTCGAGTAGCCCCTGAAATGGATATGTTGGCAGTCGAAGACCCTCGTGATGGACAGGAATACTGCTGGTTTCGTGATGAAGTTTCGATAGACTTCGAGGACGCACTTAAACTTTTGGGGCGTTGTGCTTTATTCCACACTAGTGAGTACCCCCTTGAGGCGGTTGTTGATGTCTACTTAAGGCGGAAGGAGACCGGCATAGACATGGAGTTCCTCAATGGAGAAACTGACTAATGGGTTGCGTGAACTACTTTTATAAATATCCAAGCCAACCCCCAAACACTTAAAAAGATTATGTTTATAAAGCATTGTAAGCCGATTTGAGGGGCTTTTACTAACCATTGGCCTACATATACTAGTTCCTGCTTAGACTGCTCACAGCGACGCTTGCGTAGCTCAAACAGACGATTTATCCTAACATACCCGCTTCTAGTTCGCCGGTAACCGAAGTCCATCTCTATAAATTGAGGTTGAGGTTTCAAAGTTTAACTAAATATCAGATTCCACGACGCTTGTATCAACATAAAAGCTGGAGGGCATTTTGTCTACGTCGTGGGAACTAAAATCTAGCCATTACTTATCCTTGTTTATAAGTCTATTATACAGGATTATTTATGCTGGCAAGTCTAAAAGCGGTGTATAAACTGGAGAGCAGAAGATTGGGGGTGGTTGCTGATGGGCTTCCTGCGAGTCATCCACCACGCTTCCTTAAACAACCACCTATGGCTTTCCGCAGTATCTTCGCCTCCCAAACTTCTACTCTCTATCTAAATTATTAAGATGCACCTGTCATGTTCTTGCATTATAAATCTACTACTATATATAGTCAATGTGTTAAGTGAGGGGTAGTTTAGGTATGGTTGCCCCTTTATTCCTGGTTAGAATTAATGGTGGGGGAAAAGCACAGCAGGCTCAGAACTGCGGTTGAGAGCAAGCCAGGACCAGGTCGTCAGGTGGCACGGACGTTGCCTGGGTTTGCGGTCTGCCCTCAAAACTCCAAAAGTTTTATTTATGTGCATATTGCCAGTTGACAAAGTAATTTGGTTTGCTATTATAGGTGCATAACACGAATCAAGGGGACGCATAAAGCGTCCTTTTTCTTTGAGCTGACACCATTTTGATTTTTAAACACGAATCAAAACAGTTAGATAAATCTTAACATCACCCCACCAATAAATGCAAATTATTTAGGGGGAGATTTTAGTTTGGTGTGGGTGCGGTGTAAAATCTTCTTACCATAGTTTTTATTTTTACGATAAGTTACGAATCCACCTTTTTGCATGGGGTTACATAGAGTTTTTCGAGGGACTTTACCAGCATAATAACTTGGGGAATATGTACTATAGGCTAACTTATTCCTCTTATAGTCCTCATAAATACCGTCCAATTTACTCGGCTCCCCCCCTAGGTTTTTTTTAATATGGGATTGGGTCATATCTTTGGCTTGTTTGGGGGTGAGTTTTGATTGTGTTAGTTTAGCGAGTTCAGACTCCCAGTACATCTGTTGTAACCTACGGTCTTTTTTCATATATAGGGTTGATTCAAATTTCAAGTCATCTACGACTTCCTGTCCTAGTCGTTTAACCTGCCAGTCATAGTGTTCTGCCGGATGAGAAGTGAAGTATTGGTGGCAGTGGAAACATAAAGCACAGGCATTAGCCTCACTAAAACGGGTATTTTCTTTACCCCTACCAACAAAATGTGAACAATGTAGAGCATTAGTCGGGGGGGTATAAATCTTCAAACACTTCTGGCAAGTCCAATTATCTCTAGTACGGATGTATAGGCTGAATGCTTTATCAGCCCCATCAATCTTTGCCTTATGCCAGCTCACCACTGGCCTTCTGCCACATATTTCAACAAATCTAACTCGGTATCGGCACTAAGGGCTAAACGGAACTGGGCAAGGTTATTAAACTCGAATTCATTCCAAACATGTTTAGGTAGATTATAACCAACCCTACAGACGCCTTTTGAGAATGAACGCCCCTGTACAAAGTCAAAAATACGGCTTTTTATAGTTGAGGAGTATTCTAATAACTCTCCTTCACTGTATAATTTAATCTTGATATGCAACCTTATCTTACGATTACTTTTAATTCTCATATTTTGCCTTCCTTTTTTTCTTCTCTAGCCTAGCCTTAACACTGAGCTTCTGGGCTTCGGTAGCCCGCCCACTCATCTTAAAACCTAAATACCTATTCTTAGTTAGAGCCGAGCGACGAGCCATTTCAGTTCGGTAGGCTTCCTCGCCCCCGTAAAGTTCAATCATTTTTTGTCTATAGGTCATTATTTCTCCAAAAAATCTTCAGGCATGGTGTCTCCATCCCACTGTTCGGGTGGGTCGGGGTCTGTCGGTTCATCTTCAACGCCCGCCAACTGTCTAACTTTCAAAATTAGAATTTTTATATCTCCGTGCATAGCGTTTAATTTGTCCATGACATCATTTGAACCATCCTCGGAAGTCTTGTCGGGCAAGGCTAGTTCCAGCTTGACCTTTTTCAAAAATAGATAAGCGTTGCCCTTTTTAGAGGTTTTTTCTACGTGTTCCTCGGCTACTAACTGAGAACCGGCAGGAATTTCTTTAATACCCTTTTTTGAGAACATGATAGGCAGGTCTGAACCCTCAACCTCCGCCCAAAAACTCTGTCCGAACTCGCCCGCCTCGCCCATAGGGTCGGCTTTAGTTATTGTGAATACTTTCATGTTACCCTCTCTGCTAGTTTCCTAGCTCTTATTGCGTCTGTCAAATCTTTAAAGTTCCCCAAATTCTTGCGGTCTTTATAAGCTACCCAACAGTTCTTATATTTATCCCAAGCCACCCCAGTGTACCCAGACTTGTTGTTAATTCTCATGCCCTGGTTGAGCCTATTTTCTCTAGGTGTAACCAGTCTAAGATTAGACCTACGGTTATCTAAGGGCTTTCTATTTATGTGGTCAACTTGCAGGCCTGGGGGTGCATTGAGTAGATATCTTCCAATGCCCGTAGTAATCCCGTTTATTTTGGCCTTTACATATCCATCGTTACTCCGATGCCATTTATGGCGACTTAGAATAAATACATCTTCCTCATCAACTATGCTTTGCATTACAACCCACCCCTCGCTATTGTAGATGTTCATAAGAGTAGTGCCCCTAAATACTACAAATCTATTCCTAGTGCGTGTAGTGCGTCTCGTGGGATTAGCGTGGCTTTTCCATTGATGGTAATGTTTATTACACAACTCACGTCTTAGTTGTTCTGTGCGACCACAGTCTGTTATGGCACAGAGATTATTGGCCATGAAGCCTCCCCCCAACCAAACCGTCTAGTTTATACAGCCCTAGTGCGTGGAGAAAATACAGTTTAGCGTCTAGGGTTGTAAGCCCCATCTCGGAGAGGGACTTTATTTTATATTCGCTACCGTCCTTCGGCAAGTTTACAACCTGAGCCTCGTCTACCGTTAATCCCAACATTTCTTCTACTAAAATTATATAGCCACCTAATTGACAATAATGTTCTTTGTAAATACCGTCGGGGTTATAGTAAGAGGGGTTAGTGGTTTTATAGTCGGTGATAATTGTTTTGCCGTCAATCTCCGAAACATCATCAACCGTTCCTGCAAAATTATGTTCTAAAGAATACATAATTTCCTCGCTATGTAGATTCTTGGGCTTAAAATCCTCACGGTACTTATTAAAAGCGTTCAAAATGCTTGTGCAGGCTTCCTGCAGGGCTTCTGGTGGCTTTTCGGGCTGTTTGCCCAGTAATAGAGCTTCGACTGTCGAATGCCCTACATGCCCAGCGTCCTTGCCGTACTGGGATTTTACTTTATAGGCGTTGGTGGCGTTTTTCCAATCCAACTCGCTGAAGGGCTGGGTCTTTGACTTTAAGTATTTGACCGCCTCATTCATCGGCCAAGTCATAAGAGCCGGTTTAGAGATAATCCCAATAATAGTGGTAACTCCCGTAACTGGCGTAGCTACAGTCCACTTATCGCCGATTTGTTTACTGACAGTATATTTGTGCGACTTCTCGTCAAAATTGAAGTCTATATTTTTATAAATTAACATAATTTACTCTTTTTGGCAGTTCAAACAAAACTTCCTGTTTAACTAGCGTTTTGTACTGGACGGTTCGACGTTCGCTTAACATACGGTCTATCTTCCCCTCATCAGCTAGTTCTCGACATCTTCGGGAAATAGTGCTTGATTTGGTTTGCCAGTTCCGAGCTTGTTCTTCCAGTTCTGAGCCTGACACGAAATCACGCCCCCTTAGGTAGCCTATTATTTGTTGTTTTGTACTTGTTTTAACATCTTGCATGACTCAATCTCCTTAGTATTTTAGCACGGCAACACTTAGTCTGTCAACCCTTAGCTATTTTAGATTTATTGTATTGCTCATCAAACCACGACTTGACGTGTTCTCCGACATTGTAAAGTCCAATACCGGACGCCTCCGACCCGTCTTCTAGCTGAACTGTCGAAATATAGTAAACCCCTTTCCCTTTTTTAGACTTACGTTTCTCGACAGTTAAAACTTTAGCGACTAAGCTCATTTCTCCCCTTTCTTAGATAATTCTGGTGGGGTCTTGCCTTTAATAACTTCTATTTTGTCGTGGGCGTTTTGTTTGGCTTTGTCTACTGCCGATTCTACAAACTTGTCAAGAAACACCGACGGGAAACTGGCAAATGTTCCCGTAGACGACACCCACCCCAACACTTCAAATATCTGCATATTTTTAGATAGCCCCTCATACTCTTTTTCTTCAATAGTAATTACGCATTTAACCAAAACACTCACTTCAACTTCTCCATCTCACCTTGTAGTAGTTGTTTGACTTCGGATAGGTTGGCGTTAAAACCGTCTACCCTACCTTGGCCGAAGGCTTGTAGTGAGCCGTCTGCTAATACAGGGTCTTTTGATATTGAAAGTGGTTCTTTTTTCTTCGGCAACCCATCCAATAGTCTCTCTAGTAGCTGAAGTTGTCGGGTGTTTATAGCAGATAGAATTGCCTTAGTCTTTTTATCAATTTCTTTGGGCTTTTCATCACGGACAGCATAAGCCAACCCATACAAAAGCCACCTAATACCCTTAAGGTCATCTATAGTTGTATTTATAGTTTTCTTAGCCTTCACTTTGGGAGTCCTTTGGGTGGGGTGGTTTATTTATTGCTAAGTTGGGGTTATCTCCCCAGAATAACTGGTCAGCAGGTATTAAATAGTACCTCCCCTCAAAATCTACATACTCTTGAGCTGTCTCTTTGCTCTCAAACATCCCACAGAAAACTAACACATACTCCCCCATAACATCTTCAGTTTTAATCATCATATATTCACCCATCACTTGCCCACCCCTACATCAGCTCTATCCTCTAATGGTTTGGGGGTGGGTTTCATTGTAATTCCTTTACATAGATTATTTTAGGCTCTTGGACGCTATATTCAGCCAAACCACTGTCTAGGGCTTGTTTCAGGGCTTTGGCAAACGGTTTAAGTTCACCCCTGTATTTGGTGCGGATAGCTTTGTCGTGGTATTTCTTGCCGTTCCAAAGAATAACTTTACCCTTAGCCGTCATACCCACCTTAGTAAAGTTGGTGGCTTGATAAATTATACCTTGGTGACCGTAGTTTGGGTCGGCATAGCTTACGATAGTCTTAACGGCGGTATTGTTTTTAAGCCAGCGTAGGCATTTGCCTATAAAGTAGCTCTCGGTATTTTTGGGCGTATCATCTACACAAACCAATCTGCGTAGTTCAAGCACATCACTTTCCTTATTGGCATACTTCCGCCATGCATTAGCCATCCCCAACCTACCGAACATCATTGCCCCAATCATCCGCTCACCATCCATAAGCTTAAAACAATAACTGCTCATTAAGCCGTTTATATTATGGGAATAGTGCCACTTTTCTATAAAATCTCGCACTTCATTCCTTTCGCATAGTAAGACATCAAAATCCACGCCATTCCCTACCGGTTACAGCTCTATCCTTAGTAGCTAATACATAGTTGATGCAAGGTATATGTATTTTACTTTTACATTCAGGGCATGAAATATCGTGTAAAGCTTCTTTACTAATAGGCTTCTCCGCAAGAGCATACAGCTCAGATTGGGCTTGTCTGCCTAGGTCGAAACCTATTTGTTGAGCTTCAATCGCTGCATTGCGCCGCTCCGCTTCCACTATCGTATTTACTTCAATTTCATCATATTTTTTCATCACTACTACCTCCTAGGGTTTTAAGGTCTTGGGTGCGTTGTTCAATAATATTTAGTGCTAATGGGTGCTTTTGAACAGCCGGTAGAACGTACTTCAGCTCATCAATCCGGCTCTGCACCTCTACTTGTTTTAGGAGAGCTAGTATGGCTTGGGTGAGTTCTGATTTGTTAAAAGTGTAAGTCTCATCGTGGCGGTTTCTAGGAACCATCGCTATACTTTCCAGCGCCACCCATAAATCTATATCAGTAAGTTTCATTGTTTAGCCTAAAATCTTTCTTCTTATTATTTATTGAGGGGGTGAGCGGAACGTAATCGCTCATATTATATCTATCGTCCAAATACTGAGCCATCTCTCTAGCTTCAGCTCTGCTTAAATCTTTTTGCTTATAGATTGCTTCAACAAGCTGGCTAGCGGTGTTAGGCAAAACTTTTATTTCGTATACGTTTCCTGTTAGTCCGTCTTCACTCATTTCTTATTCACTCCTTTGTTGGGGTTGGGAGGGGTAATTGATATGGAGGGAACTACTATAATAGTTTTATCTACGTTCATACCATCAAACTTTATGGAGTATGTTACTTTATGATTCCCTGGGCCAATGTCTAATGTGCTTGTTCCTAAATCAACCCACTTAGGTTTACGCCAAAATAATAATTTCACTTTAACCCTCTTTTCTTAGCTATATCTGTTATGGATTGGATGAGGTCGTCTAAGTACCAGCAAATAGCCCCACCGTCATTCTCAAATTGACCTTTTTGGTTCATTGAAATATTTTGTTTTATCTCATCCATTAGCTCTTGTTGGGCTTCTAATATAGGAGTTATATATGGGGTCATATTAGTCCTCATCAATTATGAAGCCAAGCGCACCTAGAAAATCAGGTAATTGGCTTCTTTTAAGGGGTTTAGTTCCGCCTCGTCCGTAGAACTTAGCACAGTTTAATTCTGCATCACTGAGGTTTGCATCAATGAGGCTTGCATCACGGAGGTCTGCACCACTGAGGTTTGCAAAACTGAGGCTTGCATCACTGAGGTCTGCACCACTGAGGTTTGCACCAATGAGGTTTGCACCGCTGAGGTTTGCATCACGGAGGTCTGCACCAATGAGGTCTGCACCACTGAGGTTTGCACCAATGAGGTTTGCACCGCTGAGGTTTGCACCAATGAGGTCTGCACCACTGAGGTCTGCAAAACTGAGGCTTGCACCACTACTTACGGCTTCAATAACCGCTTCTCCGAGAGTTGTCTTAGTAGACTGGTAAGTAACCCCACCCCACCTAGACATAATTGCTATACCGACAGTCTTAGCTTCCTTTTTGTCAGTTTCATCAACATACTTTTTTAGTTCTTCTATCTTTGCTAGGGCTTCTTCTTTAGTTAGTTTTTTCATTTTATTCTCCTTTAAGTTAATTATTGCGAACGGCAATATGTTTTCTAATTTACCCATATCAACCTCATCTATCTTAGCGTCCATTCTGATACTCTCCTCACGGTCGTCATCGTAGTCGTAGGTCATTTGGTTATCCTCAGCGAACTTCTAATTTTCATACAGCCAAAACATACTTGAGTTAGGGCATCGTGAAAACTACTATATGCAATTTGCTGGGGATGTGACCCCTCGCACTCAACAATATATTTATGGACATCTTCTATAGTTGGTAGATATTCGTATTCAAATGTAATCATTTTATCTCCGTAAACTTGCCGTTCACTAATTTATACCAAGTATCATATTTAATTTTTTTACCGTCTACTTTGACACTTTTTACATATTTGGGTTTATTGTTTTCCCATTCAGCTAATACTATCCAACTTCCTTTAGTAGCTTTCGCTACATTGTTATAGCCTATGCCCGCTACTACGCTGAAATCGCCAGAGGACGCCAGTTGGCTGTAATTGCCAGAGGACACCAGTTTGCTGTAATCGCCAGAGGACGCCAGTTGGCTGTGATAGCCAGAGGACGCCAGTTGGCTGTAATTGCCAGAGGACACCAGTTTGCTGGAATTGCCAGAGGACGCCAGTTGGCTGTAATAGCCAGAGGACGCCAGTTTGCTGTAATCGCCAGAGGACGCCAGTTGGCTGGAATCGCCAGAGGACACCAGTTGGCTGTAATCGCCAGAGGACGCCAGTTTGCTGGAATCGCCAGAGGACGCCAGTTTGCTGGAATTGCCAGAGGACACCAGTTGGCTGGAATTGCCAGAGGACGCCAGTTTGCTGGAATTGCCAGAGGACGCCAGTTGGCTGGAATCGCCATTCCTCCCCTTAATAGTCTTACTAGTGTTTGACCAAACAAAATCTACAGAAGCTTTAATAAAAGCAGATAAATCAAGTTCTGTCTTTATGTGCAATTTCTTGGCAACTCGCTTAGAGTCTGTTTGTTTTTCTTTATCTATATCTTCAGCTTCCACTATTGCGAACCTACTATCTGTTAAATCGTAATAACCCAGTACATCTAATGGGTTTAGGGTAAAGTGTAACCCCGACTCGCAAAGTTTAATCTTCCCTTTGTGGACAAAAGTTTTACCAACCTCGTACTGTTTATTATTACATTTGAAACCTTTGTCGAATGCTTTGTAACCTATCGTTTTACTCATTTTGTCCTCTTATACTTAAATCTCGTAAGTTATTTGGGGTAATTTTGGGAGATAGTTCTAAAACTTCGTACAACATACTAGCGAAGTCCGTAAACTGCGTAGCCTGGGCTTCAATAAATTGTCTTATCTCCT
>Ga0315281_10008657_pt1 | contig 14211 bp, 11 predicted proteins | sample YL17G07_0_MG_FD_204540 | JGI IMG/M metagenome (GOLD analysis project Ga0315281, IMG submission 204540) | Sediment microbial communities from Yellowstone Lake, YNP, Wyoming, USA - YL17G07_0 | ecosystem: Environmental > Aquatic > Freshwater > Lake > Sediment | place: USA: Wyoming | collected...
CCTATTTTAGGGAAGGCTCAACACTCAAAATTAATGAAAAAGGATGGGTTCCCATATTATTCGACACCATAACTGGCACTAACGGGCCACCCTATATTTTTTCCTCGCTTCACCGAGAATTGCTGTCATTTTCCCAAGTTCTATGTCATAATTCTCGAGGTAAGCTATTCTGATATTGTCTTTTAGCCGCTCTTTGGCCTGAAAAATTCGTTTGATGAGTTCTTTACCGCCCTGATCCTGAGGATGGGCTTTCCCACCATATATGATCTGAAAAGGACCGGTTTTCGATGAAATGGTTCTAAGCCTCTCGATATCTTGAAAGAACAAGTCACCCCTCTTGTATAGGGTGGCACGGCGTGCAAAGCCGATCGTCAGAATATCTCCATCCATACCCGCATCCGTTGTCCGATTCACATATTGAATCAACTCTCCCTTCACCCTTTGATGGGCCTCCCATATTTCCTCTTTCGGAATACTTAAAGCATACCGGAGGCTGAAGTTGTCCTCTCTCCAACCGGGGATATAGCGGTCATAGAGCTCCTGAAATGGGTGAGAGATCCATGTGGCGGCGTGGACTCCATTGGTGATCGCATCAATGGTATGACCTGCAAACATCAGTCTTGAAACCTCTCCGTGTTTTTTAGCAACTCCGTTGATATAGCGGCTGAGATTGAGCGCTAAATAAGTCATATTGAGAAGACCTTCGCAACAGAAAATATCTTTCATATCAACAAAAACTTGGCGGTGCCCAAGCACACGATTTACTAAATCTAATGAAAATTGATCGTGTCCGGCAGGAATAGGAGTATGGGTAGTGAAAACGCATCTCTTTCTGACTGCCTCGATATCCTCGTGGATGATCGATTGTCGGCCTGCTTTCCTTGTCTCTTCATCCAGAAGTTCCACGGTAAGAAGACTTGAATGTCCTTCATTCATATGAAATCGCTCAATCCTGTCATATCCAAGAGCCCGGAGCATTCTCACACCACCGATCCCGATTATCACTTCCTGACAAAGACGATAATGTTGATCTCCTCCATAAAGGAAATGGGTGAGTGTTCTGTCCCACTCAGAATTTTCCGGGAGATCAGAATCCAGAAAGAAAACCGACACCTTAAAATCGCTAACTCCTTTGACCTCATATCTCCAGGCCCGGAGATGAACGGTTCGCCCTTCCACGGTAACCGAGGTTCGCTGGGGCATCTCTTCCAGAAAGTCCTCGACGGCCCATGCCGCAGGCTCCTCCCGCTGCCATCCGTCCGCCTCGAGCTTCTGGCGGAAGTATCCCTTTCGGTAGAGGAGGGTAACCGCAACCATCGACACCCTGAGATCGGCCGCGGAACGGATCGTGTCGCCGGCCAAAACGCCAAGGCCACCACTGTATGTAGGCATAGCCGGTTCAACACCCACCTCCATCGAAAAATATGCAACTGTTCGCTGCTCATTCATACCTTTTGATCCTCCTATTTTTCTTTGACCTTCAAACCGTTTCGCCAGAGACTTTGACGGATGTACTCCGCGATCGCCTTGCATCTCCTGAACGCTTCCTTATGTCCCAGTCGTTTATGAGCCTCTGTCAACCCTTTCCAGGCAGGAGCGAACATCACGTCTTTCACGATACAATATTCAAACTGGTCTGAGGCCCTCTCCGCAGATCTCTTTCAAGCAGTTCCAATCCCCTTTTAACGCGGGGCTCAATGTCAGCAACCTCGCGGTCTCCAGGTGTAACTGAAAAAGATGCTCCTACTTCAAGGTAATCATCGAACAAGGCATCTCCCGGACGACCCGCTCGGTCGTGCTGCCCACCAACATCCGCGAAAGTCCGGTTCTCCCCTCGGAACCCATGACCAGCAAATTCGATTTCGTTTCGTGAACAACAGCAAGAATTTCCTCGTGCGCTTTACCCCTCCGAAGCATTTTCGTCCAGCCGAGGCTCTCGAAGTTGAATGCTCGAAGAAAACGGTCAAACTGATCCTGTTGCCGCCTCTTCCAAATCTTCTCCTTCGTTTCACCGGGCGTCCTACCCACACCAAAATAGTCACTGAGTAAAGGTTCAAAGACCGTCAGCACGGTGAGATGGGCCTCGAAAGTCCGTGCCAGATGGACGGCATTCGTCAGGGCACGACGGGACGTCTCAGAGGAAGCTACCGGATAGACGATCTTCCTAATGTGGGGAGGCGAACCGCTCTTCACTACCCAAACCGGCTTGTTCGCATGGCGGACTACTCTTTCGGCCGTCGTCCCCAGATGAAACCTCTCTCCCTTTACCTTCTCGCCCGAACCCAAAACGATGACGTTTGCATCCATCTCATCCGAATGTTCGATGATCCATTCAAATGGAATCCCAAACTTCACGACCGTCTCCACCGAAGAAATCCCCTGTCTGTTCAGATCCGCCTTCATCTGTCTTAATTTCTCCGTCACGGCCTTCCTGATCTTGCTTTTGGCGACAGGATAGTCCTTGAATTCAGGGATTACATGGATCAATAGGATTTCTGAGTTGAAGGTCCTCGCCAGACGAAGGGCCATTTCTTTGGCATCTTCAGAGGCCTGACTGAAATCGGTGGCGATGACAATCCTTTCGAGTGATTTCACAACCCTCTCCTCTTTAACATTTTATCAAATTCCAAATGACTTGAGAAGTTAATTATGATATCATAGGTCTATGATTTCGATTGAGTATATTCTTCTCGCAGCTTCGATTCTTTTGCTGCTGAGCATCATCGCTATTAAAACATTAAACCGAATGGGAGTTCCCACGCTTCTGTTTTTTCTTCTCATTGGAATGCTCGCGGGTTCGGATGATCCGGGAGGCATCTACTTCGACGACCCCTGGGTGGCTCAATCGCTCGGTGTATTAAAAAACTCTCTCATCCACCTGACATTTTTACAGCAATCGCGTAAAATGAGTTTATACCATTTTACCTTGGGGAATAGATGCAAGACGGATTAGGGTTTCTCGTCAATTTATCGGTGAGTTTGGTTCTGGCCCTCATGCTGGGCCTTCTTGCTCAGCGGCTCCGCCTTTCGCCGATCATCGGATATTTGCTGGCAGGAATTGCTCTCGGCCCCCGCACTCCCGGTTTTGTCGCCGACCCCAAAATGGCCCATGACTTTGCCGAGGTTGGCGTTATTCTCATAATGTTCGGGGTTGGACTACATTTTAATTTCAATGACCTACTTGCCGTCAGGAGAATCGCAATACCAGGGTGCGTTGGTCAGATCCTGGTGGCTTCGGCATTGGGCACAATTATTGCGATCTCATTTGGTATGGGTGCGGGAGCAGGCATCGTGCTCGGGATCGCCATATCCGTGGCCAGTACAGTTGTCCTAATTCGTGTCCTCGCTGACAATGATCTGCTTCAGACCAACCAGGGGCATATCGCAATCGGATGGCTTATCCTGGAAGACATTTTCACGGTCTTTGTCTTAGTGGCCCTGCCTGGTATGGCCAGTATTTGGGGAAAATCCGAGGGAGGCGGGGAGGGCCTGTTCATTACATTTGCTTGGGCAATAGTTAAATTTGCGGGATTGATCCTACTCGTGGTGATTGTCGGGCGAAAGGTAATTCCGAGGCTTCTGAGCCTTGTGGCACGCACCCGGTCGCGGGAGCTCTTCACGCTTACCACCCTCAGTTTGGCATTGGCGATCGCCACAGGATCGGCGGCTTTATTCGGTGTGTCAATGGCATTGGGTGCATTTCTCGCGGGCATTGTCGTCGGGCAAACGGAAGTAAGCCATCAAGCGGCTGCTGATGCTCTTCCGATGAGGAACGCCTTCGCCGTCCTTTTCTTTGTATCTGTAGGGATGCTCTTTGACCCGCAAGCCATTATCAAGGAACCCCGGTTCCTCTTTGGACTTCTTGGAATAATCATTCTTGCAAAGCCTCTAACGGCGTTTCTCATCATATGGGTCCTTCGTTACTCGGTGCGGACTGCGATCACTGTCGCCTTAGCACTGGCTCAAATTGGTGAGTTTTCCTTTCTATTGGCGAATGAGGCGATGGGACTCGGCCTCCTTTCGGCAGATGGGCAAAGCCTTCTGGTTGCCTGCGCACTAATCTCGATTGCCGCGAACCCCCTTTTATTCCGTGCCATCACTCCCCTTGAGCAGTGGCTCCGCAGTAAAGAACGAATCTGGCGCATTCTCAGCCAGAGGTCAAACCATGAAGGGGTGATGTTAAATAAAGAGGAACAGTTCCGATTGTCCGAACCTGGCCAGCAGTCTGGAGTCAAGACGAGAGCCGTGATCGTAGGTTATGGCCCCGTGGGACAGACCGCATCCCGGATCCTTAAGGATTTTGGTATTCCCCTGGTGATCATTGATCTGAATGTCGACACGGTTCGAAATCTGATAGAGTTAGGGCAGGCTGCCATTTACGGCGATGCCAGCCGGCGCAACATCTTGAAAGCAGCAGGAATACAGAAAGCGAACTACCTTTTGGTCACAATTCCCGACATACTTACACGTACGGCGGTGATCGTGACAGCTAGGGAACTAAACCCTGAGCTACATGTCTTTACCCGAGCCCGATACCTCCAGGAACGAGCCTGGTTAGAGGAAATGGGGGCTACAGACATTTGCATTGAGGAAGCGGAAACCGCAATAGGTTTGGCCATTCTGCTTCTACGGGAGGTTGGCGCGGACGGCCATCGGATTCAGAAAGAGATCCAAGAAATCCGTGGAGAGCTTGGGATGCGCAAGCGGGATGACCAGATCACCCAACCGTGATGATTTCTTTTTTACAAACGGGTCTGCGATCTATTCTCCCCCCCTCATCGGAGGTGGGGTGGCTTTGCTTGGAGTGGCGAGTATATGGGATTAAGGTTGATTTCAACAGTGTGGGGCATTTCATAACGCCACCCAGAAGCTACATACACAATGAGCGAGAGGACCGCTACAAAAAAGAAGATGATGAAGACGTCGATCAGCCCAAACCGAACGGATACTATGGGAAATGCAGGTACTATTATTCGCATAGATCAAATATAATATAACACGTTTCAGAAACAGGAGCAGTAATGGCTTATTACGTTAAAGATTTCTTTTTGCATCGCTCAAGGGTTTTGTTCACCTCTGTGATATTTCATCGTTTCAGGAATAAAGGATTGAATCTACCTGATCCGGGTCTCGGGAGCAGGATGGGCCGATAAGAATTCCGAATGTTTCAAACATTTCACTAAATAATAACCCCTTCCGGGCAGCCCTTTCCATCGAGGGCAGCGATCTCCTTGGGGCTCAGTATCTCTTCTCGGGGCATTCCCAAGATCCGGCTCACTTGATCCAGCACATGGGCCCAGGAACAGCGATTCACAAATAGCATACCTGGAACATTCAGGGTTCCGCCCTTGTTGGTAAAACCAAGGCCGGAAGTCATATCCTTACCCGTATGGAGGGGTTGCACTATTCCAAGTATAGACTCTGGCCGGGTATGAGTTACAAATACACGGGCAGGTACAGAGTTCGGATAGAGTTCTGCCTGCAATTGGGTTGGAACCAGGTGAGCCTTTTCATGCTCACTTCGAGGAGTTCGAAATCTCCCGGGCTCGAGCATATAGACAACCGAATGAGGCACCTGTCGCTCCTTCAGACGTGCAGAGGCCTTCAGCACCTCCTCTAACTGGTAAGCTCCAATCGCGGTCACAACCACACGTTGTCGTACCAACTCATGGCATGCCCAGTCCATTCGCAGGGCACCTTGTTCAAGAAGACGGGTCGCCTCTTCAAAGGTGAAAAGGTCTGGAATTCCCTCTATCTTGGGTACTACCAGCGTCCAGATCTGTCCTTGCGTCTGGTAGACACCCTGCATAACTACAGCAGCGGTGTTGTAATCAGGGACAAACAACACGCGCGATACATCCGATGGCTCCCCCAACATTGCCTCCGCCATAGAGGGATCTTGGTGCGATCGTTCATTCTTGGCATTCTCCCAGGTATGGGAAGTAAGTACCAGCGGTATGGAAAGCCAGCCCTGCCGTCGTCCAACCTCATTGCAGTGGTCTGTGAAGATAATCTCCTGACGAACAACGCCGTACATCTTCGTGCCGAAGGCTTCATAGGTGTGGATGAAGTTTATGCCTCCCTTATTGGCCAGAGCCGCAGAGGCGACTGCCTCCTCGTTAAGGGCTGTAATGACAGCGCCTTGAGTATCTTCCGGGATGCCTAATTCTGGTTCTGTCACTCGGAATTTGAGATTTTCGAGAGTCTGGATCATCCGATTGGAGCGCATCTCGTCTGGGTTCCCCACCCGGGGTCGAAGGTGAGGATTGGCCTGAACCGTTGCGAGAAATATGGCATCTACAGCATACATGGGAGAAGTCCTTTTCCATGCTGAGCGATCCTGCCGATTATCAGGGACCGGCCGGGAGACCGGAAGTGGGATCTGCCGCAATCGCACCTCCCGTTGCGCCAAGGAATGATCCCTCTCTCTGGGTCGTCCTGAAAACTCGTGGTGTTGGAATGCGCTGACATTGTTCCTGAGTTCCATCAAAGGAACCCATAGCCGTCGCGCACTTTCGTTAAACCGCCGGACTGCTACGGGATCGGTATGTGGATTTGACATCAGGGGAAGATTGTGAGCCAGGTTGGTTCCCTCACCGTAAAATCCAGCTCCCTTTGGGGCTATCGCAATTCCATAAGGCAAAGGTACCGGGTAGCGGCCTCCCCGAGAACGAATTGCTTCTGCAGCTGCTTCCAACCTGCACTCCATCTCGAAGATGGCCCAAGTGAAGGCTGCTGGATCTCTTCCATCAAAAACAATGGGGTCGAAGCCATTAAGTCTAAGGTGGTCAACAAACCAGTCTGCCCCTCCCTGCTGGGCCATCGTCGTCTTCTGGTCGATCCGTCGTCCATTTTTAATCATGATGGGTGTTACAAGACCACAGTCCTCGGCCCGCCACCATCGTGGGGCCCAATCGTTTCCCCGCTGCTCTTCAAAAGCCCCGTCACTGAGAAATACTACCAGCCGTTCTCCGGGCAGGGGCATATGGACATACTGAAGTTCTGTGAAACCGAGGTACCCACCCTCAGCTATGCCGCCCGCCGTATGGGCATTCACGTGACTGCCCAGGGGTGAGTCCTGTTTGCCGTCGGTACGCAATTTGTAGGAGTAGAAGTCACGGACGTAGCGGGTAACTCCTTCATCCGTTAGAGAGTACCGTTCGGCATGGGCCGGAGTCATATTGTTCAGCAGGAAGTTTACTGTATCGATGGCGGCCACGCAGTGGCCCTGACCCATGATCCAGGATCGCGTCTGGCCGGTGATGGCGTTGATGACCATGTATCCCGCATAGGCAGGCACCATATTAAGGGCACCGCCCGTGTGTCCCTCTGGATTAGGGTTGAAGTCTTCGGGAACAAGCTCTCTCCCATCAAGATAGACATTCCTGGCATAGGTTTCATGAACCACCAGCCACATCGCCGCCGCCGTTATCCGGTCCGTGGCGTGAAGGAGTTCGAACACGGGAACCCCATCTCCCCGAATACCGCGAGCAGCGAGCAAGTCCGCCATGGTGCGGACTCGCACCTGGGTTTCAGGCGAGTGCTGGATCGGCCCATACCCGGCGGCCCACCGTGCAAAAGCAGGGTCACTTTTTCGATAAAGCGCTGCCTCCTCGTCAATCCTGACTGCTTCAACAGTATCAATCCCAACCATTTGAGTTTACCTCCTATTGATGGACACTTCGCGCCGTGGACGGGAGAGAGGAGACAACAGCTGCCTGCATGATGCAAGCGGCCGTTTCCCGCGCAATGATAAGTTCCTCGTCCGTAGGAATCACAAAAACCCGAACCCGTGAATTTTCTGAGCTGATCTCTCCCTCTTGGCCGATCAATTCTTTGTTTCGCAGTGGATCGATTAGGACTCCACACCACTCCATTCCTTCGCAAATCCTGGCTCGCACCTCTGGAGAATTTTCGCCGATTCCTCCGCTGAAGATGATGGCTTCAGCCCCACCAAGCACCGCAAGGTAAGCCCCAAGGTATTTTTTTGCACGATAGCAAAAGATCTCCACTGCGAGGTGTACACGGGGATCATATCGCTCCCGCTCAAGAAGATCCCGCATGTCCCGGCTTTGGCCAGAGAGACCCTGCAGTCCTGAGCGTTTGTTTAACATCTCTTCCACTTCCTCAGCCGACAGGCCTTCCTCTCGTGCAAGGAAACTGAAGATTGCAGGGTCAATATCCCCCGAACGCGTGCCCATCACAAGTCCTTCTAACGGTGTAAATCCCATGGAGGTATCGATTGAAACACCGCCCTTGACGGCCACGGCAGAGCAGCCGTTTCCGAGATGGAACGCTATGAGGGCCGTTTTCTCCAAAGGAGTTTCCGTCAGGGTGCAATACCGGGACAACAAATACTGATACGAGATACCGTGAAAGCCGTATCGCCTGATGCCGTGGCGAAGCGAAAGCTCATAAGGTATGGCATACCGACTGGCCCGTTCAGGTAGCGTCGCATGAAAAGCCGTATCGAAGACCGCCACCATCGGTACCGAAGAATGAAGGACAGCGCGGGCGGCGTGAATCCCGGCCAGACTGGGCGGGTTGTGAAGCGGCGCTATGTATTCCAATGAATCAATCGAAAAAGTTACCGATTCGTCAATGATTGTGGGCCGGGTGAACCGCTCTCCTCCATGAACAACCCTATGTCCGACCGCACTGATACCACTCATGCCCCCATGGACCAGGGTGGGGTTGGCCGAGTCAACCCACTCAATCACCCGACGAACCGCAGCCTCATGATCGGCAATATAGCCTGCATGACGGAAGACAGGCTTTCCTTCTCTTTGAAAGGTATGAAGTGCGACTCCACCAATGCGCTCAATTATCCCGCGGGCCAGACACATTACGCCGTCCTCTCCAGTCGTTTCAGGATCGATGGACGCGATCAGGAACTTAAGAGACGAGCTCCCACAGTTGATGACGAGAATATTCATTCCGTTAAGACCTTCCCTGTTAAAAAATGTACAGTCCCTTCGTTTATTGCGAAGGCATCACACTCCTTATATTCAAAATATTCAAAGATCAGGTCTAAGTCTCTTAAGGCTTGTTCGGAAAAGAATCCCTACACTATTTCAACATATATAGAGACAGCAGATTAGCTATATACAATAACATGATCACTATAGAATCCAAAGCCAGAAACAATGTTCTTTTCTCAGCACGATAAGTCAAACCAATAATTGCAGTGGAGGTCATGGCGATGGCAAATAGGGTAGAGATGATATGATTCTGATTAACAAGGGAAAGAATAGGACCTTTGATAAAAAAGAAGTCATCTATCGCAAGGATAAAGATGTTAAAAATATTGCTTCCGAATAGATTTCCCATTGCGAGGTCTATGGCACCAATTCTTACTGCAGCTATAGAAACGACTACTTCCGGGATGGTTGTGACAATGGCGATAAAAATACTGCCCACAAAGGTCTGTCCCAAACCCGTAGATTCTGCAATGCCTTCACCTACCTTCGGCAAAAAGACAGCAGCAATTATAACAAGAACAGCGTTGATACTAAACTTAAGAATAGCAGTTTTCACTGAAATGTCTTCATATTTGAGTTCAACTGCCATTTCCTTGATAAATACAGAAACCTGTTTTCTCTCGTACAGATAAACCAATTTCATAGCGACAAAATAGATAAACACAAATAATGGACTATAAAGCCCAACCCAGCCCAATGGGAAAATGCGATGCCCCAAAGACAGACTGACGGCAACCATGCTGAGAAGAAGTATTCCAAAGCCAGCAGATAGAATATTCCCTTGAAGTGCTTTTGATAATACGGGCATCGGACGATAAATAGCATCAAGAATCGCAAGAATGAGCATGTTGAAAACGCAAGCTCCAATCACATTACCAATGGCTATATCAGGAACCCCCGCATAGGTAACAGAGCTTATTCCTGTCACAAGTTCCGGAAGCGAAGTAACCGATGCCAGAAGAACGACGCCTATCCATGTTCCTCCAAGTCCCGTCTTTTCAGCTATAATATCACCGTACTTCGAAAGCCTTGTGCCTGCATAAACAATCACCGATGTGCAGAGTATTAATCCAATCCATGAAATCATCATTAACACCTCATACAACAAATAAATGGGGCAGTTTTATTTTGATCTTTTTTCTTTTATCTGTGTAATATTTAAGAGAATGCTTCTTTGTAACCCGACGTAACTCCATTTCAAAACCATGACCTCCTCTTCGGTTAGGTCAATTTCCCAAACCACCCGCGCCTTTCCATCCACTTGGCCAACTCCAGCACCGGTGAGACCGTCAAGGCCAGACCCACAATAATAATCCAATCTGCGAGTGACAGACTGGAGGTACCAAAGGGAACACGCAGAAAAGGCAGATAAATGATCAAAGCCAAGAGGACCAACTCCCACAGGATGGCAAGATTAAGCCACCGATTGGAAAACGGACGCTCCAACACGGAGTTCCGGTCGGAACGAAAATTATAAGCCTTGAAAAACTGGATCAATACCAAAGAGACGAAGGTCATCGTCATTGCTTCTTCGATACTTCGGCCGGAGTTTAGCGCCCAGGCGAATAGCCCAAAATTAATGGTTGCCGACCACAAACCACCCACCACCATCAGGATCACCACCGGGCGGGTGAAGATGCCGGTACGTGGGTTTCTCGGTTTCCGCCGCATCAGGTCCGTTTCGAAAGGGTCCACGGCAAGGGCCAGGGCCGGAAGGCCATCCGTGGCCAGGTTAACGTATAAGATCTGGACTGCGCTAAGGGGCAAGGGAAGGCCGAGCAGCGAGGCCCCCATCATCAGGACGATTTCGCCGATGTTGGATGAGAGCAAGTACATCAGGTATTTCTTGATATTGCCGAAGACCCCTCGCCCTTCCTCCACGGCTGCAACAATGGAGGCGAAATTATCATCGGTAAGAGTCATGGCAGCGGCTTCTTTGGTCACGTCCGTTCCAGTGATCCCCATGGCAATTCCGATGTCAGCCTTTTTGAGCGCAGGGGCATCGTTCACACCATCGCCCGTCATCGCGACAACATGACCTTTCTTTTGCAGGGCAGTCACCACGCGGAGTTTGTGTGCCGGGGAGACGCGGGCATAGACTTCGATATTCTCCACCTCGCGCTCGAACTCGGTTTCACTCATCGCCTCCAGTTCCATGCCGGTGACGACACGGCCCGCTTTGAGGATACCCAATTCTCGGGCGATGGCCTGGGCAGTGAGAGGATGATCGCCAGTGATCATCACTGCCTTGACGCCCGCCTGCTCGCTTGTCTGAACCGCTGATTTAGCCTCCGGGCGGGGTGGGTCAATCATCCCCACCAATCCCAAAAAGACCATCCCCTGTTCTGCGTTTTCCAGACCAGCATTCGATTTGCAGGCCAAAGCTAAAACACGCAGAGCGTTACTTGCCATTTGACGCCCAGTCTCCAGAATGGCCTCCTTTTCAGCCTGTTTGAGTTGCGTTTCACCGCTTCCGGTCAACTGATGGGTGCATGAATCGAGAATGACCTCGGGTGCGCCTTTGGAGTAGGCGACTGGGCCGTCAGCGGAAGTATGGAGTGTGGTCATGCGTTTGGTTTCGGAAGTAAACGGGATTTCGTGAACGCGCGGAAACTGGGTATCCAGGTCAGTCTTGTCCAGACCGGCTTTTGCAGCAGCCACAATTAGTGCGCCCTCCGTCGGGTCACCTTTGATGTGCCATTGACCGCCCTCACTTATTTGGACCAGGTGTGCGTCGGAAGCCAGCACGGCGGCACGAAGTAGCGCCATGAGTGCTGGAGATGGTTCGACAATGGAACCATTCCGTGAAAACTCTCCGTGGGGGTCATAACCTACTCCAGAGACTTCCAGCATCTGGCCCGCTGCGAAGATTTTACGGATGGTCATCTCGTCTTTAGTGAGCGTTCCTGTCTTGTCTGAACAGATAACAGATGTGCTGCCGAGAGTCTCAACGGCTGAAAGACGACGGATGAGTGCGTTACGCTTAATCATTCTCTGTACACCAATGGCGAGGGAGATGGTGACAACAGCAGGTAACGCTTCCGGAACTACGGCCACAGCCAGAGCGATGCCGAAGATGAGGATCTCCAAGAAGGGCTGGCCCCGGAAGAGACCCAGGCCAACAATTAACACCACGACTGCGATACCGACACGGGCGAGAAGGCGGCCGACTTTATCGAGGTTTTCCTGAAGCGGGGTCTTACCGGTTTCGACAGTCTGCAGCAATTGAGCGATCTTGCCGAATTCGGTTTGCATTCCTGTGGCAACGACAAGCCCGCGGCCCCGGCCATAAGTGGCAACGGTGCCAGCATAGGCCATGTTCTTACGATCGCCCACTGCCAATTCGATGTTGGGAAGTGGTTGGGTGTTCTTTTCCACCGGAACTGACTCACCGGTGAGGGAGGCTTCTTCGATCTGGAGGTTGACCGCTTCAATCAGTCGTGCATCCGCTGGGATTCGATCACCTGCCCGGATGAGGATGATGTCACCCGGAACCAGATCTCTCGCCGGCATGTCCATTTCTTCTCCGTCCCGGATCACGGTAGCTGTGGGTGCCGCCATCCGTTTCAATGCCTCGATGGCACGCTCAGCGCGGTACTCCTGCACAAATCCCAAGAGCACTGCGAATAGCAAAATGACGGCAATGGCGATGGCCTCGATGCTGTGACCGAGGAAGGCCGAAAGGACAACCGCGATGAGCAAGATGAGGACCAGGATGTTCTTGAATTGCTCAAACAGAATGGCCCACGGCGAGATCCTACGGGCGGCCTGCAGCTCGTTAGGACCGTGCTCCATTAGGCGGCGGGATGCCTCGGCTTTGCTCAGACCACGGTCAGTAGTGCTATTGAATTGTAAAAGCACTTCATCGATATTCAGGTGGTACCAATTGCCCATGTCACAATTCTCTCCATTGCCTTTATTTATTAAACACGCTAAACAATTTATCAAGATTGGTTTTCTCAAACCTTGAGACGGTCTCAAGTTCTCCAGCATCAAGCCAAACCCCTTCACATTCAGAGCACTTATCCACCTCAATCCCTCTATAATCAATCTCTATAAGTTCCATTCCACACTTCGGACATCCCAGGTAATGAAGTTCCTTCAGTCTTTTCTTATCTTCCTCTTTAAGTTTTCTATGTTTTTCTCCCTCCAGCTTCTTCCTTTTTTCAAACTCCATCCTTGCAAAATACTCTTCTTCTCTTTCACTCGGATTCCATACTATTGGACGTAACTTCTAATTAGATTTTGGGGCAGGCTTACCTGCTAAAGGATTCGACACTATTTTATTCCCACCGATAAAATCTTCCAACTTAGGATTTCCAGATCATCTCTGTTATAAGGAATGGTTTATTGGCTTTTTCATCATCTTGATTGTACGAGGAGCACGAGTCCACGGATTCCTTGAATCCACACACCCTCTCCTTTTTCGATTGGCGGGCCTTCTCTTATCATTTCAGCTTGCCATAACTCGCCGTGCACCCTAATGTAGCCCGAAGGAGCCAGCTGTTCCTCCGCCACGCCCTTCATACCAATTAAAGGGTTTGCGACCCGTTGGTATGCACGCCAGACGAAGAAAAACAAGACCACGTCTTTAATTACCCACAAAATGAGGAGGCCCCAAATGAACCGCAAGGGGAGATCCGTCCACCGCTGAACCAGAATAAGGATTAAGAAGAACAGAACCAGGCCTGGTAGCTGGAATAACGAATACTTTAGCACCACTTGAGTCGACCAACCTTTCTTCTTCATGTCTTGCCTTAAAACGGAGAATTCTCCAAGGAAAGATAATTAAATAGGATACCCAAAGGCAGATAGGAAATTCTTATATATTTCAATCAATTGGCATCCTTATGAGAACAAAATTTTTCAAACAAAAAGAACACACTCTATGGCAAAATGGGCCAATAAGGATTGCAAAGTTCAAAGATTGATAACCCTCTCGCCAGGATGGGAGAGAACGTGAAAGAGCAGTAAATAGCGCCTAATTTTTCGAGTGATCAGAAATTCTTCTTTGACATATTCATGGCCATACTCACCCAATTTTCTTGCAATATCTGGGTGGCTGAGGAGGTAACGAATTTGATAAGCAGTTCCCTCTATAGAATAGCCCTACAACGATACATATGATGTCCTCTCGGCAATGGCCAGTTTACGTTTCCGGTGTGAGAGATAAGCTCGATGGTTCTTTATCTGTATCCATAAGACAAGTTCAATGAGATCGAGAACATCG
>Ga0315281_10008658_pt1 | contig 14211 bp, 14 predicted proteins | sample YL17G07_0_MG_FD_204540 | JGI IMG/M metagenome (GOLD analysis project Ga0315281, IMG submission 204540) | Sediment microbial communities from Yellowstone Lake, YNP, Wyoming, USA - YL17G07_0 | ecosystem: Environmental > Aquatic > Freshwater > Lake > Sediment | place: USA: Wyoming | collected...
CAATCGGCGTTTCCATGGAAATCGGCTCTTTCGCGATCTTGAGCACTTTGCGGATCTTGTCTTCGGGCATTTCCATGCGCTTGGCCAATTCTTCCGGTGTCGCCTCGCGGCCCATCTCCTGCAGCATCTGGCGGGAGATGCGGTTGAGCTTGTTGATGGTCTCGATCATGTGCACCGGGATGCGGATGGTGCGTGCCTGATCGGCGATTGAACGCGTAATCGCCTGGCGGATCCACCAGGTGGCGTAGGTCGAGAACTTGTAACCGCGGCGATATTCAAACTTGTCCACGGCCTTCATCAGGCCGATGTTGCCTTCCTGGATCAGGTCGAGGAATTGCAGGCCGCGGTTGGTGTATTTCTTCGCAATCGAGATCACGAGGCGCAGGTTGGCCTCGACCATCTCCTTCTTGGCGCGGCGTGCCTTGGCCTCGCCGATCGACATGCGGCGATTGACTTCCTTCAGCTCGCTGATCGGCAAGCCGGCACGCTCCTGAATCTGCGTCAGCCGGTTCTGGGCGCTGGTGATCGTTTCCAGATGACGTTCGATGACATCGGCGTTGCATTCACCGGTCTTCTGGATTTTCTTGATGACGCGCGGATTGGCTTCGTTACCCGGAAAAACCTTGATGAAGGTCTTGCGTGGCAAACGCGCCTTGCCGACGCAGATATCCATGATGATCTTTTCCTGGTCGCGGGCGTGTTCCACCAGCGCGCGCACGTCTTCCACCAGGCGGTTGATCTGCTTGGCGACAAACTTGATCTCCAGGAACTCCTCGGTGAGTTTCTTTTGCGAACGCAACGCCTCGGGGGTCCCGAACCCACTCTTGTCCAGGGACTTGGCGAGACCGGCATGCAGCTTGCGAATACGCGCAAACCGTCGCAGCGCTTCTTCACGATCCGGACCGACGTCTTCCTCAGCAGCTGTGCCGTCTTCACTCTCTTCGTCATCCTTCGGTTTGCCTGCACCAGCTGACACACCTTCTTCGTCGGCGACATGCATCTCCGGCAAGGGTGCGTCCTTGGCATTCGGGTCAATGAAGTCCACGACCAGATCGGTGAGGCGCATTTGTTCGGCCTCAACCAGGTCCATCATGCGCAGCACTTCGCCGATGGTTGCCGGGCAAGAAGCGATGGCCACGATGCTTTCGCGGATGCCGTCCTCGATGCGCTTGGCGAGTTCGATTTCACCTTCGCGAGTGAGCAGCTCCACCGTGCCCATTTCGCGCATGTACATGCGCACCGGGTCGGTGGTACGGCCGAATTCGTTGTCCACGGCCGAAGCCAACACCTGCTCGGCCTCTTCGGCGACTTCTTCCTCGTCCTCGGTGGCGGCGGTTTCGGTCTTGAGCAACAACGTGTCCGGGTCCGGGGCCTGATCATAGACCTCGATTCCCATGTCGTTGATCATATTGATCACCGCCTCGATCTGGTCGGTGTCGTGCACGCCTTCGGGCAGGTGGTCGTTAATATCCCGGTAGGTCAGAAAGCCCTGTTCCTTGCCCTGAATAATGAGCTTTTTGAGCTGCAGACGCTGGGTTTCTTGATCCATGAGGAACACCAAAAATGTAGTAATTCGAAAAAGTAACCGCTAAGTTTACATCAAATGCGGACGACACCCAAGACACACAAGGCTTTAGACCGGCTGACCACCACTTTTTTCATCCAAAAGCCTTTTTAATTCAGTCTTTTCCGCCGTCGTGAGGTCGGAAAGCCGGGCCTTGTCCAGGAGCCGCTCGGTTTCGGCCGCGCGCGCCTCGCGGCGTAATTGTTCAAGTACCCCCTGAAATTCGGCCTCTACATCGCCACTTTGGGCTGGATGTTCCCAAACAAGCAGCTTGGTCAATGCTTGTTGGTGCTCGCTATCTCTATAGTGCTCAATTATGAATCCAGTTTTGATATCAGGCCGATCTTTGAGCAGTTGTAGCAAATCTAAAAGTAACCCCACACCAGGACGCCCTGCTAACGCCAAATATTCCCTCCCGGCATCGACGACCGTCCGGGCAAGCTGCGGATGTTGAAGCAACAGGGTGATGGCTGTACGCACCAGTGACGGACGCGCTTGCCCGCCCCCGCCAGGTCGGCGCATATCACGTGACACCGTCAACGTCACGGGACGCTCACCGCTCTCCAGCAGGCGGCTGAGCTCCGCAACGGGTAAATGGCTCAGTTCCGCAAGTCTGGCCACCATCATCTGGCGCAATACGCCCGGACGCATTTTGGACAGATGCGGCCGGACAAGTTCAACGAGCCGTGCCCGCCCGTCCAGGCGATTGAGGTCGACCTGCGTCGCGAGATGCTGGAAAAAATAATCCGGCAAGGGTGTGGCGGTCTTGAGCCGGGCACCGAATTCGGCCGCCCCTTCCTTGCGCACCAGCGTGTCCGGGTCCTCGCCATCGGGCAGAAACAGGAAGCTCACCTGCCGGCCCTCATGCAGCACCGGCAAGCCGTTCTCCAGCGCCCGCCACGCGGCCTCGCGGCCGGCACGGTCGCCATCGAAACAGAACACCACTTCCGGAACATAGCGGAACAGGCGCTCCAGATGATCGCGGGTGGTGGCGGTGCCCAGAGTGGCCACTGCGTAATCGAGGCCGTACTGGGCGAGCGCCACCACATCCATGTAGCCTTCTACCACCAGCGCCCGGCCGGTGCGTTTGAGGGCGTCACGCGCGCGGTACAGGCCATACAGCTCGCGACCCTTGTGGAATAGCGGGGTTTCCGGGGAATTCAGATACTTGGGCTCGCCCTGGTCGAGCACACGCCCGCCGAAACCAATCAACCGGCCGCGGTGATCCTGGATCGGAAACATCACCCGGTGGCGGAAACGATCGTAGTAACCGCCGCCATCCTTCTTGACCAGCAAGCCGGCACTGAGCAACGCCGTGCGCAAATCTTCCGTCGTGCCCACGGCCTTGAGCAGATTGTCCCATCCATCCGGCGCAAACCCAAGGCCGAAGTCCGCAGCAATTTCGCCGGTGAGCCCGCGCCGCTTCAGATAATCGATAGCCTCGTGCGCCTGCGGATGTTCGCGCAACATGCGCCGGTAGAAGCGATCGGCCTGGCCGAGCACGTCCAGCAGCGGCGCCGTAATATCTGGTTTGTCCTCGGAGAAATACTGGCTGTCCTGCGGAACGGTAACCCCGGCACGCTGGGCGAGATCCTTCACCGCCTCGGGGAAACTCATGTGCTCGTAATCCATGAGGAACTTGATGGCGCTGCCGTTCACGCCACAACCGAAGCAGTGATAGAACTGCTTGTCCTGGCTGACCGTAAACGACGGGGTCTTTTCTTCGTGAAACGGACAGCAGGCTTTGTAATCCTTGCCGGCTTTCTTGAGCGGCACACGTGCATCAATCACATCGATGATATCGATGCGCGACAACAGGTCGTCGATAAACTTCTTGGGGATCTTGCCCGGCATGGGGCTATTCTAGCTCGCCCGGAGTCGGGCGCGAGGCGGAAATGGAATAGCAGGTCGACCTTTGCTGAACAGGATGTACGAATGACGCGAGGGCATGGATACCAAGAGCGGCCAAGCCGAGATGTCGCCCTAAAGGGCGACCTACAGAGATTTAACCGGCGAGCTGCGCCTTGACCAGGGCACTCACCTTGCCCATGTCGGCGCGCCCCTGCAGCTTGGGCTTCAGCACGCCCACCACCTTGCCCATGTCCTTGATGGATGCGGCGCCGGTCGTGGCGATGGCATCGCGCACAAGCTTGGAAACTTCGTCGTCACTCGCCTGCGCCGGAAGATAAACTTCCCAGAAGGCGATGTCGCGGTTTTCCTTGTCGGCCAGGTCTGGGCGGTTGCCCTTGATGAATTGCTCAACAGCATCGCGCGACTGGCGCACTGTTTTTTCAACGACCGAGAGCACCTGGGTATCGTCGAGGGTAATGCGTTCATCCACTTCGCGCCGCTGGATCGCGGCCCAGAGCATGCGGATGGCGCTGAGACGCGCCTCGTCCTTGCTGCGCATCGCGGCCTTCATGTCCTGGTTGATCTGATCTCTCAGGCTCATGGCGCAGGCCAGCGCAGAAGGAGAATGAACTTAGTACAGACGCGTGGAGTGCAGACTGAGACGTGCGAGCTTCTTGAGTTCGCGCTTGCGCGCGGCAGCGGCTTTGCGCTTGCGCACGGTGGTCGGCTTCTCGTAGAACTCGCGCTCGCGCACTTCCGCGAACACGCCAGCCTTCTCACAGGCGCGACGGAAGCGACGCAGGGCTACTTCAAAGGGCTCGTTGTCTTTGAGACGAATCGACGGCATGTAAACCTACCTCAGGAGAATTTTAATTAAACTGTCTTGCCGGCCAGGGGCCGGTTCGGGAAAGGCGGGAATTCTATAGATTTTGGGTGTTTTTGTATACCGTCGGGCTTGCTCGAGCCTTCCCCGCCCCCGACAATGGCCGCATGCGTGTTCTAGGCCTTGAAACCTCCTGCGACGACACCGGGGTCGCGGTTTTTGATACCGATTGCGGGCTGCTGGCCCACAAGCTCTATTCCCAAAGCCAGATGCACGCCGAATACGGCGGCGTGGTGCCGGAACTGGCCTCGCGCGATCATATTCGCAAGCTCCTGCCACTGGTGCGGGAGGTGCTGGCCGACGCCAAAGTCGCCCCCAGCGACCTCGACGGCGTGGCCTACACCATGGGCCCGGGGCTGGCCGGAGCGCTGCTGGTGGGCGCCTCCATCGGCCGCAGCCTCGCCTACGCCTGGGGCATCCCGGCGGTCGGAGTACATCATATGGAAGGGCATTTGCTCGCCCCAATGCTGGAGTCGGACGCCCCGGCCTTTCCATTCCTTGCCCTGCTCGTGTCCGGCGGCCACACCCTGCTCACCGATGTGCGCGCCGTCGGCGACTACCACTTGCTCGGCGAGTCGGTCGACGATGCCGTGGGTGAGGCCTTCGACAAGACCGCCAAGCTCCTGGATCTGGACTATCCCGGCGGCCCGGCGATCGCCGCGGCCGCCATGCACGGCACACCCGGACGTTTTCGGTTCCCGCGTCCCATGACCGACCGCCCGGGTCTCGACTTCTCGTTCTCGGGTCTGAAAACCGCGGCGCTCACCGCCACACAACAGAACGCACTCGACGCGCGCACCATCGGCGACATCGCGTACGCCTTTCAGGAGGCGGCCGTGGATACGCTCGTCATCAAGTGCGCAAGGGCGCTGGAACAAACCGGCCACACGCGTCTCGTGATTGCCGGCGGCGTAGGTGCCAATGTCTTGCTGCGCGCGCGTCTCACTGAACATTGTGCAAAAACGAATGTGCATCTGTACTACCCGCGTCCACTGTTCTGCACTGACAACGGGGCAATGATCGCCTACGCCGGTGCCTTGCGCCTGCGCGCGGGTCAGGAAGAGGGGCTGGCGTTTGGTGCGCGAGCGCGCTGGAGCCTGATGGATCTGGCAGTGCCGTAAGCCTGGTCAAGACCGGATGAAAACGTTCACAGGGTGCGCTTGTGCAGTACAGGAATGCACAAATGCCGCGAGCGCAGGGACGCGTAGAGCTGCCGCAACCTGCATGACGTGAAGGAACCCTCTCCCCTTGCCCTCTCTCGCCGATGCGGGAGAGGGGGAGTTGGCGAAAATCTCCTATTACTACCGGCCGATCTTGGTTTCTGTGCCGGCAAGCAGCTTCTGGATATTGCTGCGATGCCGCCACAACAACACGCACGCCATGATGACCGCCGTAATAACCAGAACCGGTTCGCGCGTAAACCACCCGACATAGACTGGCGCCATTACAGCGACTGTCATCGCCGACAAGGACGAGTAACGCGTGGTGACGGCCATGACCAGCCAGCTGCCGACCAGCGCCAGACCCACCCAGCCGTTCAGGGCAAGGAGCGCACCGAACGCCGTCGCCACGCCCTTGCCGCCCTTGAAGTCATGAAACACCGGAAACACATGACCGAGAAAAACCGCGAGCACGGTTAACGCCAGAAACACACTTGCCACGTCCAGCGCATGCGCCAGCAACACTGGCACCACGCCCTTCAGTACATCGCCCAGTAACGTCAAGATCGCGGCCTTCTTGCCGCCGTAACGCAGGATATTGGTGGCGCCGGGGTTGCCGGAGCCAACTTCGCGCGGGTCCTTGAGACCGAACAGGCGCGCGATCACAATCGCGCTCGACACGGATCCAAGCAAATAGGCAAACAGGGGCAACAAGTAGGCGATCATGGCGCGCACGATACAAGGGACGAGGGGCGAGATACAAGGGCGATAACAACAGGGGTGAGGGACGAGGCGCAAGGGGCGAGAAAAACACGGCTGTTTTCATAAATCTCGCACCTTTAGTCCTTGCCCCTTGCCCCTCGCCCCTTGTACCTTTCGTTCCATGGACATCATCTATCTGCACGACCTCAAGGTTGATTGCATTATCGGCATCTGGGAGTGGGAGCGACGCACCACCCAGACCCTCACCATTCACCTCGACATGGCGATGGACGTGCGGCGTGCGGCCGCGAGTGACGATATCCACGACACGCTCAACTACAAGGCTGTGGCCAAGAGCGTCAAGGAATTCGTGGGCGCCTCGCAGTTCCAGTTGGTCGAAACGCTCACCGAAAAAATCGCCGAGCTGATCGTGCGCGAGTTCCAGGTGCCGTGGGTGCGCGTGAAGCTCAACAAAAAGGGCGCGGTGCGCGGTGCGACCGACGTCGGTGTCATCATTGAACGCGGTGCCCGCCCACCGGGGCTGCCGGTCTGAACTGGAAGTGCGCGCCTACGTCAGCATAGGCAGCAATATTGAGCGTGAGCCCAACATCCGCGCGGCGGTGCGGGCGCTGCGCGAACACTTCGGGACACTGACACTTTCGGGCGTGTACGAGAGCCTGCCCATCGGATTTGAAGGCGAAAATTTCTACAACCTGGTCGCGGCCTTCAGCACAGACGAATCGCCCGAAGCGGTCACCGCCGTCCTGCACGCCATCGAACAGCAACGCGGTCGAAAACGCGTACCATCACGCTTTACCTCGCGCACCATCGATCTCGACCTGTTGCTCTATAGCGATCTGGTTAGCGAGAAGGAGACACTGCGCCTGCCACGGCGCGAGGTGGACGAGTATGCCTGCGTGTTGCGACCGCTGGCCGAGCTTGCACCCGAGATGCGTCACCCGCGCACTGGCGAGACCTTCGCGTCCCTGTGGGCGCGCTTCGATAAAACCGTACAGCCGCTCACGCCGGTAATGCTGAAACTGCCAGACTGACGTCGTGACCATGCCTCACGCCACAACGGTACGGCCGCCGTCCACCGCAATCACTTGCCCATTGATGTAGTCGGCGTCGCGAATCAGAAACAGCGCCGTGCGTGCGATATCGTCCGGGCTGCCGGAGCGCCGCAACGGGATACGCGTCAGCATCTCCAGCTTTTGCGCTTCGCTCACTTCGGCCTCGCCTTCCGGCCACATAATGGTGCCGGGCGCAATCGCATTGACGCGCACTTCCGGCGCCAGTTCGCGTGCCAGACTCTTGGTCAGCATCACCAGGCCGGCCTTGGCAGCGCTGTAGATCGGATACTGTTTGATAGGCCGTTCAGCGTGGATGTCGGCGATATTCACAATACAGCCGCGTGTCTTTTTCAGGTGCGGTGCGGCCGCCTGGGCAAGAAAGAATGGCGCCTTGAGGTTTGTACCAATAAGGTCTTCCCATTGCTGCTCCGTGGCCGCACCCACCGGTGTGGGGTAGAAACTCGATGCGTTGTTCACGAGCGCGTCGAGCCGGCCGAAAGCTGCGGCGGCTTCTTCGACAACACCTGGCAACTGCGCCACCTTGAGCAGGTCACCCCTTACCAGCGCCACCGACTTGGGGCGGTGTTTCTCAAGTTCGGCCTGCAGGGCATGCGCGTCCTCTTTCGACGCGCGGTAATGAATGACGAGATTCATGCCGTGCGCATGCAAGGTGCGGGCAATCTCCGCACCCACGCGCCGCGCGCCACCGGTGATCAGCGCCACCTTTCCCGTAAGAACATTTTCCTGCATAGTGGTTTTGTCTTTGGACCGAAAGTCACACCTTACCCGCTTCCGCCGCTGTCCGCCAAGACCTGTCCTGAGCCTGTCGAAGGAGCCAATGTCCCGAATCCCGAACGCGCCATCCCTGCCGGAGCCGGCACCGGAAGAACACGCGCTCAGTCAGCGCCTGACCGAACTGATCCGTGCAGAGATCGATCACGCCGGTGGTTCGATTCCTTTTGCCCGTTTCATGGAACTCGCGCTCTATGCACCGGAACTCGGCTACTACAGCGCCGCCAAGCACAAATTCGGCGCGGCCGGCGATTTTATCACGGCACCGGAGCTCGGCTCGGTGTTTGCGCAGTGCCTGGCACGCCAGTGCGCACAAATTCTCGATACCCTGGCCAAGGGCGACATTCTTGAGGTCGGGGCCGGCAGCGGCGCGCTCGCCGTGCAGCTGCTGCTCGAGCTCGAACATCTGGAAAAGCTGCCGGAAAAATATTTAATCCTCGAAATCAGCACCGCGTTGCGTGCCCGCCAGCGGGCGCTGTTCGCCGAACAGGCGCCGCACCTGCTGGAACGCGTGCTGTGGCTCGACAAACTTCCGTCTGCCGGCTTCCACGGCATTGTGCTGGGCAATGAACTGCTCGATGCCATGCCGGTGGACCGCTTTCACACCCGCGCAGACGGCGTTGCACAACTTCAGATTGGTTGGGAAGAAAATCGCTTTGTCTGGCGCGAGACAACGGCAAACGACGCGCTGCGCGCGCGCGTGACGACGCTCGACCTGCCGGAAGATTACGCGTCGGAAATCAGCTTCGCGGCCGAGGGCTGGGTACGCAGCGTGGCCGACATTCTGGAACAAGGCGTGTTGCTGCTCGTGGACTACGGTTTCCCGGATCGCGAGTTTTACCACCCGCAACGAGCCACTGGCACACTCATGTGTCACTACCGTCATCGCGCCCACACCGACCCCCTGCTGTTCGTGGGCCTGCAGGACATCACCACGCATGTAGATTTTACGGCGATCGCCAAGGCCGGATCGGAATCCGGCTTCAACCTGCTCGGTTATACTTCACAGGCACTGTTTCTGCTGGGTTGCGGACTGGACGCTCTCACCACACGAATTGATATGGCCGATGCACGTGCGCATCTGCAATTCACCAATGAGATCAAGAAGCTCACCCTGCCGCACGAAATGGGCGAATTGTTTAAAGTCATCGCCTTCGGGCGCGGTGTCGACACGCCGCTAGCCGGCTTCCGTCTGCAGGACCGCCGTGGACGGCTCTAGCGCTTACTCGACCTTAAGATAGGCGTAGCCTTTTTGCTGGAGTTCGGCGATACGCACCACACCGGACGGCACCGGGCTGACGCCTGGAATTATTTTTCCGGCCGGCAATCCCAGCGACTCGCGTGTGATCTCGCACAGCTCGAGTTTGACGTTCATCACTTCGCGCAGCTGCTGCAGACGCTGAATCAGCTCCGCACGCCGCGCCCTGAGTTCCTTGTCCTCGGCAAAGGGCGTGTTGGCGAGTGCATCCGTGGTCAGGAAGCGGATGCCGCCGGAGAGGAACACGATGCGCACATCATAATCCTCCAGGTTGCCCTGGTAGACCGTGACCATGTTGTTGACGTTCTGGATCAGTGCGCTCAGCCGGTGCGGATCACCGAAGTCGGCATGCCACACCACTCTTTTTACGGACGCGTTGGTAACCGGTGGCGCGGCTGGCCCGGCCTGTGCAACCGCTGCCAGCACCAACAGCGCTGCGCCCATCGCATACACACGGGTCTTGATCGATAACATCCTGCGCTCTCCTTCAGTTTGAATTCAGTTTTGCTTGACCCGTGCCTGCCGAATGGCATCAATGCGCGCCAAGCGTATTGCCTCCCCCACCTGCGGGCCGTTCCGGCCGCTGGCAATAGCCGCGGTATCAACAGTGCGCGCAGCATGATACGCCTGTCGAAAAATGTCTGCCTGTGGATAGGGCCGTCCTTCATAGCCAGTGCGTCCGCGGGCATCTGCCTCGCAGGCGCGCACAAAACCTTCGACCCGCTCCGGGCGCCGGAATGCATCGATTGCCTCAAGCGTTTCCATCAGCGTGTCGTCGCGTAACTCGGCGGCACGATGGCAATGGGTGTGGTAGCGCGCCACCAGCACGGCCAGATCGCGATACTCGTTGGGCACACGCAAGCGGCTGCAGATCCTCTGTACAAGCGCAACGCCGCGCTCTTCATGGCCGAAATGCCGCGGCCATTCCTTCGCCGGGGTCGTGCCCTTACCCAGATCATGCAGCAGCGCCGCAAAGCGTACGCGCGCATCCGGCGACAGGCGTGCCGCCTGCGCCAGCACCATCAATATGTGCACGCCAGTGTCAATCTCGGGATGATGCTCGGGCGGCTGCGGCACGCCGAACAGCGCGTCCAGTTCCGGCAACAGGCGCTGCAAGGCACCGCATTCGCGTAATACCTCGATGAAACGCACCGGCTGCTTCTCGCCGAGCGCGCGCTCGAGTTCCGACCAGACACGCTCGGCGACCAGCGTCTCGATTTCACCCGCGTCCACGAGTGCACGCATCAATTGCTGGGTCTCATGTGCTACCGGATAGCCGAAGCGCGCGGCAAAACGCGCCACGCGCAGCACCCGCAACGGGTCCTCGGCAAACGCTGGCGCAACATGGCGCAGAATGCCACGTTTAAGGTCGGCGGCCCCGTCAAACAAGTCGATCAGCCGGCCGGCGGCGTCTTCAGCCATTGCATTGATAGTCAGATCACGGCGTGCGAGGTCCTGTTCCAGCGTCACATCCGTCCCGGCGTATACCGTGAACCCCTTGTAACCCTGACCGCTCTTGCGCTCGGTGCGCGCGAGCGCATATTCCTCTTTGGTTTCGGGATGCAGAAATACCGGGAAGTCTGCGCCAACAATCTTGTACCCCAGCGCGGTCATGGCTTCCGGTGTGGCACCGACAACGACCCAGTCGCGGTCCTTCACCGGGAGGCCCAGCAACTTGTCACGTACCGCGCCGCCCACGAGATAAATTTCCATGTTCTAATAGTATCCGAGGAAAGCAGGCCTGCACATAAATAGCCAACATGATCCGGCATGCGGATACCAACCATGCAATATCCGCGAATTTTGCTGCTGCTGACGGCGACCTTGTTTGCCGCGGGCTGCGCAAATCTTGGCTATTACAGCCAGGCCGTAACCGGTCAGCTCGATATTCTTGCGCACACCCGTGCGATTTCAGAACTGCTCGACGAAAGCCCTGTTACTGGTAGTGAGCCTAACGCCGCCATGCGACCGCTCGCGCCGGCTATAAAGACACGTCTGACCACAGTTCTGCGTGTACGTGATTTCGCCACACAGGTGCTTGCACTGCCAGACAACGGCAGCTACCGCGTGTATGCCGATATTGATCGCGCACAGGTGGCCTGGAATATCGTGGCCACACCGGAGTTCTCGCTCACCCCGAAAGAATGGTGCTTCCCAGTCGCCGGCTGCGTGCCGTATCGAGGATATTTCTCCCAAAAGCGTGCCCAACGATTTGCCGACACATTGCGCGCTGACGGGCAGGACGTACGCGTAGCGGGCGTAGCCGCCTATTCAACACTCGGCTGGTTTCGCGATCCAGTATTCAGCACACAGTTGCGCCGCAGCGACGCAGATATCGCGGCGCTCATTTTCCATGAGCTTGCCCACCAGAAGCTGTACGTGGGCGGCGACGCCACATTCAACGAATCATTTGCCACAGCCGTTGAGACTGAAGGCATGCGTCGCTGGCTGGTGCAAGGCAACGACAAGACGGCACTGGATAATTACCTGCTCGAAAGATCGCGCCAAACAGCATTTGTGGATTTACTCACAAAATATCGCACGCATCTCGCAGCACTATTCGCTACACCTCTGCCTGAGGAGAAAATGCGCGCCGAAAAGGCACGCTACTACGACATGTTGCGTGCCGAGTACGTTGAACTGCGCAAGCTATGGGGTGGATACGGTGGTTACGACACTTGGTTCACACAGGATCTCAACAATGCACACCTGGCCTCGGTCGGTCTCTACCACCAGTACGTACCGGCATTCCAGGCGTTACTGGCGAGTGTGCACGGTGACTTGCCTGCGTTCTACCGGCTGGCGCGCATGTTAAGTTACTTGTCTGCGGCGGAACGCGCCGCGCGACTCACCGGGCTCAACGGCGCACCGACTGCGCTTATCACAATAAAATAGATGCGGAGAAGTATCTCTTTCTGCAATGAACAAGGAACACGATTTTCCGGTTCCCGAAAAAAAGAAAGGCCGCAGTCCATGCGGCCTTTTTACCTGGAGGAGTAATCTTTATTTGACGGTTCCGCCTACAACGCCACGACGCTCAACCATCGGGCTCACCGTCAGCTTGTCGCCCTTGAGCAGGGTGCCGTTCAGGCTCGCCACCGCACTGCGGGCACATTCATCGTTCGGGACGTACACAAACGCGTAGCCTTTGCTATCCGTGTCATTGCCGTTCTTCGAGACGGCAAGTTTTGCGTAAAGCACCTGGCCCATACCTTCAAACATATTCAGCAATTCCGCATGCTGAACAGACGGTGAAATATTACCGACATATAGGTTCATTCATGGCCTCCTTTTGAAAGGGATCCTTGTTTACAAATTGCGCCTTGTATTCCCGAGCGTGTTATCCCGCCCTGCCATCAGCTGTTAAGTATTGGCCACGGGCAGAGCGTATGCATAGTACCGGACTATCCATTCGTCTGCTTAATATGCCCATACATCGTCATAATGGCTTATATGGCGTTAACGGTTACTGTTTACTACCTGTAAAAACAACGATTATATTGATATTTCTTTAATGACCAGACTTTCAGGAGGGCATGCGAGGAATAATATAGGTTGGCACTACATCATCAAACTGGCCTGGAGTAATGCCGAAAATAGCCGGGAAAGTGGCGTCACAAACGCTGTCTACTTGCAGCGAGCGATAGTTGTCGGGCGTGAACGGCTTGCCCGGGGCAAACTGCAGGACGGCAGCCTGCAAATACGAAAGCGTATTATTGAGCGCGAGGATGCGGCGCCTGAGCCCAAGCTGCCGTGCGAGGTAAGCCACAATTTCCCGCAGACTATAGGCCTGCGGACCGCACAAATTATAGCGCTGGCCAAAAGTCGCGTGTCGATCGAGCGCAAACACGAACGCCTGCACCACATCCTCGACATACACCGGCTGCAGGCGCGCACTGGCACAGGCCAGCGGGAAAACAAATGGCACTTGCCGGAGCAGGCCGGCGAATCTGTTAGTAAAGTTGTCGCACGGGCCGAAGATCACCGACGGCCGGAAGCTGGTGACATGCAGCGTATCGCTCGCAGCTTCATGCACCAGTTGTTCACCGCGTCCCTTGCTGCGCAGGTAATGGCTCGGACCTGCGGGCGAGGCATGCAGGGCGCTCATGTGCAACAATCGCGGCACACCGCCCTGACGGCAGGCTTGCACCACCTTGGCCGGCAACTCGACATGCGCACGTTCAAAGCCTTTGCCGCCACGGCCTGATTCATTCAGGATGCCAACCAGGTTCACCACGGCATCCAGCCCCTGAAACTCGCGCTTGAGCACGGCCGGATTGTGCACACTAGCCTCGATAACCTGGGCGCCGGGCAGCACCAGCAACTCACGGTGACGCTCGCGATGACGGGAAAGGATGCGCACCTCATGGCCGGCCATGACCAAACGTTCGCACAGTCTGGCCCCGACGAAACCGGTCCCACCCAATACAGCGATACGTAGTCTGCTCATATTTGATCAACAAACCTGAAAAGCGTGCAGAAATTCTGGCGATAGTCCGGTGCATGCGTCAAGGCAAACGCCAGAAAGCGTTCTGTCATATGACAGAACGAACAGGGTAAGACTTACTTTACGGGGTCGCACCAAGGTCCGGCAGACCGGCCATGCCGCCCGGCAATACCGATGGCATACGTTCCTTCAGGCGACGCAACGTGGATTCAAGGCGGTAGCCGTATACGGTGGTGAAGGCCATGACATTCTTCACATAGTTTCGTGTTTCGTTGTACGGCACCGTATCCACCCAGGCATCCGCGTCCAGTGGCTTCTCGTTGGGCAGCCACACACGCACACGATTCGGACCCGCATTGTACGAGGCCGTCGCCAGCACCTGGTGGCCATTATTCACATCGAGCACTGTGCGCAGATAACTGGTGCCGAGCTTGAGGTTGTTCTCGACATTCAGAATGGCGGTATTGTTCGGCAGGCGCAG
>Ga0315281_10008660_pt1 | contig 14210 bp, 10 predicted proteins | sample YL17G07_0_MG_FD_204540 | JGI IMG/M metagenome (GOLD analysis project Ga0315281, IMG submission 204540) | Sediment microbial communities from Yellowstone Lake, YNP, Wyoming, USA - YL17G07_0 | ecosystem: Environmental > Aquatic > Freshwater > Lake > Sediment | place: USA: Wyoming | collected...
CACGTCCGCCCCAAGCATCTCAGGCGTCGTCAGGTTCTGCAACCCGGCCGACGGGACCGGCAGTTGCAGACCCTTCGGAAGGATCGTTCCGTTCAATATATTGTCTTCGACAGAGGCGTACATCGCGACATCCCGGTCATCAACGTACATCCCGTACTCCTGAATGTCGATTGAGCCGTCAGCCAGCAACGAGCCGTTCTGCAACGCGACATCCCCGGCCATATCCGGTACGATGTAACCGTGCACCCAGTCTCCGAATGCACCGTCAATGACAACTCCCCCCGGGGCCGTCTCAATGTATGCTACCTTGGCGCCAGACTGAACTGCATCCACCGTTTTCGTCACATCGCCGGAGACATGTGCGCCCGATGAGTTGAGAGACAGACCGAATGAAGAACCGGTCTGACCAGAATCGAGAGAGACCAGTACCGTCAGGAGTCTTCCGTATCCCTCATTGACTTCGATCGCAGGGTCGAACGAGATGTCCGTTGAGCGGGACTCGGCTATCGGCAGGCCTCCATCGTAGACTGAAAGCGTGTAACCCGTCGCGTTGCCGAGCTGATTGAAATTGAGGTTCGAGATGCTCGCATTGCCCCTGAGCGTAGAGAGTTCCAAATCCATGACGCTCTGACGCGACCCCACCGAGAGCAACTCGGGCATGGTGTAGTTGACCCCTATCCTCAGTGCAGCTTCGCCGTAACTTATGCTGTACAGGGAGGAGTCCTCGCATCCTGTGGCGCACTTGGAGAAGAACCTCACAACAGGGTTGCCGTCGCCCCACCACGGGAATGAGAATTCGACCTGGTTCGCAGATCCCAAGACGCTGATGTTGCGCCCGCTGCCGAAGCCCAGGAAATCATTCCTTTCGGCATTCAAGGCGAAGTCGTAGACGGCGCTTTGGCCAGGCTTCAGCGAGCCGTTCCAGCCGGTAATCTCCACCATTGCGTCGGCGCCGATCCCGTCTATGATATACCCGGTCTGCGGGTCCCCGTCCATCTCGAAGAATATGTAGAAACTACTCCGCAAATTCAACGCCGGCGAGAACATAGACGAGGTAGTCGAGACATAGCCATAGATTGTGCCGCCGGACACAACAACGGAGTACCCCCTGATGTCGATGTCCGATGGGGCTTTGCCTGCGGGCTCGCTGAAATATCCGGCACGGTCCCAGTCAAAGAAGTAGCCGTCGATCTTTATCGTATCTTCCGGCATCGAATAGACTAGCAGGAATGGGAGTATCACGACTAAAGCGACCACAGCGAAAACCGCGATGATCCTCGCAGAAGGATCCGTTCTGGAGAGCGGTATCATCTTCGGAGCACTGGTCAGCCTGAAGCCGTTGACGAATCCGTTCCCGTTCACAAGGCCGTTCTTCCTGCCGTTCCCGTTGGTGCGCCCGTTGGAATGGCCGTTAACCCTTCCGTTCTTCAGCCCGTTGGTCTTTCCGTTCTTAAGGCCATTAGTCCTGCCATTCTTCTGGCCGTTGGCCACGCCATTGACATGACCATTCGTACCGTTAGTGAATCCGTAGACCCACCCCCTTTTCAGACCGTTGACCATTCCACCAGGGTTGCCGTTGGTCCTTCCGGTCCTGAGGCCGTTTATCCTTCCGCCGCTCGGACGGCTTGGCTTTGTCGGGTCTGAAAGCCCGTTCACGAAGCCCGGAGGGGGAGATACCCCCCATTCGGCCTCGAAGGGGACAGGACGCTTGTTATCAAAAGTAGCTGGATGCCGACGTGAGCTCCGCTCACCCTTCCGTCTAAGTGACGGCAAGTCATCTATTCTGGGCGTGCGCCGCATTTCTCTGGTCATCTTGCTTTCTCGTTTACCAGTGCGTTTCCAAGGCGAACAGTCACCCCGATTCCTCTGATCCATTCAGAGGGTTGCCTAGTCTGGTTACAAACTCGGCTGTTCTGGACGCCCGTCCATTCACTTTTTTAGGCTTTACGTTTTTCAAGCAAATCGAGGGCAGAAATCCATGTGCAGAATGCATCAGTGACTCCAGCCCTCTACGCCTAAACGGATGTCCTCTTGTCCGCGGTTGACTGATCAGGTCAAGCGAACTGCGTAATATTAGTTTGGCTGGCTATTTGAACTTTATTGGCCTGTCCACATCATGGAGCGGTATTTATATGCTGGAAGCGCTGGATGTATCCAGTTCGGCCAATATAACCCCGTGAAATGTAGGGTTTCCGTTGGAATCCGGAGGGATAATCGTATGTCAGCCCCGAAAATCGGACGACTCACCATAGGCCTCTACAATTCTTACAATATCGTTCAGTTCCGGGAGGCACACCGGAGGGTCATAGCCCGCGCGGCGCCTTTGGCAGAGGCCTTCGAATGGAACCTCGCTGTCTTCGGTTTCCCCTTCCCCCCCGAGCTCAACACATCCGATAAGGTGGCGGAGTGGGTTTCTGGGACCACCTCGATAGGCGACGAGGGGAAGTACACCGTGGAACTCTCCGACCGCGGCCGCCTGCTCGTCTTCGATCTCCCGAAGAAAGGTTTCCCGCCGCAACTAGGCACGCTCATCATCACAACGAGGAAGCCCTGGAAGGAGCGCTCGGTCGGCGTGAACGATCTCGCAAGGAGGGCGGCTTCAGGCGAATCGCTCCTGATGTTGTTCGGCCTAGGTCCGAAAGGCCTTCCGTCGGAACTGTTCGAGATCGGCAACGCTCATTTCGATGTCACTGGAAAGGGCAAATCCCTGGAGACCTGCACCGCAATCGGTTCGGTCGTCGGCTCGCTCAGCACGGCAGTGAGCAACTTCGCCTCCCGAAAGAACTGATTAGTACCTGTCGTATTTTAGGCCGAGCGAGGGAACAGTCACAGCTCCGGAATCGTCTACCTCGCCGACAATCTTCGCGCCCTTGCCGAGCATGAGTACAATCTTCTTTGCGTCCTTCTTCGGCGCGATCATCGCGAAGCCCATGCCCATGTTGAATGTCTGGTACATCTCCTTGTCCGATATCCCGCCAAGTTCCTGGATGACTTCGAATATCGGCAGCGGCTTCATCGGGTCGTCTATGCAGAACCCGATGTCCTCCTTCAGTCTCACGAAATTCCTCATCCCTCCGCCTGTGATGTTGACCATTCCGTGGATCTTGAATTTACTGAGCACATCGAGAACCTCGCGGACGTAGATCTTCGTCGGGGTCAGCAACTCCCGGCCTACCGTCTTTTTCAGCCCCTTGACGCGGTCGTTGAAGCCGTATCCCTCCTTCTCGAACACCTTCCTCGCAAGCGTCAGTCCGTTGGAGTGAACGCCCGTGCTCGGCAAGCCGATGACGGCATCCCCGGGAGCGCATTTCTGCCCAGTGATTATGTCTTTCTTCTTCACGATCCCGAGGCAGGTGCCGCTCAGGTCAAGCCCTGTGACGAGGTCAGGAAGTATCGCGACCTCTCCTCCGACTATGGCAGCGTTCGACTGCCTCATTCCCTCCTGCAGCCCCTTGCCGACCGCCGCCATGACCTTTGGCTTGGGCTTGTCGACGGCGATGTAGTCCACGAACGCTATAGGCTCCGCGCCGACGCATATCGTGTCGTTGACGTTCATCGCAACACAGTCTATGCCGATGGTGTCCCAAACGCCCATCTCCTCGGCGATCAGGAGCTTCGTCCCGACTCCGTCGGTGCAGAGGCTGAGCGCATATTCTCCGAAGTCGATCAAACCTGTGAAATGGCCCGGGAGGTCGACGGTCTTCCATCTGCCCTTCCTCTCGTCCCGCAGCTCGTCCACTAGGGCGGAGATGCACCTCGACTTCAGATCGATGTCGACGCCTGCTTTCGCGTAGGTCATCCCTTTCTTGCCGCGGGTTTTCGCCATGCTATCCTCGACACGGAATACGCTCTTCGGGAATAAATCTTCTCGATGCTGTCGCTAATGGCAGACTATCATGCCAGTAGGAGAATGACCGCCACGTTGACGACGGCTAGCGTAATCATCACGGCTGGGACGCCGACCTTGCAGTAATCCTTCCACGAATACTTGATGCCGTTCTTCTCGGCGATCGCCAGGCCGACGATGTTCGTAGAAGCGCCGATGGGCGTGGCGTTCCCGCCGATGTCCCATCCGACCGTCATGGTATAGGCGAGCGACTCTACAGGCACCCCGGTCTGAGCCGACACCGTCTTTATCACCGGTATCATCGCGGCAGCCAGCGGGATGTTGTCGAAAATTGCGGCCATGAGGCCGACCGTCCAAAGCAGAACGCTCAGCAGTATGATCGTATTGTTCCCGGAGGCGTCGACCAGGGCGTTGGCGAATGTCGAGAGCAAACCGCTCTTCTCCAGCCCCCCGACCATCACGAACAAGCCTGCGAGGAAGACGATCGTGTGCCAATCGATCTTTTCGATCAATTGGTCCATCTTGCGACGCCCAAAGAGTATGACGAGCGCTCCGCCGAGGATTGCCACGTAAGCGACTGCCAGGTCAAGGACACTGTGCAGAATCAGCATCGTGACCGTGAAAGTGAAGACGACCAGTGCCATCCTCATCTGCTTGACATCGGTTACTGCGCTGAAAGGGTCAAGATCCTTGTGCTCATCGATTATCTTCTGCACGTCGACATTCTTCTTCTTGAAGATGCCCCTGTACCAGATGCCAAACACCACAAGGTTCACGGCAAACGCGATTATCGCGATGGGGGCGGTATGCGACGCGAAGTCGACGAAAGTCAAGTTCAGCTCCGTACCTACTATGACGTTCGGAGGATCGCCAACCATCGTAGCGCACCCGCCGATGTTTGCCGAGAATATCTCTGCGAAGATTATCGGGAGCGGCGGCGCCTTGAGGATTGCGCAGACCTCGATCGTCAGCGATGCCATGAACACCATCACTGTGATGCAGTCCATGAATGCAGACAGGAACGCCGAAAGCCCGCAGAAGACTATGAATATCTTGAGCAGGTCGAACTTGGTGGCCTTTAGCGCATGGAGCCCTATCCATCGGAAGAACCCGCTCTGGGTCAGGGCCGCGACGAGAATGAACATCCCGAAGATTAACCCGAGGGCCTCCCATCTTATGGCCTCGATTGCCTCCCCTTCGGTAAGTACGCCCAGGCCGACCATCGACAGCGCTCCGAAGAGGACGATGACCGTCCTGTCTGCGAGGTCGAGCACCATCACGATGTAGACGGCGGCGAAAATGACCAGTGCTAGCAGACCCGTGTCCAAGAGCGCATCCCAGATAGGAGAAAGCCTTCCTCCTCAAAAAGTTTTCTTCTGTGCCTACTTTTCCTTCCAGGACATCAACTTGCTCGCGAGGACGAAGAAGATCATCCCGCAGGCGAAGACGACAGCCAGGTTGACCAGCGCGCTCCCGTCGTTGAGGTATACCATCGTGTCCCTGAGCCCGTTGTTCAGGTAGGTCAGCGGAAGGACGTTCGCAACCGACTGCAGGTAGCTCGGCATCATCTCGAGCGGGAAGAAGCTGCCGGAAAGGAACATCATCGGGAAGCCGACGGCGTTTGCAACTGCCACCGCGCTCTCCGGGTCCTTGATGAACACGCCGAGAAGCATGCCCAACGCCGTGAAGGTGAACGCCCCTGCCGCGATGAGCACGAACGCCATCGGCGTCAGTACCGACTTCATGTCGAACACCGCGACTCCGACAAGATATGTCAGCACGAGGGATAGCGACAGCAGCGCGGTATAGAATATGAACTTCGATACGAGCCATTCCCACTTCTTTATGTTCGTCGTTGCGAGGAGCTTGAAGTAGTTGCGCTGCCTGTATTCCGCGCAGTTCGAACTCATCGCGAAAAGAGCGTTGGTCATGACCGTCATGCCGATGATGCCGGGCAGGTAGAAGTCCATGTAGTTGAACTTCGAGTTCTCCGATATCGTCTTCCCCTCGGCGCCGACTATCGGCGTCGCATTGGCCAGGCCGAAGTTCATGCCGTTCGTTATGGCCCCGGTCGCCCCCAATGCTATGCTGTATGTAGTCTTCGACGGGTCTCCGTAGATAGTCACATTGACGTAGCCGGTGATGCTGGAGTTCATGAGCCTTGCGTTGATGTCCGCTGTGAAGTTCTCGGGGATGACCATCGCCACCGTCAGCGAGTTGTTCTTGATGTACTCGGTGATGCTCTCGTTGGTCGGGACCTCGATCAAGTTGAATGTCTCGCTCTTGTTGAGATTGTCAATCAGCACATCTGCCATCGGGCCGCCGTCGAGGTTCTGCACATTGAGGTTGATCTTCGAGTCGCCGCCGCCAGTGAATATGGCGCCGAAGACAAGGATCAGCAGTATGGGGAACAAAACGGCGAAGAACAGCCCGATCTTCGAGCGGAGATACTGCTTGCCGTAGTGTATGACGTCGGAGGTCAGTCGGCTCATTCCTTCAACACCCCCTCTTCCATCTTCGAGCCGATGAGGTTGAGGAACACATCCTCGAGAGTCTCCCTCATCGTGTAGATGTCATCCATCGGGACATCGGAATTCGTTAGCTTAGCCATCGTCGACTTCATCTCGGAGTGCTTCTTCACATCGACGAGCACATTCCTATCATCCATCTCGTCGAGCTTGGCTTCGACGCCCATCTGCTTGAGCTTCGCTAGGCCGGCCTTCCCAGTCCCTTCCAGGACGATGGTCGTGCACCTCCCGTGCTTCTCGATGAGATCGTCGGGCGCGCCCCTCGCGATTATCCTTCCCCTATGCATGATCGCGACATTATCCGAGAGCTTCTCCGCCTCGTCTAGGTAGTGCGTCGTGAGGAAGATGGTCGTGCCCTTGTCCCTTATTACGCCGATGAGGTTCCAGAGGTCCCTCCTCGCCTTCGGGTCCAGGCCAGTCGTCGGCTCGTCTAGGAATAGGAGTTCGGGATTGTTAACAAGCGAGAGCGCGATGCCGAGCTTCCTCTTCTCCCCGCCGGAGAGCTTCTTCGACATCAGGTTCTTCCTTTCTGTGAGGTTGACGCTCTCAAGCAGGTCGTTGATCTCCTTCTTGCTGAGCTTGATGTCGTAGAGGTTCGCCCAGTAGCCGATCGCCTCCCACGGCTTCAGTAGGTCGAAGGGCTCGAAGTCCTGCGGCAGCGTGCCGACCCTCTTCCTGATCTTGCTGTAATCCTTGAAGATGTCAGTATCTAGGACGTGAGCGCTCCCGGAGGTCGGGTTCCTGAGGCCTTCGAGTATCTCAACGGTCGTCGTCTTTCCGGCTCCGTTCGGGCCGAGCATCGAGAATATCGTGCCCCTGCCGATATCGAAGCTGATGTCATCTACCGCCTTCACGTTCGGTGGGTAGTGCTTCTTGAGGTTCTCGACCCTGACGACCGTCTCTGCCATATCGCTGTCCTCGCTCCTGGCGAGAGCGCACACTATAATAAAGCTTCCCTAAAAACAATTAACATCCGCATGGAATCCTGATAAAAATGACAGCGGTTTTCATCGAGAATCTTGATGCACAACCCCTCGATCTAGCAACGCCCCAAAATGATTGTTAAAAAGGCTGCGTCGCTAGGAAATCGTTAAGACCATTCACAATCTTTATTTAGAGTCTGAGAGGGAGACAATCGCGGATAAGACGGTAAAGACCGATGAGGAATGGAGGAGAACTCTCACGCCTGAGGAATACAGGCTGCTCCGTCAAGATGGCACTGAGCCGGCTTTTTCCGGTAAGCTATGGGGCACTAAGGATGAAGGGATTTACATCTGCGCCGGCTGCGGGAACGAGCTCTTCTCATCAGAAACGAAATTCGATTCAGGGACTGGCTGGCCTAGCTTCTTCCGCCCGATCGTCGAAAATGCCGTGGAGATCAAGTCCGACATCACGCTATTCATGAAGCGCACAGCGGTCGAATGCAGCAGATGCGGCGGTCACCTAGGGCATGTGTTCGATGACGGTCCAAATCCGACAGGCCTGAGATACTGCATGAACTCGGGCGCGCTTCATTTCAAGCCTGCTATCAAAGACAGCAAGGGTGGAACTTGATCGAAAAGGCGATCTTCGCAGCTGGTTGTTTTTGGCACGTCCAGGAAGCTTTCGCCAGTCTGAATGGAGTCATTTCTACATACGCAGGATATTCCGGAGGGAACGTACCGAACCCTACCTATGAGATGGTCTGCACAGGGAGGACTAGACATGCCGAATCTGTTCTTGTGGAGTACGATCCTTCTGTGATCACTTACGATCAGCTCCTAGACGAATTCTGGAACATACATGACCCGACGACGCCAAACCGTCAGGGTCCAGACCGCGGGACCCAGTACCGGTCGGCGATATTCTACACGACCGAGGCGCATAGGGAAAAGGCGCTTTCGTCAAGAGAACGGGCCCAGAACTCCGACCGATTCAAAGGCAGAAAAATTGTGACCGAGCTCTCACAGAACTCAGAATTCTACAGGGCAGAGGACTATCACCAGCACTATCTCAGGAAGAACCGGTCGGCCTCATGCGCGATATGACGGCACGAAGCCCCTGAAATGGAATACGATAAAGCTTATTGATGCGGGACTGCCTTTGCCACCCCGATGACTAGGCGATGGCAGGTGGAGCGGAAGAGGGAATTCTACTACCGCCAGGCCAAGAAGGAGAACTACCGCAGCAGGGCCGCCTACAAGCTGAAGCAGATCAATGAGCGGTTCGAGGTTATAAACATCGGCGACAGGGTCGTCGACCTCGGCGCATCGCCCGGCGGATGGTCGCAGGTCGCCATCGAGCGGGTGGGCACCGCCGGAAAGGTGGTCAGCTCCGACATCAAGCGCATGAGGAAGATCGACAATGTCGACTTCGTCTACGGCGATATAAGGGACAAGAAGACCGTCGAGGCGATCTTGGCCATGCTGGGCGGCGCCGCAGATGTCGTGATATCCGACATGGCTCCGAATATCAGCGGCAATTATTCCCTGGACCATGCCGTTTCGATCGAATTATGCGAGTACGCGCTCGAGTTCGCGAAGCAGTCGCTCCGCCAGGGAGGGTCGCTGGTGGTCAAGGCGTTCGAGGGCGATATGTACGGCGAGTTCCTGGCCAAGCTAAAGAAGAACTTCCGCAGCGTCAAGGGGCACAACCCAAGCGCGTCGAGGCCTTCGAGTTCCGAGATATACGTGATCGCGAAAGGTTTCATCCCGCGTGCGCCGCAATATTTTGCATAACCGCCCCGGCTCGTCATAAGTTTTATTATCGCACTATACCCTAGTTGGAATCGTGATAACCTATCTGACTCTCACATTCAGCAGCGAGGGAGCCAAGCCCTCTCAGATCATCAGCGCCCTGGAGGACGTCGGCTTCAAGCCGTCGACCGGTTTCTATGACTTCCAGTACGAGTGGGATGATACGGCGAGCCTCGACGACGTCGTGATGCTGGCAGACAGGGTCACTACGACGCTGAAGGGGATGAAAGCCTCCTTCAAGATGGAAACCACCAAAGGATAGCGCGTCAATCCCAGAATCTTTTCGTCCGCGCGTAGAGCACTTCGGCCGCCAATAGGTCCCTGAGAAAATCCTCTTCGTTCAGATAGTACCGCTGGAGCAGCCTCGCCGCGGTGTCCGGCCCGACCCCCCGGGCGACCAGGGCGAGCACCGCCTTCTTCCCGTGCGCCATCACCAGGTTGGCGGTCTTATACATCTTCTTGACGACGTCCTTCTCATCATCGGTCGGATGCTTCTTGCCGACGGCCTTCGTATCGTCCTTGGCGTACGGCCTGACCACTGCTATCATCACAGCTCCGCAGGCATTGCAGGTGACCTTCGATTGCAGGTTCTTCACGAGCGATCTCCGCTCGGTCCCGCACCTGAGGCAGTGCAGTATGACCTGCTCCTCCAGCAGCCTGTTCTTCAGCGCCATGAGGATCGTCCTGTCGGCAGTCCTCGGCTGCATCAGCTCCCTCCGCTCGCCGATCAGCGAGGCACCCAGGGGGGAGAGCTTGCCGTAAGAGACGGATATCTTTCCGCCCCTTATCATCCGCAGGACCTCCGAGGAGCCGGCGATGTCTAGCTCGTAAAAGACGGTCTTGTCGAACGCCTCGTCCATGAGCACGGAACCCTCGAACGCGTCCATTATCCTCGAAAGGTTCACGGACCTGTAGTCTGCCCCCTTTTCGACTGCGCCGAACTTCTTCGCCACGTGGAGGAACTGCCATTTCAGCGCGCTGGACGACTTGAGGATCACCCTCATCAGGCTTTCGAGCTTGTCCGGGTCAGTCTCCTTGAGGACCCTCTCGACCTCCTTCGGGTCGATGTTCCTCGGCGTCTTCAGAATGATCGCGTATGCGTTGGCGTCGACGGCAATGCTCTCGCCGAGCTTTGCAGAGACAAGGACGGCCACCAGCCTTGAGAGCGTATCGTTTATCTTCGTGCCGAAGCAGGCATGGACGACGAGGAGCTTGTCCCCCTTCTCAATGAGCAGATTGTCCGAGGACGGTATCGGGAATTTCCCGTCGCGCTGCTTGTCAAGGAATCCTTTGAACTCCTCCTCCGCATCCGCCGCAATCGGGTAAGCCGAGAGGTCGCCGAGCGTTCTCATCTCGCCTACCTCCTGCGCCACCGCGAACGGGATAGGTATCTCCTCCCCGATCCAGGAAGGCGTGCCCGCGAGCTCCCGCACTTCTTCCACCAGCACCTCGTCCTCCTTCACCTCGACGACCTGCCACGCGCGCCCCCTCGTGACGAATGTCGAGTAGGGCTCGGCCGAGGCGATGACGAAGCTCTCGTCCAGCGTGCCGATGATGCTCCTCGTGGAGATCTCCCTTATCCTGAAAGTCCTCTCGTCAGGGATCATCGAGATGTTGTCGTAGAAGTACTTCATCGTCCTGGCATTCTTCCTGATCCGCGAGCCGTCGACGCTGACCATGCGAGTCTCGATTAGTCCGCTGACGACTCTCCTGAAATCATCCCTGTCGAGGTTTGAGAACGGCTGCGACCTCTTGACGATCCTGAATGCGGATTCCTGGTCTATCTCTCCGGAGGTCATGCACATGGCGGCGATCTGATTGGCGAGCACGGTCAGCGGGCTCTCCCTGATGCGGATGTGCTCGAGCTCTCCCTCCATCGCCTTCCTGCAGATCACGGTGCTCTCGGCGATCTCGGTGAATTCAGTCGCCAGTATGCGCCCGACCGATCTCTTGCCTATCCTGTGCCCAGACCTGCCAGCCCTCTGTATTATGCGGGTTACCTGCCTGGGTGAGTTGAATTGTATCGTGAAGTCCGCGGAGCCAACATCTATGCCGAGCTCGAGGGAAGACGTGCAGATGAGCGCCTTCAGCTCCTCGCCCTTGAAATCCTCCTCCATCTGGACTCTTACATCTTTTGACAGCGAGCCGTGGTGGACGCCGATCTTGAAGCTCTCATCCCATAGGTGATACCTGACGCCCAGCGCCTCTGCGGTGTCCCTGGTGTTGACGAAGAAGAGCGTCGACCTGTGCTGCTCGATCAGCTCCCTCGCCCGCCTCATGCAGGCGATGTGCTTGTCGTCGGTATGCAGCGTTACTGCCTGCACTCCATCCTCGACAGTGGGCTTGGGACTCTCAACCTTGAGATCAAGCTCCTTCAACGTCTTGACCTTGACCGTCTTCACTTCCCCGGACGCGCCGCCGAGGAATTCCGCGATGATATCGGGGTCTCCCACGGTCGCAGACAGTCCGATCCTCTGATACTTCCCAGCGAATTCCGAGAGCCTCTCGAGCCCGACTGCCAGCTGCGCCCCCCTCTCGTCCTCCGCGAGCTCATGTATCTCGTCGACGATCACCCACTTCACGTTCTTCAGGTAGGTCCTGAGCCGCGAGCCGAGAAAGAGTATCTGGAATGTCTCGGGGGTCGTGATGAGTATCTGCGGTGGCGACTTGGACTGCTTTAGCCTCTCGGACTGCGGGGTGTCGCCGTGCCTCACGCCGATTGTTACGTCGAGCCGCTTGCCGAACTCGAGCAGCCTCTTCATCAAGTCACGGTTGAGCGCCCTCAGCGGAGTGATGTACAGGCAGGCTATCCCCGGGGGGTGGTCGAGCTTGATCCTCTCGATTATCGGCAATATTGCGGCTTCAGTCTTGCCGATGCCGGTCGGGGCTATGACCAGCACATTGTCCCCCTTCATTATCTCCGGGATGGCTGCCTCCTGTATCTCCGTCGGCTCGTCTATCCCGAGGTCCGACAGAAGATCGAGGAGCTGCTCATCCTTTACATGGAATTTTGACACGGGGAGGTCTAGTCATATGCAGAATAAAAAAGGAGACGTTGCGACGGCGCTACAACAAGAAATGAAAAGACGAAGGGAAAGGGTTTTGACGGCCTGTGCTGCCAGTCTCAGTCTATCTACGGGAACAAGCCTCTGAGCTTGATCGCTTCTGCGACCCTGTTCACTGCGACGCAGTACGCGGCCTTCCTGTTGTTGACCTTGTACTTCTTCGCCATCGCCGCAACGTTCGCGAATGCATTCACCATTATGGTGTTCAGTTGCTTGTTGACGTCCTCCTCGGACCAGAAGTAGTTCTGAAGTCCCTGAACCCACTCGAAGTACGATACAGTCACACCGCCAGCATTTGCCAGGACATCCGGGCAGACGAACACTCCATTGTTGAAGAGCACTTCGTCGGCATCCGGGGTCGTCGGGCCGTTCGCGCCTTCGGAGGTGATCTTGGCCTTGATCTTGTCAACGTTCTTCTTCGTGATTGCATTCTCGAGTCCGCTCGGCGACAGGACATCCACCTTGAGTTCGAGGAGGTCTTCATTCGAAATGGCCTCTGAGCCCTTGTAGTCCTTCACCGCTCCGGTCTCCTCCTTCCACTTCTCGACGGACGGGATGTCGAGCCCCTTCGCGTTGTATATGCCGCCCTTGGAGTCGCTGACCGCAACGATCTTCATCCCCTGCTCCTGCATGAGCCGGGCGCCGATCGCTCCTACGTTGCCGAATCCCTGGACTGCTACCGTTGCTCCCTTGATCGGCATCTTGTTGTACTTCAGCGCCTCGCAAGCGATGATCTGCACGCCGCGCCCAGTTGCCTCGGTCCTTCCCCTGGATCCGCCCAGTGCGAGCGGCTTCCCGGTGACCACTCCGAGTTCAGTGTGCCCCTTTATCACGCTGTATGTATCCATGATCCACGCCATCGTCTGCGGGTTGGTGTAAACATCTGGAGCGGGTATATCGATCTCCGGACCGATGATCGGCGCGATTGCTGCCGCGTATCTCCTGGTCATCCTCTCGATCTCTGCCTGTGACATCTTCTTCGGGTCGCAGGTTATTCCGCCCTTGCCGCCTCCCAGCGGGATGCCGACGACTGCGCACTTCCAAGTCATCCACATCGACAAGGCCTTGACCTCGTCCAATGTGACGCCCGGGTGGTATCTGATTCCGCCCTTCCACGGTCCTAGGGCGTTGCAGTGCTGCGATCTGTGCCCGATGAAGACTTTTACTTCTCCATTATCCATCTTAACCGGCACCTGGACGGTGGTCACTCTCTGCGGTACTTTCAGCATTTCGAGGATGCCAGCGTCAAGATTTATGATCTTGGCAACATTCCCGAGCTGCTCGATTGCGATTTGATATGGGTTCAATTGTTCTGCCATTTACAGTCACCTTTTGGCGAGTTGCAACTTGACTCATGCTTCGAATCTTTATATCCTTTATCCTCCCATTATTAATCGAAATCTTAGGAAATCTATTATGATATTATGACGCTTTGTTCAATCAGAACATATAGAAAATGGAAATTTTTCAAATAATGCCCTTTTATCACCCCCTCAAAACTGAAAATCGTCTGCATTCACGCTCTTCGCCCTTGCGAAAAATGCATGCAACACTGCATTTTCAAGCGACATTCTATCGTCAGCGGCGCATAAGTCAATCTCTTTTCATTTTTCGAACATTTACGGGGTTCCGATCAGACTCCGGGGGCATTCATTTCTTTTTCAAAACCTCGAAGCATTCCTTCGCGATCTCTAGCGCCAACTCGATGTCCTCGTCGGTGTGCGCAACAGACAGGAAGACCTTCTCCCCTTTCGGGTGGCCGAACAGCGCACCTCTTTTCACCCCTTCCAGCGCCCATTTGAAGACAATTTCCCAGTCCGCCTTGAGCGTCTCGCGGACTACCTTGACTTCCTGATCCCAGAAGTAGATGAACCCCATCGACGCGATGTGATGGACCTTCGCCTTGAATCCAGCGTCCGCAGTGATGTCGCCAAGTCCCTCGAAGAACTCGTTCGAGAGCTTCTCGAGCTTGGGGTAGAATCTGCCATCCTTGTAGATCTTCATCGCCGCTATCGAAGCGGCCATCCCTGCGGGG